>Ga0116229_10010613_pt1 | contig 13784 bp, 12 predicted proteins | sample S1TSphgellanicum_3_FD_87313 | JGI IMG/M metagenome (GOLD analysis project Ga0116229, IMG submission 87313) | Host-associated microbial communities from peat moss isolated from Minnesota, USA - S1T2_Fc - Sphagnum magellanicum MG | ecosystem: Host-associated > Plants > Peat moss > Unclassified...
AAAACAACAAAAAAAAAAAAAAAAAAAAAAAAAAAAAAAAAAGACAATTAAAATAATAAAAAAAATTTTAAAAAAAAAAAAAAAAAAAAAAAAAAAAAAAAAAAAAAAAAATAAAAAAAAAAAAAAAAAAAGAAAGGGGGAGAAAAAAAAAAAAAAAAAAACTAACTTGGAAATCAACCATAACGATGATAAGCTTTCTAAAAAATATTTCAAGAAAAAACAATGTTTTGCGAAAAAATGCTTGATGAAAATAGGTTGCAAGAAGGGAACAATAATGGAAAATGACCTCCAAAACCCTAAACCTTAACCCTAAAAAAAATTGAAACTTGTGCGAAAAAAAAACACCCATTAGTGTAGGGTAGGGTTTAAGTGCGATTCTCCAATTAGATGGTCATTGAATTTTCAGCTTCTACCCAAATATTGAAGTTGGGTGAATCTTACATTAACATCATTGAGTAAGTTCATAAAAATTAGAATCAGAACCACCGGGTATCACATAAATATCTAGAAAGTCACCTAATTTCAAACCAATATTGGGTGGGTACTTGTTGTGGTGTGTTCTCGATAGCAAGAATCAAACCAAAATTGGGTTTGATTTTTAAACTCAAAAATAGAATCAAAATCTAAGTTTTTTTTTTTAATTTTAATTTTAATTTTTACAAAAACTAGACTTAAACCTGAATTCCCAATTCTATGAATGTGTGGAACCAAAACCAGAATACATGTCTTTAACCAAAAGTTCACTTTTGGTTTTGTTTCGAAATTGACTTGTCAAGGTTAACTATGTTTAACCAAAGGTTAACTTTTAATTCCGATTTGGGACCAATTTATCAAGGTTAGTAAGAATTGAATCAAGTTTGATTTTTAGAATAACAAAAACTAAACTTATTTTTTAAAGGAATTAAATCATGAAATTTTTCATGATGCTATGTGGGATTTCTTTGTGTCTATTGCAAAGAATGCAAGATTTCACATTTTATGTGAACAAATCCATGTTCTTTCACAACTTGCTCTTGAATTTTTGAGACAAATTTTCATGATGTTATGTGGGAAGTCTTTGCATCTATTGCAAAGAATGCAAGATTTCACATTTTATGTGAACAAATCCATGTTCTTTCACAACTTGCTCTTGAATTTTCGTGACAATAGGTTGACATTTAGGTTTTCATGGAAGATGTTCAAACATTGGTTAACATCATCGTTGTTAATTTCACTCGAGAAAATTTGGTTTCAAAGGTAGTAGTTCTATCTCATGGGGTTGTCAACGATGTTGCAACGAATGCAAACAACCTCTATTTTGAAGCATATTGTTAAAGTAGGTGAGGGTTTTTTTAGGCTAAGCATTTTTTGAGGTGTTCCTCCTCCTTTCCTTGTTTGATAGAATAGGTACTTGATTTATTTGATATGCTTCTTGCAATGTGGAGTTTGAGTACTTGATTTGTCTTTTTTTGTTTTTTTAATTTTCTGCCTTCTTTGGAGAAGTCTTCATTTGCTAGAACTTGAGTCTTTTCATCTTGTATTTTTTCTCCTTTTGTTGGGTGCTTTGTTTTATTCATGGCTGGCAAGTTTCATTGCCTGAATTCATAACTAAAGAAAAGAATGTGTTCACACAAAACCCTAATATTCCCAAAGAAACCTTAACGTTCTCGAAAAAACCGTTCTGTTTCCGAAGAAACCCTAATCTTCCCTTGTTACCACCGCTCCCGGGACCCGGAGAGCTCCGAACCGAAAACCCTAAAAAATCGCAAGAGTGACAGTGTCGCCTCCTACAAATAGCGGGCAGCGGCCGCTCTATCGTCTCTCCTCCGCTCCGTTTCTTGAGCTCGCCGCATCGCTTGCTGATCGTGTCAGGAGCGATCACGGCAGCAGCAATGGCGAACGAGCTCACATTCATCATGATCAAGCCTGATGGCGTGCAAAGAGGCCTGGTAGGCAGTATACTTCTTGGTTTCTTTTCTACCAGCTTTTTGTCTTCATGGCAGTACGCTTGCGAGAAGAAGGTTTCTTACAAACAGAACTGTAGTTTTTTTATACTCTTGTTCAGCGGTGTTCGAAGATGCGAGCTCGTGGTTTCAACTCCCTGGCTCGAGGAGAGAGTTCAGTTTTCTAACGCTGTGTTTTTTAATGATTTTCCTTTGATCGCTGCAGGTCGGGGACATAATCTCCCGGTTCGAGAAGAAGGGGTTCTTTCTTAAGGGTATGTGAGCGCTTTTTATAGATTGGTACTCAATGCGTTGTATGCGGGCATACCATGAATAGAGAGATTAGATGGATCCCTTCTTCATATTCTCATGAACTACTTCAAGGGGGTTCATATGAAAGAAGAGACATGACATCCGGAAGACTGCTATGTTATGATGGGGTATGATGAAACACCAGTTTAAAAACAGTTATCCCTGTCTGAAACAAAGCAGTGTTGACAAAACTATGAGCTGACCCCATCATACATACCCTTCGTTTGCTTGTTTGTAGTATCATCGAATGGAATTTTTTGATTAGGAGCCTGGTGTTGTACGTAGGGTTTTTATGTCTCCAGTTTCAAATTTGTGCTTTTGTTCAGTTTTTGGTTGTTTGTCACACGAGCAGTCAACCCTAAATCGTAATCCCTTGTAATAAGTCTTTGTAGGTTTATAATATCTCCAGTTTGGCTTGTGGTTTTGTTCATTATTTAGTTGTTTGTCACTCGAGCTGTCAACGCTAAACCCGAAAAATAGAATCCTTGTTGTCTTTTGTGTTGGAGAGCTGGTACTTTGTCGGGCGTGTGATAACACATGAAGTTTAAAACAGTTGTCCCTGTCTGATAGTAGCAGTATTGACCTCCAGTTGCTCTTAAGATGCCCATTTTACTGTTTAGATGTGAATGCTGCAGTGAGAATGATGATCACCTTTTCCCCCTCTTAGCTGTGAATCTGATGGTCATGGGGATGTGATGAGATTTCATAAATTTACAGTTATCCCTGTCTGAAAACTCTGTGGACTTTTATGATATTCTGATCCCTGGGCAATGAATGACTATTGTAATGTTCAGCAACTTAACTGCTTCTGTTTAAGGATCTGTTTTTATCTTTAGATCTGTAGCTGGTTTCAGGATGGAAACTATCCAGCTAGCAATTGGTCCTCAGTGGTAGGTAGATGGTTCAAACTAGCCAAGGAGTATATTATTAATTTTATTGTTGTGAAATTTGTTCTATTGTTGCAGCAATGAAGTTGGTTCAGGTGGAGCAGTCATTTGCTGAGAAACACTACTCTGACCTGTCAACCAAGCCCTTCTTTGGAGCACTAGTTGAGTACATTATCTCAGGCCCAGTTGTTGCCATGGTATGGCAAGGAAAGGGAGTTGTGGCCACTGGCCGCAAGATCATTGGAGCTACAAACCCTGCACAGTCTGAACCTGGGACAATCCGTGGAGATTTCTGCATTGAAGTTAGCAGGTTTGTTGTGTTTTTTCAATTATCAAAATTGTAATCCCTCCATTATTTTGGAAAAAGCGTTCTTTCTTCTAACTTGCATTTTGTCCCTGCCTAAAAGCTTGCTATTGCCTGAATTTTTTGTTGTGTTGTTCTTTTGTTCAGGAATGTGATTCATGGCAGTGATGCAGTGGACAGTGCCCGAAAGGAAATAGCTCTTTGGTTCCCTGATGGTATTGTTGACTGGCACAGCAGTGCACACTCCTGGATCTATGAGAACTAGATAGCCTGCATTTGTGGGTTTTAGTTTTGCATGGGTAAAGACCTCAGCTGAATTCAGAGGAGTAAAGTATAAAATTGTTCAGTTGTTTAGCAAGCAACTCTTTGATGAGACACCCTAATGAAACTGGAGGTTGAGTTTGAGAATGCTCGTATCTTCATGCTCTGTCCCTGGTTGGTTTTGTTTCATTGGATTACATTTTCTGCAATCACATTCTATTCTTAGCATTTTTCACATGTTGGCCAGGTAGGTTATGTATGTGGTGTTTCCTCTTCAAGGGCAAGTTTGGGTATTAAGGGGTTCTCATTGGGAATATATATCATTACTGAAAAAAAAGTTCCTATGTTTCCATCACATAACTCAGCTAGAAAAGGTCTCATACTTACCCTGTTATGACTTCTAACCCTTTCTGATGTCAGTGGTTTTTTCTCCTTGATGGATTCTTTCATGGTGGTACAAAATATAATCCAGTGTGGAAAGTGTACAGAAGGTGCAAAATAAGTCCTCATTTTGAGGGGAAAAAGTGAGAAATTGACTTGGAACTTGCCACAACAAATTGGGATTTTTTTTTTTTTTCTTTACTGGCTGGCTTCTAGCCAAATTGGGCTCATTTCTCTTGTGGATGATTGCCAGTCCACCTACTTGACCAAAATTGAAACACAAAAGCCATGTGAGGTATGTTGAAGATTTATTCAGTTAGAGGAAGAATGATTATTTTGAGTTGGCCATAATAAAAAGGGTATATTCCAAAACCGTTTCTGTATGTAATGTGATTGCACGCCACAAATCCGTATGGTTTATGAGCAATGTCTAAATTGTGCAGATTAATTAATGTGGTTTTGCATTGACATTTTATTTTCATTCATTGCAATATATAATTTAAACAAGCCACATCTACTACTCCTGGAACCCACATCCATACTCTCCTTTATAATGCCAAAATCAAAATTGTAGACCTACTGTGCTCCTGGGTGGAATGGGCCTCCTAGTGCATTCCATCATTCTACAAGATCGTCACCATTCAGGAATGCATGGGTTCCATCTGTTGCTAACTGTTATGATTTGGTGGTTTCCTTGTCAGGTCTCCATGATACATGAAACAACATTTTGCAACAGTCTTGAGTAGCTAACTGCTACATCCATTTTTGCATTTTGGAAATGTGATAATTTCTACAGCTGCTCTCACAGAGCAGTAGGGGGGGAAAAAACTGCACACAACCCCTATTTCTTGAGGTGCTCTTCCAGAACAGGAAAATCACCCATTTTGCATTTGGAAGCGAATTTTGAGAGGACAGTGCTCAGCAACAACATTATGACCAGTGCTTCCCTTCCAACAATTCATAATCTGGAAGTGGAAGATTTCAAGGTAGGATTATAAATAAAAAAATTGTGGTGGGTATGTTTGAAGAGTAAAAATGGATTGGTGACTCCAAAACTGCTTTGAAATCTTGGCATCTGTGTTGGAAGCATGTGCATAAAACAGATGGAGTCATTTGAAATGTTCAATGCCTATGTTATTGCATTTGATCCTGCTGTTGACTGTCCAGATTGTGACCAAAATTTTCATAGTGGAGATTTAATTGCAGGGTGCTTTCTCCTTTGATGATTATTTCAAGAGATTAGTTGAAGGAATGTTACCAGAGTTGCAACAAGAAGATGATAATGATCACACAGCACATCAAGTTGGTTTGGTTGGCAGTCCACTGTTGGCAGGGGGGATTCAGAACCTTGGTTCCATTTTCAAACAAGCTCAATTCCAGCTTTTTGACCTCTGCTTTCAGGTGCTGCTTCCATTCAGGTTAGACCCAAACACAAAAGTGGAACAGCCTTTTTGGGCTCCTTCATTAAAATCTCAACTATGCAATATTTTCTGTTTCTGGCTATGTTTGTGGCTTCCAAAAACAGGTGGATGGAAGGCTGGAGAAGCTGCACAAGGAGGTGGAATTTTATGACCGGAAGCATGAAAAGAGAGTATCTGTAGTATGTCCATAACTCTCTTTCCTACAGTCAGTCATAAAGCTTTATGTTCATTCACTGGTTGCAAGATCAAAGTGCAGAACTGTTTCCATGGTAATTCTGTTCTTATTTAGTGGGGAAAAACACACACACACACACACAGCAAGCAGCTTGTTATTGAAGCCAATTGGTGTGTTTGGTGCAGCTGGAGGAGGGAATAGAAGGCTTGTATAGGAGTTTTAATGGGCTTGATGCTAGAGTCTCCGGTGTAGGACGGACTGCTGCCAATATTGGAGAACATTTACAGGTTGACAAAAATTCTTTTGCTGTTTTCCAGTCTTCTAAAACAGTTTTCTTTTGAAGTCCATGTAAACTGAAACTCAGTTTTGGCAGTGAACTAACTCTCAAGATCATATATAGATAACCCATGCCCCAAAAGCAAAAAAATTGGATTTCTTGGTCTTCCGGGTTTTCAGAATGCTGACTCACAGAGGGTGACTGCAAGCCAAGCAATCAACCTTATACGGGTGAGGAATGTCTTTCTGCTCAAATAGTTCTTTGCAAGCATGCTTTCTTTGCAAATAAAGTTTCAACATTACCCAAAGACTTTGGCAAACCCAAAGACAGAATCTTATGATATAGCTGTGGAATTATTACCTCTCTTGCTTGACAACATGACTGTGTTGATGACTAATTGCACAGAAACTTGCTGATAAGAACAAAGGCAGACAAGCTTAAAAAAAATACACAACATGGGTTTACACTAAGCTAACAGATAGGGGTGCTGCTTGTTTGGCATGATGACAGTATTTAATGGAGTTCAATGCAAGACCAGGAGATCTTATGCGGATCTCTTCTTTGTTTTCTGATGATGATTGTGTCTCAGATGCGGCAGCTATTGCACAGAAACTTCGTGAGTTCAACAACAAAAAGCTGAATTTAAACAAAGAGACACAAGAAGGAAGAGATAGTTAGTCTTGCAGACTGCTGAGGAAACCAATTATTGATTTATTTATTTATTTGTTTCTGCACCTACTTTATTTGCAAGAGATACAAAAATGAAAAAAGAGCTAATCCTGAGTTTGAAGGTTATCATTTTTTGTCATAAAAAATGCACTAGTAGATAGAGTGAAGAAGACACAAAGGTGGGATCTTTGGTGTTGTTTGTGTTCTTAAAAAGGGTCCATTGTTGAAGACAACATGGGTTCACTCGGAGGTGGAATCATGGGTGCAAAGACCACATCCAATGCAGCTGTGGGCTTGGAAGTTGCAATCACCAACCTTCAAGATTACTGCAATGGTAGTAAATCCCCCAAATCCCCAACTATAATAATGATAATGATGATAATAATATTACACTATCACCTCCTTTGCTTGTACCCATTTGGTTTGTACAAGTCTCTTGTTAGCTTGGTTACCCTTGTTTGGGATTCTTCTATACGATGGATGTATCATGACAAAACTTTCACAAAAAAATTTACCTTGAAATTCAGAGCTGGAAAATCGTCTTCTTGCACAATTTGATGCCGCATCTGCGAAGTGGGACTTTGTGACCATGGCTGAGAGTGCAAAGATCTTGAGCAAGGTGCCTAAACTAGATTTCACATGTACCTTGACATTTATACACATATCAGAGCATCTCCACCAGTAGCAATATACTGTAGTACCTTTGCAGGTTCAACACGTCTGTCAAATAATTAATTAATTGATTGATTAATTTTGTGATCTACATAACACCAGTCTCCTCCTTGCATAGTTTAACAGAGGAATGAGTGCCATGCAACGATATGTGGCATCCAGGCCAATGTTCATGGACTTGACAGTCATGAATAAGGATGCTCTCTTTGTTCTGGGCACAAAAGAAGAGGGAGGTTGTAAAGACATACCTGAACTCCACAAGGCTCTTTCCACTGTTTACTCTGAGATCTTGGGTACAAATAATCTGCTCTTTCTTTTTTTCCCAATTTTCTTCTACTTACAACTCTTTTGTTTTCAGGTTGTTCTTCAACCGTTTGTATTGAATGCATGAGAGCAAGAAATTACACAATGTTCAAATTTTTTCAAGTAAAGGTTGAACCTTATGTAAAACTTTCTAAAGCATGGCAAAACTGAATTTAATCAAGTGAATAAAATGGATTGTGACCATAAGAGGATGATTACGTAAGGTGACAGTGACAGTGCAAGATGAGGCCAGGATTATTGCTGCAGTTTTCCCTTCACCCAGTGTGGTCATGGCCATTCTTGTTCAGGTGAGTGCACATAGAGTATAGAGAGAGAGAAGCTAAAGAATTTGTGATGTGAAAATCAGAAACTCTACAAAAACTTTCTGTCCTGTTCTGTGGCTCTCTATGAAAGCAAGATGGGTGTTTTCTGATGGGGGTGGGGGGGGGGAAGCGGGGGGGGGAGGATTTTTAGCAAAAATTTCCCAAGCAGATACCTGGCAGGTTAAGTAGTCATCATGCAAGCAATGCCATAGGATCTTTAGAAGTAGAGTTTACAATTTCGAGCATGTCAAGTGTCCAATAGATCGCATAAGCAACCAAACTTGAAAGGAACAAATTGGGAACATGTTAAGAAATGCATTGGGAATTCTATGCTACAAAGATAAAGATTGCATTGTGCAAGTCTTGTTGTTTTGGAGAGTGTTACAATAGCACAAAGAAAATGCAAGAAGAAGAAGAAGAAGAAGAATTGTAAGCTTCTTAAATTGTACAAAATCTTCTTGTTTGTTTGCAGAGGGTCTTAGAACAGCGAGTAAATACTCTGCTGGATAAACTCCTACTGAAGCCTTCTCTTGCAAGTCCTCCTCAGCTTGAAGATGGGGGCTTACAGCAAGTAAGTAGGTCCCCCTGACTTGTGACACCCACTAGCAAGATCTCTCTTTCCTTTTCCTTTTTTCTTCTTTTTGTTTCAAGACCCACCAGGAAGATCTCCATTTTTTGTATAAATTTTTGAAACACAACAGCAGACCCAACTGACAAGCTGTTTGCATTAATTAAACCCCCAAGTCAGGCCCACTGACAGAGGACACAACAGGTGCTTTTTTCACCTGGCTCACTGACCACTCAGTGGGTTTGAACATGGGACTTTTGTGCTACCAAACATGGGCTATACCACTGAGCCATCACTCACTCCCAGGGGGGGCGCAAGATCTCCCATTTTTCTTAGTACTGTTTTTTTGTGGGTGGCAGTATCTATGTATTCTTGCTGGAGCTTATGAAAGGACAAAGAAGCTTGCAGATGAGCTTCAAGCTCTTGGATGTGGAGATTTTAATGCCCAGGGTATGTATGTATCACTACTATCACCGGGCTTGTCAATCATCACCAATTTGGCCATGGTATGAAGTAAACACCTTTCTTAGAGCATCTCCAGCAGTGCTCAGTATGTGACCCTGCAATTAAAATTGGATAAAGAAAACTTTGTCAAAACATGTTGGTTTGGCTTCGCAAAATGGTTTTGGCCCAGCATTTTTGCATAGTTTGCTGAGGCTGCTAAAAGGCACAGCAAAGCCTAACAGCTGCCAGAGAAGAGTGTAATAAATGTGATCTGACTACTGCTCCATGTTTCTGATTGGCCAATCATAATAATGACTGGTCCAATTGCTTCGCTATTAGTAGTCTCCCACCTATTTGCAGTCACAGTTCTAGTTTTATGGGTGGGTTGGAACAAAAAGTAAATTACAAAACTTGGATGTGAGAAATGTTTTTGCAGGGTCACATACTGAGCACCCACCGCTGGAGATGCTCTTAGTAGTACAAGGAACTTTCTCATATAAAAGAAAGCTAAGCTTTTGATGAGAGAAGTCTTTGTCACAATGGGTAGTAAAGTATAGAATTGATACCAACGTTTTGCAGTTGGTGTCGTGAAAAAAGTTGCTGTTGATGATTTGATAGATGTGCAAACAGCAGGTCTATGAAGTTGAGTTCTTCTGATCAATTACCCATCGGTGGGTGTGTGGAGCACTTGTACAGATCTTGCAGAGTCATTGTTCTCATCGCACATGGAGGATTATATAGAGTATGAACTGGCATCACTTGGTCAGCTTTTCAAGGTCAAGGTATGATGAAGACTCTGAGCGGTTGTGCAATCCATCTTCAGCAAATTGGCGAAAACATGAGTCAGAGTTTAACCAAGTCTCAAATGGGTACCTCATAGCAGAAGATCAATATCTGAAGCTTGCAGTTTGAACTTTGTTTTGTAGAATTTTATCCTGGTGGTGGGTGTCTATGAAACTTCTTCTACAGGTGGCAGAGCTGAAGGATATGCAGCTTAACCTTGATGCAGTCTCATCAGGTCCACACAAAAAAGGATCCATTATGGCATCTTACATGCAAATCTCTGACACAGCAGTCCAGGAGTTTGTCAAGTGGAATGAAAAAGCTCTTGGCCGCTGCTGCACCATGCTCACTCTGGCTAAGGTGAGTTGAGTGTTCACTCTTTTTCTTTCCATATATAAATGTTAAATGTCTCATGTCAGATTCAACCCAATTTTTTGATCTGACCTCTTCTTGAGTTCTAGATCTGTACCTGTAACTAGTGCAGATTATGATCAAGCTTTTTGTTTTGTCAGAAAATCTCTGCCCTTGGAAATGCATGCATGCACTTGGGCAGGGGGGGAAGGGGCTATTTGGAGTCAGCTTTTTGCAGGAAGGCAAAAATTGACTTGAGCACCAGATAATTCCATATATATGATGCATGCAGGCTGGACCTTTGGCAACCAATGCAAATTTGATCTTCACATGCCTACTCAATGAGGTCAAGAACTCTTTCTTCCCGAATCAAAATGAATTGCTTGCATATGACAGTAAGAGAATAATATATCATCAGTCATAGATTTTATATCCTGGACTTATAGATCCCATCTGATGATGCTTCTTGTGGATCCAAGATGAGGTCTACCAAAAGATCAAAGGACAAGATGACACCCAAAAAGTGCTGGAAAAGTCACACAGAAATCACATAGTCATCATGTTCCCATCCAACCCATGCCTTGTGGTGTCCTAGGATGGATCTTTTCAGCATGCCCAATTTCCCATAAACTGTAAACTCTTGCAGGTGAGCCAGTACACAACAGAAGGGTTGGAACGAGCAATGGATGCATTGCAAGAGGCAGCAACACTTCGTGCACGCTTCACAATTCCTTCTACTAGCAACCGACGTGTGGCAGTGGCAGCAGCTGCTGCGGTATGTGGGTGGGTGTGTGTGTGTGCAACGGCCATAAATTGATTCTCTTTGTCTCTTTGAAATGGCACCATATATCCATCCTCCCTACCAAAGAAAATAATCTGTGTGTTTGAACTAAAATTGAGTTGCACCCACCCACTCTTTGACAAGAAACAGCAGATTCTGAAGATTCATTGACAAAAAGGGTGGGCAGGGTGGCAGGGTGGTGCAGCAACAATTGCAGGAGAGAACAGTGTCCGTGTGTTCATGGTTGCCATCCAAAGAGCCACCACCAATGTTGCCCTGGTTCAGCAAGTATAAAAATGCCTTCTCTATCCCTCCTGAGCTCTGATTCTTATTATTGCAAACAGGGTTGGTCCTCTCCAGCTTCAGACTGATGATCCCATGCCATGATCCAGCCTCCTCATTACTGAAATTACATGACTCACCATGAATTATTATAGAATAGACAAGCTTTTTTTTTTTTTCCTTTTTCTTTTTCCAATGAAGTTGTTGATCCACATGCGTTTGAAATCTGGACAGCATTTTATGAATACAGTATTGAGAATGCTCCTACCAGTGGATGGAGCCCATTCTGCTTGCTGTGAAGAGATGGCAGCAGCCATGGCAAATACTGAAAGAACAGCTTTGAAAGGCCTGCAGAGCTGCATCAATGCTATGATTGCTGAGGTTAAGTGTACAACACTCACAACTGCATCCATCATCTGAGCCCCCTCCTGCATGCATGAACCCGAACCCTAAATCCTTAGCCCATGCATGAACTCACTGGTGGTATCTGGAACAGTAGCTCCTTTGATCATGTTGTTGTTGTGCACTCTGTATGTATAAATGAATCCCACATCCTTCCTTAGCGCCTGTTTTTTTTTTCACCGCCCACATTGTTGATTTTTTATGCAATTTAAGAAGCCCCCGGGGGCTTCAATTGTTGGGATTTTGGGTCTGCATGCAGCTTGAGCGATTATTAGTGGCAGAGCAGAGAGTGACAGACTTCAACCCACCCAAAGATCCCAGGACATCACCTGATCATCACCCCACCAAAGCCTGTACCAGGTGGGTGGGAAGTGCTCAGATCTTTTGAATCTCAGTTAGATCATATACATTTACTACAGCCCATAAGACCACTATTGAGCTTTCTGGCATTGCTTTGGTTTTCATACATGTAAACAATTTAGACTTGTGAGGAGGAAGGTCACATGAGGATGGACAGACACACCCAACTGAACTGGTTGCTTGCTGTTAGCGTTGTTCTAGAAAGAATTCAAGTGGAACTTTATTCTCATGCTAAAAATTGAGCTCTCCTCTCATATGACTACTCTCTCTTCTCTCTGTGTCTTTCTTTGCCAGTGTAATGAACTATTTGACACGGATGCTGAATGTGGTAAGCAACTCTTTGGAAGGGTTCAACAAACAAGCTTTTTTGACAGAGCTGGTTAGTAATTATGAACTGCACTGTTACCAGTTAAAATTGCTCATCAGGTCTTGTTGCTCAAGGGGGATGGACTCAACATCCTGCAGTTAGTCATGGGTCAATTTGATCAATCGTGCTTTGTACTGGTGCTTGTTAGATTACAACCACTACAAGAGAAAATGTGGTTGTTTTTTGCTCACACAAAAATCCGTGACTCATGCATGACCCATGTGTGAGGTAAACTGTTGTGGCACCACCTATTGTATACATTTACCTCACACATGTGTCATGCATGAGTCACGGATTTTTGTGTGAGCAAAAAACAACCACATTCTCTTCTTGTAGTGAACAAATAGACTGAAAAAACAACAAGTTGTCATTGCTGATTTTCAAACACGGATGTGAACAAAGTGAGAAGAAAGGGGACGAGTGGCAATGTACAGGGGAACCGCATGTACAAGGCTCTTCTCTTACATTTGCAACACTTCACCCTCAATGCCAGGTGCACTACTGTAAGAGTGTTGTTACAAGTTTCACCCGTTGAAGAGCAATTCATGAATTCCTCACAATATGTATGTATGTATCTATCTAGGTTTAGGCAGAAAAGTTTTGGGACCTTAAATTTGGTGCCTAACTAACATGAGAACTTTGAGAACTTAGTTACACTGAGACTCCGCAAGGTTGGGGCAGTGGGGGTCTGCGGTTGAAACATGATATATCAGAATATGCTGACTATATAATTCGGAACTTCAAGGCCCCTGAAGTTGAAGTGAAGTTCAGGTTACTGGGCACGTAAGTAAAGCAATTTGACATGACATTTTCTTCTTCGTATTGCCAACCTTTTTACATTACTCTGGGCATCAAGAGAGTTTCAATGCACTCTAGTGTTGATTACTATAGTGTGTGTGTGTGTGTGTGTGTACTAAGAAGAAGTCGAAGAAGATTGAATGTAGTTATAATACTATATGAATTTCATACTTGCAGGCAAATACCCAAATCCATAAGATGTCTGGGGAAGTCATTCATTCTTTGAATATTTTATGAAACATGGAACATTTTTTTTAAAAAGAGGGTTGGGGGGGATTTTTTTTGGGTATGTTATGAAATAATAAAATAATAAAGAAATATTCTATTAAAATTGAGATTATTAGAATTATATTTTAAGTATAATATTCCCATAATCAACTTTTAAGCATCTTATTTTACGTAAGTTTTATTTATTTATTTATTTATTTAGTTATTTATTTATTTTTAATTTAAGAAACATCAGTTGCACCAAGTTTTTTTTGTTGGCACACTATTTGAAAGAAAATGAAAGTAACTTCCCCTAGATAGGACGAACATGACATTTTTATTTTTATTTTTTCGGGTTAAATTTTCACATTGTGGTGACCAAGAACATTGGAAATTTGTGTAAATTTTTTTTTAATTGCAATTCTTTTTTTTACAAGACCCAAAAGTTGGAAATTTTGCCAAACTTTCCAAACCACAAAACTGATGGCTAAATTTTTTTTTCATATTATTATTATTATTATTATTATTATTATT
>Ga0116229_10010614_pt1 | contig 13781 bp, 13 predicted proteins | sample S1TSphgellanicum_3_FD_87313 | JGI IMG/M metagenome (GOLD analysis project Ga0116229, IMG submission 87313) | Host-associated microbial communities from peat moss isolated from Minnesota, USA - S1T2_Fc - Sphagnum magellanicum MG | ecosystem: Host-associated > Plants > Peat moss > Unclassified...
AACGCCGCCGCGTCTCCGGCAAGACGGCGCTGGGTAAGGCATTCAGCTACGTGCTCGGGCGCTGGACGGCACTGATCTGCTTTGCCACCGACGGCAGGCTAAGTATCGACAACAATTTGAGCGCGCGTCTGCTGAGAGGTGTGGCAATCACCAGAAAGCATTTCATGTTTGTTGGCAGCGACCGCGGAGGCGATCGGTCAGCGATATTCTATACCCTTATCGAAAGCGCGAAGCTGAACGGTCTCGACCCTGAGGCCTGCATCGCCGCCGTCATCGATCGCTTGGCAAAAGGCCACCCCAGCAAGGCCCTCGCCGCACTACTGCCGTGGAACTTCAAACCGGCGGTCCAGACCCCAGACTCCGGTGACCGATTGACGAAAGCAACGTGGTCGTGGGCTGACGCTTAGTTTCAGGCAACCCTCGACGATTTTCTTAATGTGAGCCGGCCGGCTGTCGAGACCGCCGGAATCGGTCAGATCGAAGCCGAACTTGGTGGCGATCTTCACCTCATCGCGCACGTACTCCAGCGCGCCACAAACGATTGGCGCATCGCACCTTCCTTCATGGCGCCCGCACGCCGGCCCTGCGTTGCCGTCCGGCGCGGCGGAAACCACTGCCACACTGGAGCGTCATAACACAGCCCTGTTCGCGGCACAGTGCATCCTGCGGACTGACGCCAGTCGAGCCCGTGCAGCTTGGGAAGACCGTCCAGCCTCTACCCCGATCCTCGCGGTGCGAGCGGAACGATCTCCTGCTTCCTGGCGACCGGCATCCTCCGCAGGACGGCACCGGGAGGACGTCCGATGTGCCGGGATCGGGTCGCCCGGCCGGATGCGCTGCGGTCAGGAAGGGATGGTGCGACTGCCGCCGACAGCGCCGTGCTGTGGGCGGCGACGGCAAACCTGGCCGGCGTGCATGCGGCGACGCTGGCCCCGCTCGGGCACCGCGTGCGGCCCTTCCTCTCCGACGGGCAGGATGGCCGTGACAGGCCGCAATCCCCGGACGACCGCACGTGGAATGAAGAGGACGCCGCCCTCACGATTGGCGGTCGACCCCGATCGCGGTTAGCGCGGGGAGCTGCGGGATCAGAAATGCTTCCGTGACCGGTCCGCGCAATAAAAATCATCTCCGCCGGGGCGGGAGGCGGAGAGAGTTTTTCTGAAATGGCCGCGCCGTTCGAAGGCGGTTTGACTTGCCGGAAGAACTGACGCGCTATGCGCAGGCTAGCAGCACGGGAACGAGCATGTCCGACCACGCGCGCACTGTCAGTACGGTGACGCCGCATATAGGCGCGTTTGTCTAGGGCATCGACATCGCCGCGCCGCTCCGCAGCGATGCCGAACCGAAACGGTTTTCCGGCTGGTCTACCAGACGACGAGCAAACCATGACTCTCATGACCGCAAGCCCGGCCGCACAGGGTCGGCTCGAACTGTCCGAGGTCGGAAAGACGTTCCGCGTGAACGGGCGGACACACGCAGCGCTCGATGGGATCGATCTCGCGATTGCCCCGGGCGAGTTCGTGACCGTGGTCGGTGCGAGCGGCTGCGGCAAGTCCACCTTGCTGCGCCTGATCGCCGGCCTGGACACCGCGCATTCCGGTACGATCCTGCACGACGGCACACCGGTCGAGGGCCCGAGCCTGGCCCGCAGCATCGTCTTCCAGGCACCACGTCTGTTCCCGTGGCGCACGGTGGCGGGGAACGTGGCACTCGGCCTGCTGAACGCAAAACTCGACCGGGCCACCAAGCGCCGCGTGATCGCCGATCACATCACTCTGGTTGGGCTCGACCGCTTTGCCGACGCCTATCCGCACCAGCTCTCCGGCGGCATGGCGCAGCGGGCGGCGATCGCGCGCAGCCTCGTCAGTCGACCGGGGGTGCTGCTGCTGGACGAGCCGTTCGGCGCACTCGATGCGCTGAACCGGGCGCGGCTGCAGAACGAGCTGCTGCGTATCTGGTCGCAGGAAAGAACCACGATGGTGCTGGTGACCCATGACGTCGACGAGGCGCTCTATCTCGGTGACCGGGTGATTGTCATGGCGCCCGATCCCGGCCGGATCGCACGCATCATCCCGGTGGCGCTGGCGAAGCCGCGCGACCGGTCGGATCCGCAGATGCTCCGCCTGCGTGCGGAGATCCTGGACCTGCTGGAGGCGCGTGCCGCGGCGCCACTGGCGAAGTGGCCAGCCGAACCGGCGCGCCGCCGCCACCATGCCCTCGACGCCGCGACCGCCGGGTTGTCGTGACCTGCGCGATGTCGGTTCGGAGAACACGAAAGTGAGTGACAAGACGGAATGGTCCACCGTGCCACGCCGGCTCGGACGCCGCGCCTTCGCCACGCTGGCGGCCGCGAGCCTGGCCGCACCCGCCGTCCATGCGGCGCCCGCGGCCGAGATCCGCATCGGCTTTGCCTCCATCGGAATCGACAACCGCCAGTTCGCCGGCGGCAGCGCCGCCGCCATCGCGCATGCCGAAGGTTACGTCGAGCGCGAGCTCAAGGAAGTCCCGGCCACCAAGGTGAGCTGGTTCTTCTTCAAGGGCGCCGGTCCCGCGGTGAATGAAGCGTTCGCGACCGAGCAGCTCGACATTGCGATCCAGGGCGACCTGCCGGAGGTGGTCGGCCGCGCCAACGGGCTGAAGACGCGCCAGCTGATGGCGAACGGGGCGCACGCGCCCACCTATCTGGCGGTGCCGCCTGATAGCACGATCGCCGGCGTCGACGATCTGCGCGGCAAGAAGGTCGCGCTGTTCCGCGGCACCAACAACCATCTCGCGGTGGTGAAGCTGTTGGCGGCGCATCACCTGACCGAGCGCGACCTGCAGGTCTTCAACATGGACGAGGCGACTTCCAGCGCGGCGCTGGTAGCGAACGACATCGATGCTGCGTTCGGCAATTACGGTACCTTGGATCTCGCAGCACGCAAGCTTTGTAAGATCGTCTACTCGACCAAGGGCGACAACCGCGCGTTCGAACGTCAGGCCACGGTGATCGCCCGCGAGGCATTCGTCGCGGCGAACCCCGAGATCACCCAGCGCGTCATCACCGCCTTCGTGCGCGCGGCCGATTTTGCCTCGCAGGAGAAGAACCGGGAGGCGCTGTTCCAGATCTGGGCAAGGTCGGGACGCACGGCCGACACCTATCGCGCGGATTTCGCTGATCAGACCTTGGCCTATCGCAATTCGCCTCTGATCGATGATTTCTTCGTCGAGCAATATCGCGTGCAGGCGGCGCAGGCGAAGGATTACGGGCTGATCCGCCATCCTGCCACCGTCGATGGATGGTTCGACACGAGCTTCCTCCACGCCGCCGTCAAGCAGCTCGGCCTTGCACAGGCCTGGACCCGGTACGACAAGGACGGCAACAAGCTGCCGGCGATCTGATGGGAACCACAGTTCTCACCGCACCGGCCGGTTGGATGCTTTCGTCGGCGCTTGGCCGGGTGCTCGCCGGCCTGTTGCTTCCGGTGGCTCTGGTGGTGCTATGGCAGGTGGCGGCGCAGCACGCCTGGCTGCCGCCGCAAATCCTGCCCGCACCCGTCGATGTCTGGAACAGCGGGGCGGACCTGTTCCGCACCGGCGATCTGCAGGGGCACGTCGCGATCAGCCTGCTGCGGGTGGTCGAAGGGTTTGCCGTGGGCGCGGCACTTGGGCTGGCACTCGGTGTCGCGATGGGCCTCTCGCCGCTGGTGGAGGATTACGTTCGCCCGCTGTTCACCGCCGTCGCGCAGATCCCCTCGCTCGGCTGGATCCCGTTCCTGATGATGATCTTCGGCATCGGTGAGACGCTGAAAATCATCGTCATCGCCAAGGCGGCGTTCGTGCCGATGACCTTGAACACGTTCTCCGGTCTCCGCGATGTTCCGGCGGATTTCGTCGAAGTCGCGCGGGCACTGCGCTTCACCCGCTGGCAGATGCTGACACGGCTGATGCTGCCCGGCGCGGTTGCACCGATCTTTACCGGCATCCGCTACGGCCTGACCCATGCGTGGCTCGCGCTGGTGGCGGTGGAGCTGCTGGCCTCGTCCGAGGGGCTCGGCTACCTGCTGGTCTACGGCCGGCAAATGTTCTGGCTGGACACCGTGATCATGGCGATGGTGCTGATCGGCGTGATCGGTTTTATGCTCGACAAGGGGCTCGAGCTGGTCGAGCGGCGGCTGCAGCGCTGGCAGGTGACGCAGAGTGAGAGCGTTGCGGCATGACGGAGCGTCTGCGTCGCGCGGCGCGGGGGTTGGTGCTGCCGGTCCTCTGCCTGGCGGCCTGGGAAGCGGCCAGCCGGAGCCACCTGGTCGATCCGCGTATCCTGCCGCCGCTGGAATCGGTCGGCGCGACCGCAGCCACGTCACTGCTGCACGGAACGCTCGCCTTCGATCTTCTGGTGAGCCTGGCGCGCGACATGGCGGGGTTCGTCGGCGGCACGATCGTCGGCGCGGCGCTCGGCATCCTGCTCGGCGTCTCGGGCATCGCGGAACGTCTGGTGCTGCCGACCTTCAACGGTCTACGCCAGATCGCGATCCTGGCCTGGATTCCGCTGATTTCACTGTGGTTCGGTTTCGGCGACACGGCCAAGGTGATGTTCATCCTGCTGTCTGCCTTCGTCCCGGTGACCTTGAACACCTATCAGGGCATCCGCTCCACGCCGGCGGACCTGCGGGAGGTCGCGACAGCGCTACGCTTCACCTGGTTGCAGCGGGTGACGCGGCTGTTCGTGCCGGCGGCGTTGCCGTCGATGGTGACCGGGATGCATCTGGCGCTGATCTACTCCTGGGTCGCGGCGATCGGGTCCGAGTATTTCATGACGGTCGGGCCGGGCATCGGCGGCCTGATCATCTCCGGGCGCGAACGCTTCGACATGGATCTGGTGCTGCTCGGCATGCTGCTGCTTGGCATCGTGGGCTTTGCCATCAACCGCACCGCCTCCGTGCTGGAGACGCGGCTGCTGCGGTGGCGGCCATGAGTTTTCAACAATGAGGTCGTGATGTCATCCGGGCGACAGCTTTCGCTGAACCTGTTCATCTATCCGGCAGGCCACCACGAGGCCGCGTGGCGCTACAAGGACTCGCAGCCGGAACGCGTGTTCGACATCACCTTCTACCAGTCGCTCGCCCGGCAGGCGGAGGCAGCGAAATTCGATGCGGTGTTCTTCGCCGACGGGCCGTCCCTGCCGGAGAACATCCGCTATTCGGCGCGGGTGCGGTTCGAGCCGCTGACCTGGCTTGCCGCCATCGCGGCGGCCACCCAGACGATCGGGCTGATTGGCACCGCCTCCACCACCTATAACGAACCCTACAACCTGGCGCGGCTGTTCGCGGGTTTGGATCATCTGTCGAACGGGCGCGCCGGCTGGAACATCGTGACCACCTCCGATCCGGGGGCGGCGGTGAATTTCGGACTGCCCGCGCATCCGCCCCTATCCGAGCGCTACGAGCGTGGGCGTGAGTTCGTGGACGTCGTCACCCGGCTGTGGGACAGTTGGGAGGATGAGGCGGTGGTGATCGACAAGGCGAGCGGCGTGTTCGCTGATCCCGATCGCGTGCATCGCATCGACCATGTCGGCCGGTTTTTTCGCGTGCAGGGTCCGCTGAACACGGCGCGCTCGCCGCAGGGGCGGCCGGTCTATGTGCAGGCGGGATCGTCCGAGGACGGGCGTTCCTTCGCGGCCCAGTTCGCCGAGGCGATTTTCACCGCGCACCAGACGGTGGAGAGTGCGCGTGCCTTCTATACGGATATCAAGAACCAGGCGGGGCTGCTCGGGCGCAACCCCGCGCATATCCGCGTGCTGCCCGGGATCAGCCCGTTCATCGGCGCGACGCAGGCGGAGGCGGACCGGCTGGAGGAGGAAATCGACGACCTGATCCAGCCGGCGGCGTCGCTGGAGCAGTTGCGGCGCATGCTGGGTGTCGACCTCACCGGTCATGACCTCGATGCGGCGTTTCCGCGTGACATCATCGACCGGTCCGGGCCGCGGGCGGCGAACAGCCGGTTTCAGCTGGTGGCCGACATCGTCGATCGCGAGCGACCGACGATCCGCCAACTGATCCGGCGTCTGGCGGGGGCGCGCGGGCATTGGGTGCTGGCGGGTACGCCGGACCGGATTGCGGATGCGATCCAGACCTGGTTCGAGACGGGTGCGGCGGATGGGTTCAACGTGATGCCGCCCTGGCTGACCGGCGGGTTCGATATTTTTGTCGCGGAGGTGGTACCCATCCTGCGCCGGCGCGGCCTGTTCCGCACCGAGTACAGTGGCACGACGCTGCGCGACCATTACGGACTGCCGCGTCCGGCAAGTTTGTTTTCAAGGACACAGCTTCGTACTGCGTAGCAGTGCAAGTAAGACAAGGCCTTCTTTTTTGAAAAAAAGAAGCAAAAAACTTTTACTCATTTAGTAAGAATCAAAGAATGAACAAAAGTTTTTTGGTTCTTTTTTTCAAAAAAGCACACGCTTCCTTATATCAGTCTGGCGAAACGCCGCACCCGGATGCCTGGCATGCAGCCGGGGAGGGCGGCCCGGAAACAGCTTTTCCCGCAGGGTGCCGTCGCGGTAGCGGGTCTTGAACAGGCCGCGCGACTGCAGCTCCGGCACCACCAGATCGACGAAATCCTCCAGCGCCTCCGGCATCACCAGGCGGGTCAGGTTGAACCCATCGACATCGGTCTCCGCCGCCCAGGCGGCAAGGCCGTCGGCGACGTCGCCCGGCGATCCCACGATGAAGGCGGAGCGCGCACCGACCGCATTCAGGCCGGCGAGGTCGCGCACCCGCACCGGCCCGTCCACATGGGTCGTCAGGTTCTCCACCATGGACTGGATGGCGTTGCTCTTGACGTAGCGAACGGCTTCGTCGGGATCGAGCTGCGCGAAATCGATCCCGGTCCACCCGGAGATCAGCGTGAGCTGGCCCTTCGCGTCGACGTATTGCTGATACTCCGCCAGCCGGTCGAGCGCCTCGGCGCGGGTCGGCGCGATGATGACGGTGGCGCCGAGAAACATCAGGATGTCATGCGGATCGCGCCCTGCTTCCTGGGCCAACGTGCGGATGTCGCTTACCGCCGCAGCGACGTTGGACTTGGTCGGGCCGTTCAGAAAAACGCACTCTGCGTGACGGGCCGCGAAGCGCCGGCCGCGCCCCGAGGTGCCGGCTTGGTAGAGCACGGGCGTGCGCTGCGGCGATGGTTCGCACAGATGGATGCCGTCGACCTGGTAGTAAGGGCCGTCATGGCGGATCCGGTGCACTTTCGCCGGATCGGAGAAGCGCCGATGTAAGCGGTCGCGGATTACCGCATCATCTTCCCAGCTCCCTTCCCAGAGCTTGTAGCTGGCGATGAGAAAATCCTCGCCGGCGTCGTAGCGCGTGTCGTGCTGCTGCGCGCCGCCGCGCCCCATGCCCTTCGCGCCGCTGTTGAGATAGCCGGTGACGATGTTCCAGCCGACCCGGCCCCCGGTCAGATGGTCCAGCATGGAGAAGCGGCGCGCGAACAGATAGGGATGCTCGTACGTCAGATTGGCGGTGACGCCGAAGCCGAGATGGGACGTCGCCTGGGCCATCGCCGGCACCAGCAGGGTCGGGTCGCCGTTCGGAGTCTGTGCCGCGGTTTCCAGCGCCGCATCGGCGTTGCCGCCATAGACGTCGTAGATTCCGAACACGTCGGCGAGGAAAATGCCGTCGAGCAGGCCACGCTCCGCGGTGCGCGCGAGGTGGGTCCAGTAGTCCAGCGTGTTATACTGCGAGGTGCGGTCGCGCGGATGGGCCCATAATCCGGTCCAGGAATGCCCGGGCGAGGTCATGTGGAAGCTGTTGATACGGAGTTCCCGCGGCGAGGCACTCGTGACGCTCATGCAATCGGACCTTCCGTCGGGTTTGCCATCTTCGCGATAAGTCTATACGGTCACTGGACCACTCGCACAATGCCCTGCCGCAGGGAGTTGCAAAGGCAGGCAGGGCGACACGGCCTTCTTTTTTGAAAAAAAGAAGCAAAAAACTTTTATTCAATAAGACTGCGCATGAGGAGATCAGGATGAACGACATCGCTCACGCACCCGCGCCGGTGGCGACGGAACTCCGCCACATCACCATTCGTCCGTTGACCGGCCATATCGGGGCGGAAATCGGCGGCGTCGATCTGCGCGCACCCCTGCCACCGGAAGTGGTCGACGAGATCAAAGCTGCGCTGCTGCAATGGCGGGTGATTTTCTTCCGTGACCAGGACCTGACGCACGATCAGCACATCACCTTCGCCAGCGCCTTCGGCCAGCCGACGCTCGGCCATCCGGTGTTCGGCTTCGTCGAGAGCCACAAGCAGGTCTATTCGGTCGCCAAAAACCGCTTCAAGGAGCGTAGCACCGGAGAGCCGCTGATCCGTCCCTGGACCGGCTGGCACACCGACGTCACCGCGGCGGTCAACCCGCCGGCCGGTTCCATCCTGCGCGGTGTGACGATCCCGCCCTATGGCGGCGACACAATCTGGACCAATCTCGCGGAGGCCTATAACGGATTGTCCGCGACCTTGCGCGGTTTCGTCGACACGTTACGCGGCGTGCACTATTTCACGCCGCCGGAAGGCCAGAGCGCCACATCGCACTACAACGAGAGCACCAGGCGTCGGCCGCTGGTGAGCGAACATCCGCTGGTGCGCGTACTACCGGAGAACGGCACCCGTGTGCTTTTCGTCAGCCCGTCCTTCCTGAAAAGCGTCACCGGCCTGCATCCCCGCGAAAGCCAGCAGTTGCTCGAGCTCCTGTTCGAGCACGTAACCCGTCCGGAATACACGGTGCGCTTCAAATGGGAGCCCGGCAGCTTCGCCTACTGGGATAACCGCGCGACCGCACATTTGGCGCCGCGCGATATTTTCTCACTCGATTTCGACCGCCAGCTCTACCGGATCACGCTGCGGGGCGAGGTGCCGATGGGCATCGACGGACGCGCGTCCACGTCCATCGTTGGCGAGCCGTTCGACGCGTTCGATGCTCAGGCGGCGTCCTGACAAGTAAGAGAAGCCCTTTTTTTGAAAAAAGAAGCAAAAAACCTTTATTCATTGGCTACGCAGCATCAAGGTCGAATACATCTTCGCGATAAAAGTTTTTTGGTTTTTTTTTCAAAAAAGAACATGCTTGCCTTATCTTTCTGCAGAAAACCTTTTCCTCTAAGGGCGGCTTGACGACAAAATTGTTCCCTATGTAGATAGACTGCTAGAATGATGTCCTGATCTGGAGCACACGGCATGCTGACCAACAAGGGCAAATATGGGCTGAAAGCGATGATCCACCTCGCCCGTCTCGAGGTCGGCGAGACCATCGGCGTGGCGCAAATCGCCAGCCAAAACAACATCTCGAAAAAATTCCTAGATGCGATCCTGCTCGATCTGCGCAACGCCGGCATGCTGCGCAGCAAGAAGGGGCCGGGCGGCGGCTATGCGCTGGCCAAGCCCGCGCGCAGCATTAAGGTCGGTGCCGTGGTGCGGGCGCTGGACGGCCCGGTGGCTCCGATCGAGTGCGCCAACCGCAGTGCATCCCGCCCCTGCGAGGATTGCCGGGACTTGAAAATCTGCGCGGTGCGCTGGATCATGACGGATGTGCGCGACGCGATCGCGGGTGTGCTCGACAACACCACGATTGCCGATCTTTCGGAAGGTCGTTTTGCCGCCTTGTCGTCCAAGAAGCGGACAACTCAGCCGGTCACGCCGCTGCGCAAGGCCGGCTGAACCCGAAATGATCACGCAACGTCTCCCCTTCGTACGCCTCGCGAAAAATTCCGCGCCGGCGCAGCAGGGGAACCACGTGCTCCACAAAACTCTCCAGGCCGGAAGGGAGAACGTCGGGCATCACGTTGAATCCGTCGGCGGCGCCGGCGCGGAACCAATCCTCGATCGTGGCGGCGATCTGTTCCGGCGTGCCGACGACCGGGCGATGATTGGTGCCGCCGCCGCCCTGCGAGCGGATCAGCTGGCGCAACGTCAGGTTTTGCCGCCGCGCCTTGGCGAGCGCGCCGCGGGCGAAGGTGGTGATGCCGTCGTCCGGCACACGCAGCGTCTCCGGTAACGGCGCATCGAGGTCGAGGCGGGACGCATCGATCTGCAGCAGGCCACCGATCCAGAGTAAGCCGAACTCGATCGGCACGAGCTCGGCGAGCTCCGCCTCGCGCAGCTTCGCCTCCGTCTCGGTGCCGCCTATGATGGTGACCAGGCCCGGCAGGATCAGGACGGCGTCGGCTGGCCGACCCAATGCAACCGCACGCGCCCGCAGCCGGCGCGCATAGGCGAGCGAGTCCTCCTGCGTGTGCGCCGCGGTGAACACCGCTTCGGCATGACGTGCGGCGAGTTCCAGCCCGTCATCGGATCCGCCCGCCTGCAGGATGACGGGATGACCCTGGCGCGAACGCGGCACGTTGAGCGCGCCGCGCACCTGGAAGTATTCGCCGCGGTGCTGGGCCGGATGGATCCGCGTGCTGTCGATGAACAGCCCCGCCGCCTTGTCGCCGACCAGCGCGTCGTCCTGCCAGCTGTTCCACAGTTTCTTCAGCACGTCAGTGAACTCGATGGCACGGTCGTAGCGGGTCGCGTGCGCGATCGCCTGCTCCAGCCCGAAATTCCCGGCGACCGTGCGATCGGCGGTGGTGACAACGTTGATGCCGGCACGCCCGCCGCTCACGATGTCGAGCGACGCCAGGCGGCGCGCGATGTTGTAGGGGGCGTTGTAGGTGGAGGAGATCGTGGCGATCAGCCCGATATGGCGGGTCGAAGCGGCGATCGTCGCCAGCGTGATGGTCGGCTCGAGCGCCTGGAACGGCCGAAAGTCGGACCGTTCCGGCATGCTCGGGTGGTCCGCGAGGAACACCGCGTCGAACGTGCCGCGCTCGGCCAAACGGGCGATCGCCACGAGGGCTGCCGGGTCCACGAACGAGTCGGGCGCGGCACCCGGCCAGCGCCACCCCGCGCCGTGCGAGCCGGCGGATAGGAAGTTCAGGTTCAGGTGGAGTTTTCGATCAGGCGCTGGCATGGGTCACTTCATCGGCCGGAAGAAAGCGGGTTCTTTTTTGAAAACAGAACCAAAAAACTTTTGCCAATAAGAGAAGTTCTTGATGCGAGGCTTCAAATGAATAAACCTTTTTTGCTTCTTTGTTTCAAAAATACCTTCTCTTGCTTGCTTTTACCGATTCAACTCGCAAGCGAAAAATAAATCCGCCCAAAATCCGTCTGGTCGAACAACTCCCGCGGCATGCCGTCTGCCACCACGCGCCCTTCCTCCAGCAGGATCGCACGCGTCGCGATCTGCTCGATGACCGAGAGATTGTGCTCTACGACGATCAAGGTGCGTTCCCGCTCGCGCAGCCACGCGATTACATCCAGCACGATCCGCAGGCTGTCGCCATCCAGGCCGCTCGCCGGTTCGTCGAGCAGCACGAGTTGTCCGCGCGCACAGATCGTGCGGCCCAGCGCGACCAGCTTGCGCTCGGCATATGAGAGATCGCGGCAGCGGCGGTCCGCGTGACGGCGCAGGCCTATGCGGTCCAGCACCTCCTGCACCGATGCCGCTGCGGCGGCGTCGCGCGCGCCGCCACGCACATCGCCGCCGGCGATCAGCCCCGAGACCAGGTTCTCGAGCACCGTCATGGAGGGAAAGATTTTCAGGTCCTGGAACATGCGGCTGACGCCGTGCCGCGCAATCACGTGCGGCGGCAACCCGACCAGGTCCCGCCCGCCCCAGCGGATCCCACCGCCATCAGGCTCCAATGCGCCTGCGACCATGTTCATGATGGTGCTCTTGCCGGCACCGTTCGGGCCGATGATCGCGGTGCAGGTGCCCGGCGTGAAGCGCAGCCGGACATGATCGCACGCGACAATCCGCCCGAACCGTTTCGACAGGTCGATAAGCTCGAGGATCTGGGTCATTGCGCAACACCGCCGGCGGCGCGGTTGCGCACAAGCCGCCGCTCCGGCAGCAATCCGCCGGGGCGGAACACGATCATCGCCACCATCAGCGCGCCGAACACCACCTGCTGGATGGCGGCCGCGGCATTCAGCTCCAGGCTGAATTCCTGCAGCACCGGCGGCAGAAGGGAAATCATGATGCCGCCCACGAACGCGCCGAGCGGACTGCCGAGCCCGCCGACCACCACCATGCTCAGAAACTGGATCGAGACTTCCACGGTGAAGCTGCTGGGATCGATGTAGCCGATCACGCCGGCATAGATCGCACCGGCGACGCTTGCGAGGCAGGCGCCTAGCACGAAAAACCCGACGCGCGTCCGCCGCACCGCGATTCCGATCGCCGCCGCGGCTGCCGGCTCGTCCCGTGCCGCCCGCGCGATGAAACCAAGGCGCGAGGCGAGAACTAGCCAGCTCAACACCAGGGTCCCGGCCGCAAACACCACCGTCAGCCCGAGCTTGGCAAGACCGGACTGAGCCTCCCACCCGAGCAGGCGGATCGGCGGAATCCCCGCCATGCCCTGCACCCCGTTGGTCACGTCGATCCAGTTGGTGAGCAGGGTGGTGAACGTGACCTGGAGGGCGAACGTCCCGAGGATCACGTACTGCTCCGGCAGCACGATCAGCAGCACGCCCAGCGTCACCGCAATCACCGCCGCGATCAGCATGCCGAGGCCGCAGGCCGGCAGGAAACCGTCCCCGCCCATGCTCTCCCCGAGCACGCCGTACGCATAGGCGCCGATCGAGAAGAACGCGGCGTGCGAGATCGACAGCAGCCCGACCAGACCCACTGAGAGGTTGTAGGCCACCGCCAGGCTGCCGAACAGCAGCGCGAAGGTGATCAGGGTCAGCACATAGTCAGACACCGGGCGATCCCTCCGCGAGCGGGGCTAGCGGCGTCGTGCGCTCGGCCCGGCGGCGCAGCGTGTGGCGCAGGTGCGGCACCACCGTTCGCGTCACCACCAGGGCGCCGAGCAGCACGCCCTGCAACAGCGTGTCCTCCCACCCCTGGCCGAACCACACCACGCCGAGACCGTAGACCAGTGCCGCGGCAACGGCTGCGAGCCACCAGGCGATCACGCCGGCCTCCGGGAGGATCAGCGCGATCAGGCTGCCATAGAGCAGAACGGGAAACCCATCTTCGGGCTTGATCGAATGGCTCAGCAGGGCGAGCGCACCGCCGAAGCCGGTCAGTGCGCCGGTCAGGAAGAACAGCTGCAACCGCACCAGCGTCTCGCTGATGCCCACCACGCTCGCTCCCTCGGTGTTCTGGCCGAGCGCGCGGGTGCTGACGCCGGCGCGCGAGAAGCGCAGCCAGCCGCCAAAGGCCAGGATCGCCAGCAGCGACAGCGCGGCGCGGAGCAGCCGCCAGGTCTCCACGCTCGCGCCGTTCACGACGGTGATGCCGAGGCGCGGGGCGTGCATGAACAGCGGCGAGGCGCCGAACCCGAGCTGCAGTCCGTTGCGGATGACGATCATCACCCCGAGCGAGGCCACGAACGGCGCCAAGTGACTAACATTTCGCTGTCCGTAAAGCCCGGTCACGGGCTGATAGACCAGTCGGTCGATTAGTGCCCCCGCGAGCCCCGCCAGCACCGATGCCGCGACGATGGCGATAACCACGCCGCCGTGGTGCTGGGCGATGACGAAGAAGATCGTGTAGGCGCCGAGGCTGAACAACCCGCCAAGGGCCAGGTGATAGACGCGGCAGGTGCGTGCGACCAGGCCGAACGCGACGGCCACGATCGCCCACTCCGAGCCGATATAGAGCGCCTGAAGAAAGAGTCCGGTGAACAGGGTCATCAGAACAGGGACCAGAGTTTTTCGCGCGGTAGCTCGTCGGCGGCGTAGGTGCCGATCACGCT
>Ga0116229_10010615_pt1 | contig 13779 bp, 10 predicted proteins | sample S1TSphgellanicum_3_FD_87313 | JGI IMG/M metagenome (GOLD analysis project Ga0116229, IMG submission 87313) | Host-associated microbial communities from peat moss isolated from Minnesota, USA - S1T2_Fc - Sphagnum magellanicum MG | ecosystem: Host-associated > Plants > Peat moss > Unclassified...
AAAAAAAATCCACATATTTTACTCTTGGGAAATGTTGTTTTCATTTGTGAAAAAATTCACCAAAATGAAAAATTAAAAATAAAAAGGAATATTTTGTCATAATATTTCCTTTTTCTGAATTAAACAACCAAATTTCAAGAATGTTCTTTTGAAAAATTCTTTCACATTTGAACTTTGCTTTTTAATTTGGGAGTAGTTTTAAACTAGCTTTTTATTGTTTAGATAGGTTTTTAAATCTTGTCAACATTTAATGCTAAATCTTTCATGGATTGCTAATCCATGACACAACATTTAAAATTTGAAAAAAAAAATTGTTGCTAAGAAAATCACTTCTTGTATATTTTAGGAAGAACCTAAAATAAAAGATATTTTTTTATATGTTATGAAATAATGAAATAATCTAAATATATTTCAAATATAATCTAAAATATAATAAATGTATGTTAGATTTATCGTAATAATGAATTATAAACACTCTATTTACATTTAAATAAATTATAGTTTTATTTAATGTTTTTAATAATTTGAACCTTATAATTTTTTACAGATCAGTTGGAATAAAATGGAAGTGACCTCCCCAAGATTTTATTCAAAATGTATAAATTTTTTGATGTTAATGTTACTAAGTAAAATTTAGGAAGTTAAAAGTGTTTATGTGATTTTAATTTTTTATTGTGCTCTTCTTCCTCTTCAAACTTCTGTATTTCTTCTCTTTGATTCTTTAAATTTTTTGTTTTTGATATATATATATATGTAGTGTGACTGTGAAATTAACCCAAAAAAAGTATACCATTTTGAATGTTTTGGATGAAACCTTATAGATTATGAGCTTAGATAGTACAAACTTAGACAAAAGATTAAAATATTAAATTAAAATGATGCTTTTTTTTTTATTAGTTCAACTTTGATGAAGTCTTGAACCATGTCCCATATTTGAAGAATAGATTCTCATTCCTTCATATGATTTAGGGTTAAGGTTTAGTTTTTTTCCATCAATTTGAGTCTCTTTTTTTGATACTTTAAATTTATGGGTTGATTTTACTAAAAATATTGCCTCATGCATTCTTCATATACTCACTTTTTGGTTGCAACGTCCTTAGTTTCCTGCATCTTCACTTTTTATAAATGTTCACCCTACTTTTCCCTTTATCTAAGCTTCAATTTTCACTTCCATCTCCTCTAGTCATGATGGAGGAGCAAAAAATCAAAAGAAATAAGATAAAAATGTACAAAGATACCTCTTAAACCCTAACACTAACTTCATTAAAATCTCACATTCAATTTTTGTACAACTATATATATATAATTTTTTTTTAAAGTAGCACAACAAATGAAAGAAGAAAAAGATTACAAGAAAAACCATATGAAACCTTAACAAGAAGAATGAGAATCCAAGTACAAAGCAAACACAAAACCTCTAACACCCATTTCATCACCTTTAACATCACCAACAACAAGAAGCTGCCAAACTCCAAATCTCTCCCTCACCAAACCACCATCAAGCTCTGACGAGAATCCATCCTCAAACCCACATTCTTCATCATTGAAAAAAGAACCCCCCGAAGGATCAACCCACCGAGTTGCTCTCTGGAACATACATAACCAATGAAAATTCCACCACCAGCTGCCAATCTCCCTCCATTGATGCACCTTTGAAAGATGTCATGAAGCAGATGATCAAGCCCAAGAGTACTGAATCAGGTCTGCTCATCAGGAGTGATGTTGCACAAAGATTGATGCAACCCAAAAACTATCCAACAGCTCTGAGCCAGGAGATGATGATCAGGAATGTAGATCTGTGGGCAAAAGAGGGCATTGAACACATGCACTTCTCCGGAGATGATATTGAAATCCTTCAACTCAAGCTTGAAGATGAGGATAAGCATGATTTTATGTAGGTTGATGTTTTGTTGCATGTGTCTTTGTCTATGTGTGCAATTTTCAGGTGAGGAGATCTTTCTTCTCAGATGTCAGTGTCCATGGTGCCATGTGAGGAACTGGTGTAATGGAAAATGTATAGTCCAGGCCTGGCTTCCTGGGGTTAGGACTTTACTGAATTCTGTGATGTCAAGCTTGATGACGAAGCATGTTGGAAATTGAATTTGTTGTACATGGGGTTTGAACATACAAACATATCTAGATACAGCCGTGTTTTGGTTACACTGATAGGAAGATTGTTGTGTGTAGAAATAGAGAAATGATTAAATGCATCACTGGTGTACCAAATGCTGCAGTTGCCTCAGTTCTTCGCTGCAGCTCATTGTCCTAGACCTGAAAGTCCTCCTTCCATTATTGACTTGTGCTGAAGAAGTTCAAGAAACAAGGTGTATGAACATTTATCTTCTTGCCTGGTTGTTGTTGTTGCTTGGAAACAAAATCCACTTCAGAGAGACAAGTTTCCCTTTCCTGGTTAGTACTGTGGCAGTGATACCACACTGTGGGAGCAGGCTTAATCAATGGAAAACAGTTATACCATATGGAGACAAGTTTTGGGTAGAATGTTCAAATGCAAAACAACATCTGAGCTATCTTGACAGTTTGTGCAGTGCCTTCTATCTTACTGTCTAGGTCAATGAGATTGGGAATGTCCTGGAGCCCTGTTCCTTGTGGTCCATCAACTGAGAGAGACATGATCTTCACAATTTGTTTCACAGGTGTGCCAATTCCTGTTTTCTCTCTTGCAAATTGTGGTGTCTTTTGTATCTAAGTTTGGCTACCAAAATTCACCCAGATGTAGAAAGATGGGCTGTGAACATATTTTTGACATTGCAATTATGTCTTTTCATGATTCTCTCATAGCCAAGTTTGATATTTATGAGCAGGTAGTTACGAGAACATAGTTATGCTGTGTATTGAAAGTACCCTAGCTAGAGAGAGATATGGAATTTTCGGACTTTTGCAAATTCCTTATGTTCTCAAGCTTTGTACCCAATTCAACATTGGACTACCAGAAGGATACTACTTCAAGATCATGTGCTGATGATGAGTTTATCCTTTCCGTATAGGAAGCATCTTCAAACTTCTTGTTGGTAATACTTGTACTAGAATCACTATAAACACTTGTCTAAATTATGGAATATCTAGTCAGGCGTTTGGCTTGATGATGCTAGTGACAACTTGGGTAGTGCAGGAGAGGACTCAAATGCAAATGATGATTGTCTGGGTTTCAATTTCTCAAGTCTAGAAATGCCTAGGACCCCAGACAACTGATGCCTGGTTGGAGAAGAAGAGGACTTGCATATTGATTGATGTCTAAAACTGGGTTACATAATTTGCACCTTTATTTAATTATCCCATTCAACTCAAAATCATCTTCAGATTTTGCTATGACTCAGATCTAGAGTATCGTCTTTGGAAACAACCCGATGTAGTCTCTTAATCTGTTCATGAATATCTGTTTCCGTGAGCTTTATTCATTACTTCACAAGTCTTTTCTTACATGATGTTGTCTTTTCTTACATGATGTTGCTCTTCAAGCTTTGAAGAGCTTGGTACATAAGCCAATTGAAATGCAGGCAATAACAGACAAGTAGTTGCAAAAAACAGCTGGTTCTTTTATGATGAATATGGGTTTGAAGAACCCTGAGTTTACCAGCACAACAGTTTTAATAATGAGATTGGAAATGACAATACAAGAAATGGAGATGAGAATCAATTCTTAAAGGGTCTTCAGAAAGTGAAAGAGCTTATATTATTGCTGCACAATTCAGAGAGTTTAAGATTTAGAATGAGTTCATATGATTCCTGACTCCTACAACTTGCTTTACATTTCAGAGCAACTTCACCGTTGCACTGTATAGTAATGTTTGGATGAAGAAAAGTCTTTGGCTCAGCATTTGATCCAGCATTTTTCACATGATGCCTGAGGCTGGCAAAAGGCATAACAAAGCCTAACATGTGTTGTTGATTGGCTAGATGATTTGACTGATCCATGTGGTTTGCTATTATTACTTTCCCACCTTTTGCAGGTTTCAGTTTTATGGGCAAGGTTAGGAAAAAGTAAATAATTAATCTTGGATATGAGAAATATTGTTGCAGGGCCACTTGCTCATCATGGGTGGAGCTGCTCCAACAAGTTCCTATGAAAGGATTAGCATACAAGGGGAGAACAAAAGGATAAAATTTTCGGATAGCTTTTTCTCTAGCACTTGCAACTTTATTGTCAAAAGTGGATAGTTGTCATCTAAATGAATTTGATTATTGGATATGATCGTGTAATAATTTTACACCAGCTAAACTCAACACTCAGCTCCAACAAGCTGCAAAATCTAAGTAAGAAAATCCAATTTAAAAAAAAAAAGTATGTCCCAACTAGGTATTATCAATTACTGTTGAATCAATACCAGTACTATATAAGTATTGGAAACTAATTTAAGCAATATTAAAGAAAAATCCCAAGAGCACCCAATTTATTTAATAATAGTTTCTCTCTAAAGCTTGAAAGTCACAGACCAAGCAACTCTAAGCAGACTAACTTTTGCATCTTTTTTATTCTGGTGGCCAAACATATAAGCAAGGATTAAGCTTGGTGCCATTCACATAGTGCCGGACCAAATCAAAGCAAGTGTCAAAAATGTTCCATTGGTATTGTACAACAATTGAGTCGTGATTGGCACTGAACCCACCATAAGGATCCATACTGACAAGATAAGCATTGTCATCTGGGTTGTTGTAGAAGTAGCAGCTCAGTGCAGCATACACCTTGTACCTTGAATCAGGTGTCACAGTGAAGGTTAGTGTCTTGTAAGGGAGTAGGACATTTTGTGGAGTTTCAGCCCTTGTGATCTCATTTACACACAAAAAAGTGATGTTTGCATGAGGGCCTCGATTGTTGTTGAATACTATGGACATGGGTACGTTGAAATCCCACCCTTTAACTCGGCTTGCAAGAGTAGCTAATATGAGAAATAATAAAAATGAAACACCCGTGGTGCCCAATCTATTATTAGTGATAGCAATAGAGCTCTTCAATGTCACTCTAGACATTTTGAGAAATGGAAATGTTTGTTGTGCACGGCTATGGGGATAAGGATTCGAGGCAAAACAAGTCTTGAGAATTATGGCTAGAATGAATATGAACATGGGTGACTAGAAATCAAATGGTGTTGGACAAAATGAAAGGTAAAGCTTTGTGCAAAGTTGAATACAAAATATTTTGATGTGATCAAAGATGGTTGAGAGCTCAAGACACTTGTAGCTAAATAGTGTATACATGTGAAGGGTTTCAACACATGTGTATGAAGAGAGAGTGAAGGGAAAGAAAGAACATGTAGAAGAGTACACAATTGGAAAGCAAGGGAATGAATAGTCTTTAATATACCTGTTGAAGCAAACTTCGACAAATTTGAAATCAGTTACAGAGTATCAAATTGTTTATATTTGATACATCCTTATGGTACAACATATGGCGTGACATTGCCAAAACTCAATCATCATAAGGATGTACTTCCATGAGAGATCTACCAATTTGGTAATTAGGAGGAATAGGGTTTCATGATACACTTGAATATTGTTGGCCAATGTAGGTGCAAAGGCTAAAGGCACAAATTATAAAGAAGTGAAAAATGGTGCTTACTTCTTACGAAGAAAGTCCAGTAATAGACTTTCATCATTATCATCACAACATTGCTGTTCTTTTCTTTTGGGGCATCCTCCTTGCTAAGCTACGTGATCTCAAGAAGTCCTTTGCACTTGTTATAGGACTTCTTTCATTTGGCAAACATTGTGTTCCAGTAATAGAAGTTGAAAAAAACAGTTGCATAATTGTGATAAAAGTCATATTTCTACTAAAAACTACTGGGAGCTGATGATGATGGGGCAAAAGGACAGATCCTAGTATCCCTGAAATATTGGACCTTCCTCCTCCCCACCTTCACCCCCAAAATCTATTCTGGTATGCAAAAATCTAAGATTCTTGATCCAATTCAAGGTGAAAAATCAAAAGCTTCTTGAGCTTGTAGAGTTATTAACATGTCAGAGATATCCCTAAAGTCAAGCGATTAGGGGGCGAGAGCGGCCAATTTCAGCATAATAGGGCATCAACCCTGCCATGTTCAAACATGATATGTGTTTACATTAAAAAAATCCAGCCAGGTCACTGCAGAGTGGAGAGGACCTCACACCTATATGAGTAGGTGTAAGATCCCTTCTCTTTTCGAAGAGAGACATTCATGCATATAGGTGCCCTCCAAATATATTAGGAGATTTCTCCAAGTCCTTAACCTAATACCATAGTACCTGGGCCAATTCGACACTAATTATATTATTTTCAGAAATATTTTTTTTGAAAGGAAAAAAAGAATCTGATAGAATATTTGAGAATATATCATTTGTTGAAATGGTATCCTTGAAATTTTATTAATTATTCAACAAACATGTGTTGAACTGGCCAAGGTACTACATATAATAAATAACATTTGCCCAAGATAAGTAAACCCAAAATAGATAAATAAATAAAGAAATAAACTAGCAAGGCCTTTGTATAATTTACATGTGGGTATATCTACTTAATTGATATACATGAAGAAACGCCACTCTTGTTTTTTTTTTTTTTTTATTTTTTTTTTCCCAAATTTTTTATTTATTAAATATATATATTCTGATTTCAAAAACTAGTGCTCATTGTTCTGATCTAGGTTGTGGGAAACTGCTTTAGATATGTGTTCATGTGATCGAAGAAGGTCTGTGTAGTATAGTGAGTAGTTTGACTAGGTACCTATAAAACACAATGAAAGTTAGCCTAATAAATTTATTGCTCATGCACCCAAAGAAATGCCTCTAAATTTATTTATTTATTGTAAAAACCAAGAACGTTTATTTTTAATAAATAAGAAAAAGAAGAGACAATTAGAATCCAACTGTAGTCCCGGCGGGTTTCGAACCCGCGACCTTTCGCGTGTAAAGCGAACGTGATAACCACTACACTACGGAACCGAACTGGACAATGCATTGTACATTATTATATTTATTATTTTTTTCCAAATGGATGGTGTCTCCTGCTTCAGTCTTGTTTGATCTCGTCCCTTTAGCCTCTTTGGCCTCTTCCTTTACCACAGTTAAGGGCTTAGGGTGAGAGCATTCCCAGAGTAATGGCCAAGTGCAGACTGCAGACCGATATGTCATAACAGGTTTATCTCAGCTGCTGATTCTACATCTGTCCTGTTTCATCTCGTCTATTGGCCCGTTTTTTCTCTCCGAGGAGTAAGTAAGGCCCTAGGATGAGGGCATTAGCACAGTTACCCGAGTAAAGGGGAAGGGACTCTGTCTTGTTTGATCTCATCTGTTGGTCTCTTTCTTTACCACGGGCAAGGCCCCTTTGGATGATGAGGACAGTACCAGAGTGTTGGTCGGTCTGCCACAGTCTCGGCCCTTATTACTGTTAAGGTCCTCATCCTAGAGTTACGGTCCTCATCCTAGGATAAAGGTCCTTATCCTAGGATCTTAGACGTCAGGGGAAGACTGACAATAGGGACTCTTAGGGAGTGCCATAATATTGTTTGCACATTTGCCTGCAATTCTTGACAAAGCTGCTTGCTGAGGTGCAAAGCCGGCAATCAAGATTCAAAGGCTTGAACTGCAGAACAATTCTCAAGCAATGCTCATGTATATACCTATTATCATCTGGTTGCTGTAGTTGTTGTTGTTGCTATGGCAGCGAGGGATTGATCACCTGTTGTGAGCAGTTCCTCTTCATTGCAACTTTTGTCAAGCTTCTTGAGAAAATGATAGCACTAGTTGTGCAAGTTTTCCTACAACTGTAGAATAATGCAGTGCAACCTTTAAATCTGATACTTAACACTGCCCAAGAGTCTTTCTGTCATTTCAACTGCTTACAATGGCTTGCTCATTCATGCCCAGCTTCTTCTATGCTCATTATGTGCATGCAATTGGAAGTCAGAAAAAAGATTATCTCTAGTGAAGTTTGTGCTATGTTTCTGACTCAGGATGATGATCTTGCTCAACAGCATATAGTTGCAGATTTTTTGCTTCTTTGAAGCCTTGTTGCCTATTGCACTACTCTATATGATGATATTACAGAAAGTATTTTGCAATTCAAAATTTGTTGTACTAGAAGCAAATTTGTTTCTTTCATGTGAAACAGAATGAAAATCTGTGATGTGATGTGATGTGATGTGAGGAGTCTATTGCCTCCTGCAGATGGTGGAGGAGAAAATCACATGCTATGAGGCTGAAGAACCATCTGCACGATATCATCATCAGTACTTTTTTCTTGACCCTTATGCTGCTTCTCTCCTCTGCTTTTCAGGAAACAGACTTGGGTAGTCTTGAATCATTGTTGTCAGGCACAAAGGATCTCACAATGTGATTTCATGTTTTTGTGCTCAAACTTGGGACAGCTTTCACAATCGTCTTCTGCATCATTGCAGGGAATTAATTGTTGGTGCAATTTATTGCTGATATTGCAGATGGAATATCATTGCCCGGTGGTTTTGCCGCTCCTTGTTCTCATGTGAGTGTGAGCTTTCAACATGTGTTTATAAAAACTCTGGTAATAAAACCATGTATGTATTGGCCAGCAAGATGGCAATTCTGAGCTGAAATTCCTGCCCTGTCTGCATGAACACTGTGAAATTCAAAGTGTAGAAGAAAGGGGCAAATGGAATCAAGCTGCTGGGACACTTGATCTTTGAAGATTCCATTACCTGCATTCAGTAGATCTTTTGGAGTGCAGCCATTTTTAGTGGTAGGAATGCTAATCAAGCTAGGTGTGCTTTGCTCTGGTCTGGTGACTAAGGCATGGGCACAGCACCCTGTCTTTTCCACAGCAGAGAAAAACAAAACTGGAAACCCCTGATCACAGCCATTTCCACGCACAATGGAAATGTGTGTTTTTCGTGGTGTTGGACATCTAAAGGATTATGAAATGGAGAGATTGCTGCTTTAGGGAACAATAAATTTATCAATTTGTTGTGTAGTGTCTCAACAGCTCCAACTTGGGTTTTGGAACCTAAAAATCCACTCCAAGAGGAGAATTTATTCAGCTTAGATCACAGTTCAGTTTTGCATGGACCCTCATCAGAGATGTGTTGGGAAGAGCACCTTCTTGATGAGCAGAAGAAGAAGACTCAACTGTGTCCAAAAATGTAAGCACTTGCACCCTCTGTGTGACCTTACACCAATGTCTTTGCATGCAATTCATTCTGGTGATAGTGCACCTATTGAAAGAGGAGTGGGATCAACCTATCTGCCAAGAAGGCTTAGAATGAAGGTGGAATATAGGAGTGGATGCATTCTCAGGTCATCAAAGTCCTCTGTACTTGTCATCATTCTATTGCCTTGCAGAGCAACAAGCAATGACTTTTGGCTTTGGACACTTTTGGCAGGTGGGCTTTCATATTGTCTGAATTAAAAAAAGGCGGCCTATCTACAGCAGCTTGTCAACATACATTACTCTACTCCAGCCATTGTCAAGTTTCTGCTCCTGCTCTTTGTTTGACACTGCACTATGAAGAAGCTCAGCCCCATGCAATCCAATCAACTTAAAAAACTGTCTTTATTTGTCTCTATGCAGCCATTCATAACCCTACAAGTTCTCATAGATCAGTCAATGATTCTAGAATTGTGGCAAATTTCCTGGATTAGGAATCACTTCTACACCACATTATAGGCTTTGTCTCCACCAAAGAATTTGTGATGGTAGATCATATCATGCATGCTTGCCCCAGAAGTCCAATCATATTGAATTCTCTCCATAAAATCTGAAAGTGATCTCTCTTCCCATTAACTAACTGGTCTTTCACCTATGAAGGCATATTGCATTTCTTTTACAGGCATTTCAATCTACTATTTATTCTTCAAGTTCTTTCTTTGATAGTGATCACTCATGCAATTCACACACAGGAAATATCAGCAAGACCCATCCCCTTGGGATTTCCAAACACTGGGTTGGAGTGGAAAGAAAAGAGGACCCACCATTTCCACCCATGACATGTGCAACAGCCTGTTCAATTCAATTTTCTCCATCATACAGGAGAGGTATAATCATGCTTTCATCTGTTAAGCAAAACCTGTAGGGAACAAAAGAGAATGGTCGTTGACTGTAGTCACATTTGGATGGCAATCTGGAGAGCAGACAAACTAACTAAAGGGTGTGGTTTGCATAACAGAGGGACTATGACCATGTTTCTCTTACATAGAATATGAGTAACTTTTTCAGGCATGTCATTATTAGACATATGAAAACATGCACTACTATCCTTCCTGTACAAAGTACGAAGTGATAATAAGATAAACCAACTTGAAGATTATCCAGTCAGTAGGTTCTGGTGCCGCCACAGCAGTACATAGATAATGCTCATAAACACAAGCAAAATGACAATGATCTGCAGCTGAACTGGTAGCATCTTCAGAAAACCACATTTTCTTGAAGTTCTTTTCCTTGTTCCCAGGACCTGTTTATCAGACAGTGTAAAATCCCCTTCTGCAGGTAGAGGCAGTAGCTTAGGCCGTTTCACAACTTCCTCGACAATCAGTCCTTTGCTGGTCTCCTCTATCTTGTATACAAGGGAAACAGCTGAACCATTTGCAACTGCAGGTGGGGCTAACAAAGTATTCCTCTTAACAACCTCCTCAACTTCAACACCTTTGGCTGTTTCTTGAGGGTGACCAATTGATGACACCACCAATGACTTCAGTTGCAAACATGCTGCCTCTTCCTTGCCATCAAGCAGTTGGGCAATGCCACCTTCTCTACTGAGATCTCTTCCATTCCACAACTCCTGTGCCTTCAGTGTCTCCACAAGATTAGGTCTCTCCCTCTCAAATTCGGCAACCATTTCTGGTTTTAATTTCTCAATCACTGCATCCTTCAAGTCATCTGAATTCTCTGCAAACTTATGGTTCCCAGTGTCCAGACACTCAGCTTTCTCACTGATGCCAATTTCTTTGTCAGTGGATTCAGAAACAGGATCTCCGTTGCCAAGAGCCTCTGCGACTGAGACACCCATTTGATGTTGTGGCATGGGTTCACTCACACTTCTTTTGCAGGCAGAAAGCTTATTATGAACTGTGCTAGTGCTTGTCAAGTTATCAAGTGTTGGAGGGAGAGTATCCTCCAATTCCGTTTGCAAAATTTGAGAACTGGGTTCCCATTTATGAGCTTCTTGACCACTCTGTCTCTGAGGCCTTAGCCTTCCTGAAGTTGGGCACTCTGAAAACTCCCCCTGCCAACACAACTCCAACACTTGTGACATACAATCTGGAAAATTGGTGAAAATTGGAGATGCTCTCCTTTACTGGTTGGTTTTGAAATTGGTTTGGGAGGCCATGTTTCTATCGATGACAAGTTAAAATGCCAGTGAAGGGTGGTCAAGGTAGACTGGCATTCAACTTGTCTTGAATAGGAACATGCCTCCAAACATCCCTCTCCTATCACAACAGCAGATTGCAGGTCTCAAAATTTACTAGCAACAAACAAGTCTGCACCCAGAGTTCAAGAAGCTAACCCACACTACTGGTTTGCATGAACTGTGTCAATATCTCAAGAAAAAAATGGAGAGATCTTTTCAACCTTGCTTGAATTCAGTGCTTCTTCCAAATCTGTGCTGGAAAGTATTCCTTCATTTCTGGTATTTGAACTTACCCTGCATGTAATTGACATCTCCTGTAAGCTCTGTCCATATGACATCAATGTACCATACCAATGTACATGTGGTAAAAACATGTCATGAAGAAAATCAAGAACACATAAAACAAATTGGCAGGAGTTGGGAAGAAATTTATTGCTGAGATTCTGCATTGAGAAAAACTTACTCCACAAAAGCATGTTGAAGTCAACCAACCATGATGTTGGCTAGTACTGAGGAGTTAGAAGAAACTTTACCTTGTGCCTGTTGTGAACTCTTTTGTGGGTATATTTGTTGCTGTTTTCATCTGATCAGCCTGCTCATTGGCATTGGCAGGTTCTTCCTCCCTGTCTAGGGTTTCACTCCCATGGGCAGAATGATTGAACCCAGAATGGCTGTCCTGCTTCCCAGGATCAAGGCAAAGACCTGAGCTGGATTCATATGCAGCTGATGGAAGAATTGGCTTGATTTGAGCATATGAGCCCTCTTTTTCCTCAGTTAGTGATCCATGATGTGTAGCAGCATCAACAGGTGACGGTGCCATATTGTCAGGACGGATCTCCTTTGGGCAATGAACATCATCATCATCAGCATGACCCTTCTCCGCAGCAGACCCTTGATCATCATCCACAGCAGCCTCTTTACCCTTGCTCTCAACTTCATGTGCAGCAGCAGCAGCTTCCACAAGCAGTTTCTCTGCCTGCACCTGTGCCTGCACTGATTGGTTTTTGGCAGGCTCACCATTGACAATATCATCCACAACCTTCACATCTGGATCCTTGGGTTTCTGCCGCAGCCTTGACACGAATTTGGACAGTAATCCTACCCCAACAACTGCAACCACCCCAATTGCAAGTCCAGTTCCAGCATTCATCATCCCTCCTCCTCCTCCTCCTCCCTTGCTTCTTCTTTCCCCTCTCCTCTCCTTCCTCATCCCTACTTGTGACCCCATTTTTCCCTTTCTCCTTTCTTCAAAAATGCTTGATGGTTTGATCTCTTATCTCAAAGCATCAATTCAAAAACACCCGACATTCAAATCTCCTTCTGAATGCCTCCTACAGGTTGGTGTTGCAGTTCTGTTCGCAAATATTTGCAACATGAAGATAAGAAGTCTCCTTCTTCACAACACAAAAAGATATCTTCGTCAACAGTGTGTGAACCATCAAACATCTCTGCATACCTATATTTCACCACAATCCTTTCAGGCTAGAAAAGAAACTAAAAAGACGTTAAAACAAACAAAAGAATATCTTGTGCAACATGCAAAACAAAGTCTTGTTGCAACAATGGAAGCAAATCTCTCCTCTAGCTTTCAATTCTGCTTCCCATGCATTTCTGTGTTGCCCATCCCCTCCCTCCCCCAACTCAGTTCTCAAACAAAAGAAAAAAAAAAAGCTGCTAACACTAGAGAATTTAGAAAAAGATCAGAACAAAAAGCTTCCAAAAATCAAACCCCTTCTTTGCTTTCATAAACACCTTAAGAAATGGTCTTTCCAAATCTGCCCAACCATATCAACCACAACAACAAGAGCAAGAGCAACCACCACCCAAAAAAAACTCACCTTGAGAATTAATTCTTGCTACCATCAAATGTTGTAAAAGAAAGCAAGTTGCCAACCCCACCATTAAAAAGGAAAAGAAAAATTGAAGTGGGAGAGAGAGAGAATGGATGGGTAAGTCCTAAGTCCTCTTCTCCTCTCTCCTCAACCCCCATGAAAGGAAGGGGGAGAGAGAGAGAGAGAGATAGAGAAGCCTAGTAGACACACAAGGAATGGCATTCGTTTTCTTTCCCCCATCCCCCACTCATATTGTGACAAATTCCTAGTAGGAAATTTCCCCCTTTCGTTACATAAGCCTGTTATGGGACTCCATTCGTCATTGCTAACGCATGTGTATTGACCCATGTGTATGATCAATTGTGATTTCATATCATGTATCATTGCCCAATGGTACTATACCTATTGTGATTCATATTAGGTTATTAGTTGTGGGGACCTCCAAAGTTCAATTTGTTTGTTTGTTTGTTTGTTTTTTTTTTTGGGGGGGCAATGGGCATCTTTGATTGGACCATCAAATTCTTTTTTTAAAAACGCAAGCTTTGTACAATACTAAAATAGATATGTTGTAATATCCTCTTTTGGGTTATTTATATAAGTTTTCAAGGGTAAAACTTAGGGCAAAGGGCATGGAATAA
>Ga0116229_10010616_pt1 | contig 13778 bp, 15 predicted proteins | sample S1TSphgellanicum_3_FD_87313 | JGI IMG/M metagenome (GOLD analysis project Ga0116229, IMG submission 87313) | Host-associated microbial communities from peat moss isolated from Minnesota, USA - S1T2_Fc - Sphagnum magellanicum MG | ecosystem: Host-associated > Plants > Peat moss > Unclassified...
CGAAGAGCGGCAGATGCTCCGGCCACACCGCACGCACGCGCTCGACGAGCTCTAGTGGGAACGCCATACGGTTTGCCAGCGATCCACCGTAGCGATCGGTGCGATGATTGGAGAGCGGCGACAGAAACTCGTGCGCGAGGTAGCCGTGCGCGAAGTGCAGTTCGATGACGTCGACGCCGAGGCGCACGCAGCGCCGCGCGGCCGCGGTGAAATCGTCGCGGATCTTCTGCAGGCCCGCGTCGTCGAGTTCGTGCGGCACGTTCGAGCCCGCATCGTATGCTAGCGCCGAAGGCGCGACCGGGGTCCAGCCCTCGCCGTCGCGCGCGTTTCCGCCGCCTTCCCAGGGCGGCGCGGTCGAGGCTTTGCGTCCGGCGTGCGCGAGCTGCACGCCGATCTTGCTGCGCGCGTAGGTGCGGATATAGCGGATCACGCGCTCCATCCCGGCCTCGTTATCGTCCGAGTAGAGCCCCAAACACCGCGGCGTGATGCGCGCCTCCGGGCTCACGTGCGTCGCTTCGAAAAAGACCAAGCCCGGTCCGGAGAGCGCCATGTGGCCGAGGTTGACCACATGCCAATCCGTCGCCGTCCCATCGTTCGCCGAATACTGACACATCGGCGACACGACGATCCGGTTCTCAAACGAAATACCGCGCAGTTCGATCGGCGAAAAGAGACCAGGCACCCCGTCGCTTTACGAAACGAGAGGGTCGCCCACCTCTCGCCGGAAGCGCCCGTCCGACAAAGCCGCCGGCCTCGGAAAGCGAGCAGCCTAGCTGCGTAGTGCAAGACCATCCAACAAATGCGTTGCGATCGGGGCTACCAAGCCTTCTTCTAAGTCGTAACTCCACGCACTAGCGCTGTCCCCGCTTGGTATAGACTTCGCTGCGATGAAGGAAGCGCCGCACGATAATCATGTCGCCATCCCAAGCGAAGAGAATGCGCAAATCACCAATCCTTAGTCGCCAAGTGGGCGGTTCGTAGTCTTTCAGCTTTTTCACTTGACCGGCGCCGGTCCGGGCGAATAATTCAAGGCCACTAATGGCACGGTCTACCGAGGCCGGCTCCATCCGCTTAAGGTCCCGACGAGCAGCCGGTTCGTAGCGGAGTTCGCTCAGGCGTTCGTGCCTCGCTCGCGGCGAATTTCTTCCATCGTCATGCGCGAACCATCGTCGAGCCTGTCAGCTTCTTCTAGTGCGCCGATCTCATCGGGTTCCGGCTCGGACTCAGGGGCTAGCAGCATTGAGATTCGCGCGCGGTCGCCTGCTCCGTATGCAAGAATCAATTGCGTCACGTTCTCGATTTCTTTGTCGGGAAGCTGGTCGATCAGATCGCGGAGTGCGGCACGCGTCACCGCCATATCATACACCCGCACCATGCATCGCCCAAGACGGTACCCCAAGGTTCGTCGCCCAGGTCAGACCTGACGCCGATCGCGGCAAACCGTATGCCTACATGGAATGCGTACATTTTGGGATGGCCGGGAATCGAACCCGGACGCCCTTTCGGGCTGCAGATTTTAAGTCTGCTGTGTCTACCAATTCCACCACCATCCCACAGCGAACTCCAGGTTCGGGGGGCGTTGGCGGGCGGCCCTTCCCTGGGGCTACTGCTGGTACTTTTCGACGATCCCGGCGTCGCGCAGGTGGGCGGCCGACGGGTCTTGGCCGGCGTCGCGACGGGCGCGGCGCTGGCGGAGGAGATCCCAGTACTGGTCGAGCTGCACTTCGATGGTTTCGAGACGATGGCGGTCGTCGGGCGTCATCGTGTGGCGTTCGCCTTGGCCGAGCAGGCGATGCTCCTCGGCCACGAGCGCTTCGATGTGCGCGGTGATCTGCGGATCGGTCATGGCCTTACTTTCCCTTTCAGTGACGAGCGCAATCAGCGAGCGGCGAACGCAATCAATGCGTCGCGCGGGCAGTGGGTGGATGCGAAGCCGCGGCGGCCGGCGCCGCGTCGCGCTGCTGGAGCAGAAAGCCCAGCAGCAGATCGGCCGCGGTCGCGACCGCGGCGTCGCGTTTGAGAATATCCAGCACCGTGTCGAGCACGATGATGCCGCCGGGCAGGATGTCGGCCCGCTGCGGCTTGATGCCCGGAATGTCGCGGCGCTGCTTCAGGCTGGTCGCACAGAGCCGCACCAGCACTTTCTGAAGATCGGCGCGGGTCATCGCAAACGACGAAATCTTCGCGCGCCGGCCGCGCACGACGCCGGCCGTCGTGGTCGCGCTGCCGCCGACGAATGCCAGCCGGTCGACGGGCGGAAACGCGCCGAGCGGTTCGAGCGCCGCGCGCGCGATCGAGCGCGCGCGTTCGATCGTGGTCAGGTCGACGACCCCGTCGCGGCCGGCCAACTCGGGCACGAGTTCGGTCAGGCGAACGGCCCCAATCTCGCACGAGACCAGGCGCTCCGCTTCGAACCCAGTGCCGACGGCATATTCGGTGCTGCCGCCACCGGTGTCGATCACGCCGACGCGCTGCCCGCGCAGATCGCCGAACGCCGTCAGCGCGCCGCGATACGAGGCTGCCGCTTCTTCTTCGCCGCTGAGAATGCGCAGCGGAACGCCGAGAATCTCTTGCACGGCGTCGGCAAACTCGGCGGCGTTGGGTGCGCGACGCACGGCGCTGGTCGAGACGGCGAAGAGCCGCAGGTAGTGGCCGCGAATCGCGCGATGCAGCTGTTTGACCGCCTCGAGCGTGCGCCGCATCGGCTCCGCTCCGAGCGCGCCGTCCTCGCCTTGGCCTTCGCCGATGCGCGTGCCGACGGAGCGCGCCAAGTCGACGTGCGGCGCGGAGGGCGCTACGTCGGCGAGCAGGACGCGGGTTGAATTCGTACCGATCGATATGACGGCGTAATGTTTGCTCAAACGTCCGAATGCTTCGAGGTGAAGAGTGCCGCGCGACGCTTCTTACTGAGGAAGTGCCGTTCGTGAGCGGGTGGTCCTTCCGGATCGTCCCATTCCTGGGTGCTCTTCAAGTACTCGGCTATTCGGTCATCCAATTCCCGGTCGCGGATCTGCGGAGCCAGCACGACGGTCGTGCGCCGGCCCTCGCGGCGCACCTCGAACTCCAGCTCTTTGCGCCGGACCAGGGACGCCTGGTAGGCGGCGCGATGGCGTGAGACGTCGGCGTCGGGGGCGTTCGCCAGTTCTCCCCCCTCGAGCCGCACGGTCGCACCGTAGGCATTGAGGTTGATCACCAGTCCGCGCGAGGCGTGCGACACTACGGCGACGCGGAGGGGGCGGGGCTGACGAAAATGATCGCTTCGTTGGGGCGCACGAGGCGCAAGCGATCGTGAATCTCGGGCACGGCGCCTTCGGGGTCGCGCAGCCGCTGCAACTCGCGCAGCTCGCGCTGCCGGCGCGCCTGGAGCGCGGAGATGTCGGCGTTGACGGTCGAGAGCTGGCTCGCCATCGCGACGTTTTCGTCGATGACGCGGGCGAACTGCACGCCGATCAGGGTGAAGACGAGCAACGCTACGGCTGAGGCCGTGATGCGCCCGGCCAGGCGAAGGAGCAGTGCGGCGCGCGGCCGGCGGCCCGTGGGGCGTGCCTGGCCGCCGTTCTTTATGCGGGCCACGACCCGATCTCGCGGTACTTCCGGTATCGCTCCTCCAGCAGCCGCTCCGGGGAGAGCGCCGCCAGCCGGGTGACGGCGGCGTCGATCGTCGACAGGACGCGCGCGACGACCGACGCCGAATCCCGGTGCGCGCCGCCGAGCGGCTCCGGAACGATTTCGTCGATGACCCCGAGACGTTCGAGGTCTTGCGCGGTCAACTTCAAACGGCTCGCCGCCTCTTCTGCTTTCCCTGCATCACTCCACAGTATAGCAGCACATGCGTCCGGTGAAGCAACCGAGTACGTGCTGTGTTCGAGCATGATCACGCGATCGGCGATCGCGAGCGCAAGCGCTCCGCCCGAACCGCCTTCGCCGATCACCGTCGCGACGATCGGCACGCGCGCCGAACTGAAGGCCCGCAAACACGACGCGATCGCCTCCGACTGCGCGTGCTCTTCCGACGTAATGCCCGGGTCGGCGCCCTTCGTATCGACGAACGTGACGATCGGCAAACCCAAACGCGAGGCCAAGTGGGCTAGGCGCTCGACTTTGCGATACCCCTCGGGCGCGGGCATGCCGAAGTTGCGCTGCACGTTCTCTTTCGTGTCGCGCCCCCGTTGTTCGCCGATCGCCATGACCGGGCGGCCGTAGAGCAGGCCGAAGCCGCCCACGATCGAGGGATCGTCGCGGAACTGGCGGTCGCCGTGCAGTTCGTCGAAGCGGTCGAGCGCGCCGAGGTAGTCGAGCGAGGTCGGGCGGGCGGGATGGCGCGCCATATGGACTTTCATCCAGGGCGTGAGCGAGCCGAAGACCTCTTGCAGGATCTGCTGGTACTTGGCCTCGAGCGCGGCGATCTCGGGCGACATGTCGACCGGTTGCGACGCGTTGACGGAACGCAGTTCGGAAATGCGCTTCTCGAGTTCGAGCAGGCCTTTCTCGCGATCGACGATCGGGTTCACGACGCGCGCCTCGTCATGTATTCCAGGAGGCGAGACAAGGTCGCTTTGAGCTCGTGACGGTCGACGACCATGTCGATCGCGCCTTTCTCCAGCAAGAACTCCGCGGTTTGAAACTGATCTGGCAACTTCTGCCGTACGGTCTGTTCGATCACGCGGCGGCCTGCGAAGCCGATCATCGCCTTCGGTTCGGCGACGATCACGTCGGCCTGAAAGGCAAAGGATGCCGAGACGCCGCCGGTGGTCGGATCGGTCAGCACGACGATATACGGATTGCCGCCTTCCATAAACCGCGCGACCGCCGCGGTGGTCTTGGCCATCTGCATCAGCGCGAGCATCCCCTCTTCCATGCGCGCACCGCCGGAGGCCGTAAAGAGCAACGCCGGCACGGCTCGTTTGCGCGCCTCTTCGAAGAGCAGCGTGATGCGTTCGCCGACGACCGTGCCCATCGTGCCGCCGCGGAAATTAAAATCCATCACGCCGAGCGCCACGTCGCGACCGCCGATCTGTCCGAATCCGCAGACGACCGCTTCGGAGAGGCCGCTCTTCTCGCGATCGCTCGCGAGCTTGGCGGGATAGCTCTTCTTATCCGACCATCCGAGCGGGTCGCCCGGAGCGACGTCCGCGCCGACCTCGGTAAAGTCGCCGTCGACGATCGTGCTGATGCGGTCGTATGCGCCCATCCGAAAGTGATGGCCGCATTTCGTGCAGACGTACAAATTCGCCGCGAGATCGCGGCGATAGAGCACCTCCCCGCAAACCGGGCACTTACTCCACAGCGCGGCGTCGCGCGCTTCGGCATCGGCTCCGCGGCGGATCCGCAGCCATTCCGGCGTCGGCGCCATTACTTCTTGCCTGCGGGAAGGACGCGCGCGGCGTACAGTTTGCGCAACTGCTTGAGATAGTTGAAGATCTCTTTTTCGTTGAGCTTCGATTCGCCGACGATGCGGTCGGTAAAGACGTACGGAATCTCGATGGCCTTACCGTAGTGGCCCTTCGCGATCACTTCGAGCCCGATCTTGAAGCCGATCGGATCGAGTTCCACGCCCTCGATCGCCTCCCGCCTCACCAACAGGTAGCCGCTGGTCACGTCTTTGACGTTGGTCAGGGGCCGGGCCAGCATGCACGCGACGCGCGAGGTGAGGATGCGGCGTTTGGGCCAGTTGGCGATGCCGCCGCCGGGCACGTAGCGGCTGCCGACGGCCAGCCCGTATTGCCCCGAGGCAAGCGCGTCGACCATCTTCGGCAGGGCGTTGATATCGTGACTGAAATCCGCGTCCATCGCGCCCAGCGCCCGCGACTCTTTTCGCGCCGCCTTCCATCCGTCGATCACGCCGCTGGAGAGCCCCAGTTTACCGGGACGGTGCAGGCACCAGACCGGGAGTTCGCTCGAAAGCCGGTCGACGATGGCGCCGGTGCCGTCCGGGGAGTTGTCGTCCACGACGATGATCTCGCCGTCGAGGGCGTGCTCCTTGAACACCGCATCCAGCGCTCGCAGGAGACGCTCGATGCCGCCGGCTTCGTTGTACGTTGGAATGACGATAGAAAACGGGTAGGCCATGCTCAATCGGCGTATGTACGACGGGGACCGCCCGAGTTCCGCTGAAAAAACGGGCTTAGGGGAGGTTACGGACGCCCCTGCGGGCGGCATCCTTGACGCGATACATGTCGGCGTCGGCGAGTTGCAGCAGCGTTTCGGTCACCTTGGCATCCCGCGGAAAGATTGCGATGCCGAGGCTGCCGCCGACGCGAACCGAGACGCCGCTGGTCAAGAGGATGGGCTCGTGCAAGGAGCGGATCAAACGCCGCGCGAGCGAGCGGATCGCGCCGTCGTCGCTCAACGACCCCTGCAACACCACGAACTCGTCCCCGCCGACGCGCGACACGATATCCCCGTCCCGCACCGCGCGATTGAAGCGGCGGGCAACCTCGCACAGCACCTCGTCGCCCGCGGCATGGCCGTAATTGTCGTTGACCGGCTTGAAGCCGTCGAGGTCGATATAGTGGATCGCGAGTAGCTCTCCGGTGCGCCGCGCGCGCGCGATCCCGCGCTCGACGTGTTCCTCCAGCAGCGCGCGATTCGCAAGCCCGGTGAGCGGATCGTGAAACGCCATATCCTCGAGCTTCTTCTGCAGCTCCACGTTGCGCCGTTCCAGCTCGCGCTGGTGCGAAACGTCTTTAATGAACGCAAAGGCGCCGTAGACGCGGCCGTCGGCCATCATCGGCATCGCGTGGACGAGCGTCTCGCAGCGCGTGCCGTCCTTGCGCAGGACGACCGAGTCGAACTCGAGGGTCTCGCCGCACAGCACCCGCTCGATGGCCTGGTTCGAGGCTTCGAGACGGTCCGGGGCGATGATCTGCGCGATCGTCATCCCGACCAGCTCTTCGTTGCGGTAGCCGGTCAACCGTTCGGTGGCAACGTTGACCCGCGAGAGCTTGCGGCGCGGGTTGAGCGAAACGGCGGCATCGTAGTGGTACTCGAAGATCGAGCGAAACTGTTGCTCGCTGCGCGCGAGGGCCGCTTCGGTCGCGCGCACCGCGCTGGCATCGCGGGCGATGCCGAAGATACCGGTCACCCGGTCGCCCTCCACGACCGGCTGCAGCGTAACGACGACGGGAATCTCGTTGCCGTCGGAACGCGTATAGACGGTCTCGAATTCCCCCGAAGCGCCGGAACGGGCACGCGAGAATTGCGAGGCGGCGTTGGCGTGCTCGTGCGAGGCCACGTGGTTCTCGAAGCGGGCGGCAAAGCGCTCCGGCGCGTAGTCGAGCAACGTGGCCGCGGCGCGATTGGCGCGCAGCACGCGCCCTTGCGGATCGTAGTAGACGATGGCGTCGAGACCGTCGTCGAAGAGCGAGCCGCCCGGCCCCGATGCGTCCGTCATACCGCCGTTCTTCGCAATTCCTTTTCGCGATACATCGCGCCGTCGGCGAAGCGCAGCAACGCCGGCGCGTCGACGCCATCCCTGGGAAAGACCGCGGTGCCGACGCTCACGCCCACATCCACCGTCACGCCGCTCGCCAGCGTGAACGGCTCGGTCATGGAGACGCGCAGCCGGGTCGCGAGCGAACGCACCTGGTCGTCGTCGCGGACGCCGGTTTGGAGCACCACGAACTCGTCCCCGCCGATGCGCGCGACCACGTCCTGCGCGCGCACGGCAGCGGTGAATCGACGGGCCGCCTCGCGCAGCACCTCATCGCCGGCCGCATGACCGTGGAGATCGTTGACGGGTTTGAAGCGGTTGAGATCGAGATAGTGCACGGCGACCAGATCCTTCGTGCGCCCCGCCTGAGCGATCGCTCGCGTCAGATGTTCCTCCAAGAGCGCGCGGTTCGCAAGACCCGTCAAGGCGTCGTGGAACGCCATCTTGCTGAGTTCGTCCTGTAACTGCTGGCGGGCGATCGCCGAGCCGATCAACGCGCACATCAGGTCGATGAAATCGCGATCGGACTGTTCGAACGGCGGGCGCCGCACGCGCTCGCTGCAGAACACCAGCAAACCGTAGGGCGCGTTGCCGACGATCACGCGCCCGCCGATGAAGCTCTTCCAGGGAAGGCCGCGCTCGCGCAGGTCGCTGGCGTAGGGCTCGACCGTCAGATCGTTGACGGCGGTCGCGCACGGGCTCGCAACGATGTTCTCGCCGATCGACTCGACGGTCGCGAAGCTCGCGTGCACGGGCAACAGGCCGTCGTCCGGGCCAAACCGGTGCTCGACGGTGGAGAGGCCGTCGCCCAGGCGCGATACGAACCCGTACTCCATGTCGAGCGCTTGCGCCCCGAGCGCGATCGCGGTATCGACTTGTGCCGATCCGCCGATCTCGGGCGACGAGGCGATGCGATAGAGCGCGCGCATGCGCTCGTCCCGCTGATCCAACCGCGCCAGCGCCTCCTCGCGCGTCAGATCTTTTCCGATCAGGAAGACGCCCTCCGAGCGGCCCTCGATGACGATGGGCAGCACGTCGGCTTCGAGCGAGACGTTGGTTCCGCCGCGCGTGCGCAGCTCGAGGTGATAGCTTCGCGCCTCGCCGCCGGCGAAACGGAGAATACGCTCCGAGGCGTCGTCGCGAAACTCCGGCGGCACGAGCACGCTGGCATGTTTGCCGACCAGCTCCTCGTTCCGGTAGCCCGACAGCCGTTCCATCGCGACGTTGACTTCGGTGATGACGCCTTCGGGCGTGAACGCCACGATGGCGTTCGGGCTGGTCTCGAAGAGCGAACGGAACCGCTCGCGCCCGCGCAGCAGCTCGCGCTCGAATTGCCGTTCGCTCGTCATGTCGCGCGCGGCGCCCACGACGCCGACGACGCGATCGTCGACGATGATGGGCGAAAGGCTGGCCAGTACCGGAATCTCATCCGAAGCGACGTCGATAAACGAAATACCCACTTCCGACGCGCGCCCGGCCGCCGCTTGGGAGAACGCGAGCTCGACGGTCTCGCGGTCCTGCGGCGCCACGTGCGTGGTGAAATGGCGGCCGACCATTTCCGGGGCGAATCCCAAACGCTTCACGGCCGATCGATTACCGCGAACGATCCGCCCTTGCGCATCGTACACGGCCATCATCTCCGAGCTGTTGTCGAACATCGCCGCAAAGCGCTGGCGTCGCTCTTCGAGTTCCTTCACCTTCGCCGCGACGACGCGCTCGCCGGGACGGATCACGAAGACGTAGAGCAAGCCCAACACGATCAGCGTGATGGCGCTCACGGTCATCGAGGTCCGGTACGAGCGTATGCGCTGGCTGTTGGCATCGGTCGAATAGCCGACGGTGGTGTCGTAGAAGATCGAGTACATCTGCGGTCCGAGGGCCTCGAGCGCATCGCGCAACGCGGCGTCACGCGGATGGGCCGCGACGGCTTTGGCGGCCGCGATGAATCGCTCGTAGAACGCTTGATCCTGCGGTGAGAGGTCGTGCAGAGCGTTTTGGCTCTTCTCGAGCGTCGCGATCGCCGCATCGAGGTCGCCGGTGGCATTCGGAAAGCGCGCTAAGCGTTCAGCTCGGTAGAGCACGAAGACCGACTGGCCGCGGCGCAGGCCGCTGCGGTTGACCATGTCGGCGCGGACGGGGGCGGTGGTGTAGCGCCATGCAAGAAAAGCCGCCGACGCGCACGTCAGCAGCGCGATGGTCAAAACGGCGATCGCACCGGCCACCCGCAAACGCCGGATCGCCCCGGCATCATCCATAACCGAGGCTATTATCTCCTAGAACGGGCTGTGCCACAATAGCCGCGCCCGGCCTAGAGGTCGCGAAGATACCCCGCCACCGCGAGCACGGCCAAGCCCGCGGTCTCGGAGCGCAGGATACGCTCACCCAGCCAGAGCAGTCGCGCGCCGCGTTCGACGGCCCGGGCCGCCTCTTCCGCGCTGAACCCACCTTCCGGGCCGACCACCACCAGCACCCTGCCGCCCGCGCCGAGCAGGGCTGGCAGCGCTTCGCGCAGGGTTTGGTGCGGGGCTTCTTCCCAGGGCATCGCCACAGCGTCGTAGTCCGCAAAGCCCTCGATCAGCGACGCGAAATCCACCGGCTCGCACACCGCGGGGACGTCGCGGCGGCCGGACTGCGCCGCAGCGCTTTTCGCCAAGCGGCGCCAGCGTTCGAGCTTCGAGCCGCCCAGGTCGCGTACCGCGCAGCGCTCCGAATAGAACGGCAGGATCGCTCCCGCGCCGAGCTCGGCCGCCTTCTCGATGACGAAGTCCATCTTGGGGCCTTTGGGAATGCCTTGCGCCAGATCGACGCGCAGCGTCGCGGCGGTCGCGCGTTCGAGCGCGGACGCAAGCTCGGCGCGAACGCCGGCGCCCGCGACGCGCACGCACGCTGCAAACGCCTGCCCCGATGCGTCGACGACGTCGATCGCATCGCCGTCGCGCAAGCGCAAGACGTGCAGGATCTTGTGCGCGTCGCGCTCGTCGAGCGCAACGCTTTCACCGGCGCGCAGCGCGCCTTCGCAGAAAAAGCGCCGCGCCGGCACGAGCGCGCCCTATTCGGGCCGGAACGCGTCCTTGACGCGCTCGAAGAACGAACGCTCCTCGATGTCGTCGCCGCCGGCCTTGGCGTACTCTTCGAGCAGTTCGCGCTGCCGTTTGTTCATCTTCGTCGGCACGAGCACGTGCACCGTAACGTGATGGTCGCCGCGCTGCGCGCCGCGTACGCTCGGCATACCCTTGCCCTTCAAGCGCAGGACGGTGCCGGGCTGCGTCCCCGCAGGCAGCGTCATCGGGAGTTCGCCTTCCAACGTCGGCACCGTGATGCTCGCTCCCAGCGTCGCTTGCGGGAAGCTCACCGGCACGTCGACATACGTGTCCATGCCGTCGCGGCTAAAGAGGCGATGTTGCGCGATGCCCAAGTACACGTAGAGATCGCCGGGCGGCCCGCCCCGAATGCCGGCTTCGCCGTTGGCGCCGATGCGAATGCGCGACCCGTCGTCGACGCCGGCCGGCACCTTCACCGAAAGCTTCCGCTCGATTTCGCGACGGCCGCGGCCCTGGCAAGTCTCGCACGGATGGTCGATCGTGTGTCCTTCGCCGCCGCAGCGCGAACACGTCATCTGCGTGACCATCTGCCCGAGCGGCGTCTGCCGCGCGGCGCGCATGATGCCCGAACCGGCGCACTGCAGGCAGGTCGACACGGACGTGCCCGGCTGCGCGCCCGCTCCCTTGCAGACCTCGCACTGCGCGAGATGCGTGAAACCGATCTCTTTGGTCGTGCCGGCGAACGCTTCTTCCAGCGTGATCTCGAGATCGTAGCGCAGGTCGGATCCGCGCTGCGGGCCGGCACGCCTTGGCGCACCGGCGCGCGCGCCACCGAAGAACATGTCGAAGATATCGCCGAATCCGGCGGCCTGCTCGAACGGGCCAAAGCCGCCGCTGAAGCCGCCCGCACCGTTGCCCGCGACGCCGAAGCGATCGTATTGCGCGCGCTTGTTGGGATCCGAGAGCACTTCGTAGGCTTCGTTGATCTCCTTGAAGAGCTGCTCCGCCACCGACTTGTCCTCGGAGACGTCGGGATGGTGTTTGCGCGCCAGCGCGCGGTAGGCTTGCTTGATCTCTTCGCCGCTCGCATCGCGAGCGATGCCGAGCGTTTCGTAGTAGTCCTTGGTGGGCATCGATTTCCTAGCGGGCGTTAGAGGTCGGGCTCGGCATCCGAGAGCCGCCGGCTCAGGCCTTCGGCCGTGCCGGATGCCAGAGCGAGAAGGCGCGCGTACGGCATGCGTCGCGGTCCAAGAATCGAGAGCATACCGATCGCATGCGGTCCGAAGCGATAGGGTACGGTTACGACCGAAAGGTCGGCGAGTTCCTCGCTGCCGAGCTCGCGACCGATCTTGACGCTCGGCGCGTCCGAGAGCATGGCGTCCGAGACCACGTCGTACAGCGTGCGTTGCTCTTCGACGATGCGCAGGATCGAACGGAGCTTGCGGATGTCTTGAAACTCCGGCTGGTCGAGCAGATTCTGCGCGCCGGCGGCGGCGATCGCGGGCGCCTCGGTCGAGCGCGCGGAGTGCACCGCCGTCGAGACCGCCGCATGCAATTCGTCCGAGAGTCCCACTTCCCCGACGACGAGCCCGATGTCGCGATCGGTCACGTCGCGCAGCGGCCGGTCGGCGAAGCGATGGTTGAGCGCATTCGAGAGCCGGGTGAGATCGTCGGGGCCGACGTCCGCGCCGAGTTCGAAGAGGCTTTGCGCCGCGACGCCGAGCGACGTCACGACCACGGCCACGCCGGTGCGCGGCGAGAGCCAGATCAGTTGAATGTGCTTGAAGGTCTGCGCGTCTTGCTGCGGCTTGGTGACGAACGCGAGATTGTTGGAGAGCCGGCTGAGCAGACGGGTCGTTCCCTCCACGATATCGTCGAGTTCGCGGCTGGCGTCGTTCAACTCGTCGCGGATGCGGCGGCGTTCCTCGGCCCCCAGCTCTTCGGGTGCCATCAGGCTATCGACGTAGGTGCGGTAGCCGCTGTCCGAGGGGACGCGCCCGGCGGAGGTATGCGGCTGGACCAGGTAGCCGCCGGCTTCCAACTCCGCCATCTCGCTGCGGACGGTCGCCGAACTGACCCCGAGGTTGTACTTCTGGGTAAGGGTTTGCGAGCCGACGGGCTCCGCCGTGGCCACGTACTCGTACACGACCGTCGCTAGAATGTAGGCCTTGCGCCGGTCAAGGCCGCCTTCTTCCCCTTTCATTCGCCCTATGGTAGCACTCTTGGCGCCGGACTGCTAGTCCGCTCGGTCACGAGCGCCGCCGCGATCGCTCCGCTCAGCTCTTCCCAGCTCAGCCAACCGACCGAGACGTAGGTCACGTTGCCGGCCGGATCGAGCACGATCGTGTCCGGCACCGGCCCGACCGAGTACGCCTTGAAGATCGAGCCGTCCAGGTCTTCGACCACCGGCAGGGCGATGTTCCAGACCCGGAAGTAGCTCGCCGCCACGTCGTGCAGTTCGTTGGAGACGGTCACGACCGCGACCCGGTCCCCGAACTCGCGCTGCGCCCGCACGAAGTACTTCAGCTCGTCGGTGCACGGGCGGCACCAGGTCGCCCAAAAGTTCAGCACCACCACCCGCCCGTGCAGTGCGGAGATCCGCTGCGACCCGTGCGCCGACGGAAAGGCGATGTCGGCGGGCGGCGGCGCCAAGTAGCGCACGGCGGGCAGGCCGGTGCCGGTCGCGGCCGCCAGCACGGCAGGCGCGAGCACGCGCGCGCAATAAGCTGGAATCATGACGAGCAAGCCGACCGCACCACAAGCCATCGAAGCGCTGTTCGAGGAGATCCGGCGCTTTCCGCCGCCGCCCGAGTTCGCGGCGCAAGCCAACGCGCAGCCGTCGATCTACGCGGACGCGGAACGCGACTACCTTGCGTTTTGGGAATCGTGGGCGCGCAAGCTGCAGTGGAGCAAGCCGTTTACGCAGGTCTTGGAATGGAACGAACCGTTCGCGCGCTGGTTCGGCGACGGCGAGCTCAACGCGTCGGTCAACTGTTTGGACCGGCACGTCGACGCGGGGCTCGGCGAACGCGTCGCCTTCTTCTTCGAAGGCGAACCCGGCGACCGCCGCACGGTGACGTACCGCGAACTGCTCGCCGACGTGTGCCGCCTTGCCAACGGCCTGCGCAAGCTCGGCATCAAGAAGGGCGACCGGGTCGCGATCTACATGCCGATGATCCCGGAGCTACCGGTCGCGATGCTGGCTTGCGCGCGGATCGGCGCCGCGCATTCCGTGATTTTCGGAGGCTTCTCCGCCGACGCGATCGTCGACCGCGTCAACGACGCGAGCTGCGTGGCGATCGTGA
>Ga0116229_10010617_pt1 | contig 13778 bp, 12 predicted proteins | sample S1TSphgellanicum_3_FD_87313 | JGI IMG/M metagenome (GOLD analysis project Ga0116229, IMG submission 87313) | Host-associated microbial communities from peat moss isolated from Minnesota, USA - S1T2_Fc - Sphagnum magellanicum MG | ecosystem: Host-associated > Plants > Peat moss > Unclassified...
ACGATTTCGGGACAATTTCGGGGCTCCAACTTGGTAGCCCCGGGAAGTTGTGCCATCTAGATGTAGCCTCTGCGTCGAGCTGCAGATTATACTATATGGGGGAAGGTGGTGGCTGCCCCCGAGTCCGGGCCGTGGTGAGTCTTGTGTGTCCAAGTGCCCGTGGCAAGTCCCAACACCAAAGGGTGTCCCAAATGCTAAACTAACCTCTTGTGGTTGGTTTTTGGATGCAGATTCACACGAGCTAAGTTAGTCCTTCGTCCTAGTCTAATCCCTGGGCTCCCAACTCAACCCTATACCCCTTTCTAGAGTTGGAAGCCGGGAGCGTGCTACCAAGTCTCAACTTTCCGTAACTTGACTTTGTGAAACCCTCAAGTGGGTTTCACCCCGTGATTCGGGAGCGCGTCATTTTCACCCATATACACCATGAAGGTTAACAGTTCTTTTGAGATAATTGAGAAGTTCAATGGAAGGCCAAGTACCATTTTTTTGAAGGAATTCAAAGTAACTTTCTTAATTGTAATTTGTGAATTGGAGCTCAAGTGTGGTGCTAATTACATCGAAACGTTCGTATTCAAACAATTGGCCCATTATGTACACTACAAGGCACTAGATGTCTACGAGCAACATTCTTTGAGGATGTTGGGCGTCACCTAAATCCTGAATTTAGCTTATGCTACAGCCATCACCATCGCCTCTCAAGCTGCACTTCAAGCTGCCATTGCACATCATGGGACTGTGCCCAATAATCCAAATCTGGTACCTACTTCAATAAACCTTTCTCCTCAACAACTCATTATTGCTACCATAAACATTCCTTCAACCATTGATGCACTAACTTTTGCTGATCTAATGGGGGAATTCTTTCGAGTTCTTGAGTTGGAATTTCCAGTGAAGAGTTCTGAAAAAATTTCTGTAGTTCGCCTCTTTCTCTTAGTAGAAGGATGAAACCCTCAAAATGCTCTACAAGAGGCTTCTCAAGCTTAAAGACGATATTCATAACATCACAGACCTGGAAGCTACCCATTGGTATCTCCATTCATTGGAAGGTACTCCGGCACTCCATGCGGAGATTTTGCAACGAGTTTTTATAGAATTTGGAAACTCATACACTTTGCTGAATGTGTACAACATTTTTGAAAAGCTAGAACTGGCTCATGCACACTATGAGGCCAATACAATGTAGCCTCCATCACATTTAAAGCCTTCGCCTCCACTAATTGCATCGACCAGATCATCACATTCTTCTTCAATAACTAAAGTAGTGCACTCGGCTACACCCATCCTTGCTTCTTGCAACTATTGTGGCAATCTTACCCAGAAAGTTAATGAATGCAACATTCCTTCCAAGGATTTTTTTTGTGATTAGTATGGGAAAGAGGGACATCATGATGTGCTCCCAAGTCCCTAGTTAGCCCCAAGTTGGGGCTACATCACTCAAGTTGCAGAAATATGGGGGATTCGAGGCACGCTCCTAGTTTCCAGCACTAAAAGGGGTAAGAGGGGCGTGCTAAAAGCTTCGAGACTAGATTAGGAAGAGGGACAAGCTACATTCGGTCCTGCATCTAAATCCAACCAACAAGTTGGTTAGAACTCATTTTGCACATTTTTAGTGTTGGGACAAGCCACGGGCAACCTTGGACTCACTTGACTCACCACGGTCCGGATTCGGGGGAAGACACCACCTTCCCTCATATAGTATTCTCTGTAGCTTTCCACCGCACTTGCATCCAAATGGCTTTTTTTCCCGGGACTCCCAAAGTGGAGTCCCGAAATTGTCCCGGTTTGGACTCCCAGGACTTTGGGCGTTCATAACTTCTCGCCCCAAACTTGGATCGGGACGAGGTCTTAACCAAAGTTGTAGCTCTCCTCGAGAGCTTTCCAATGGTGTGTCATACTCTTCCTGTACTCACCGGGATCGGGTCAATTCCTGACTTTTAATGGTCGGGAGTCAAATTGGCAGTTTGATTCCCGGCCCTCCTTTCGACCATAACTTGTGCTAAGATGTCCAAATGGCTCATGCAAGGCCATTTTGGACATCTACACTTCAAGACCTTTTCAATGGTATAAAAAACGTCTCAATGCGAGATGTTTTGACCCCTGCAATCGCACTCTAAGTTTTTGGGAGTCTCTGAGGACTCCCAAGTCCCATTTTCGGGAGTGTGAATGGCTACCTCACACTTCCCTCAAAGTGGGGTTGTGACACATCAAGAAGTTGTTTGTTTTGCCAAGTTCCTAGGATAAAAATAACTTTGATTACCATGGCAAAATTTGACAACATCTACCACTACCTTTCAACCAAAAGCTAAAGCACCTCAGCTTCCACTCGGGCTTTCCCCACCAAGGGTAATTCCAAGTAAGAATGCTAAGAAGAAGAAGCACAATGTTGATAAGAGGGAGATGCTTCAAGCCCATGCTGCTTAAGTTCAAACTTTACAAAATGAACTTGAATCATTAAGGGCCCAACTTGCTAATCTAAAAGGTAAGTTTTCCCAACTAGCTAGTCATGTCCAACCTGTATAGGGTTTAGGATCACAGGTGGGACCTCCTAGGTCATTTTATGGCCTTTCACATGATGCCATGGTGAGGGAATATGTTCTTTCTAGTGCACACAATTCTAGTCTCACACTAGAATTTGCCACATTTTTTTGCCCTTCCTACTTTGTAGCATAAAAAGCTAGTGTGGCATTTAGAGTTTTTGCCACTAGGCAGGTAATTCAGATTGATGGACTCTCATCTGGTTCAAGTCCTATTACTAGGGCTAGAAGAGCTTGAGCAATCATGCCACAATCTTTTTGTCCTCTCAACACGGAATAAGAATGCACCTTGTTGGCGAGGGGGGAGGAGACTACTATACCACAAGTTGCTAGGGCATCAAATTCTCGTGTCCCAGGAATACATGTACATGAGGAAAACACACAATTTTCCATTGTTCAGCTTATGGAATGCCAACTTCAAATGTGTGAAGTGGCGCAAAAGCTTGTGAATACATCATTGTTTAGTTTTCAAGATTTGAAGCTAAACACCAGGGACATAATTGCAGTAGTAAAGGATACCATGAACATTACATCATGTCCTTTACCAATCCTTGATCCACATGTTATAGGGGTCCCATCCAACACCTTGGAGAGACATTCAATTGGCTCATGTGTTGCAGATGGCGTTCATGATTTGGTCACTCGTTTTAACATGGCTAAACTAGTGGGTTCTCCTACCTTTGATTCAACATTCACATATCAGAAGGAAACTAAGAACACCTCACTTGTGGATTTGTTACTCAACAAAGGCGTTGTGGATAACCATTCTCTCCATAAAGTCTTTCACTCATTTCCAAAGGTGGTGCCTAATGAGAGAACTTCCATCGCCACCGGAGTTGCCATTGTTGATAATACTGAATCAACAATCCAGGTGGGAGGACATGCACCCAGAATGGTACTTTTTGATACAGGTGCCCAACCAGTGATTCTTGGACTTCAATTCGCCAAGAAGATGGGCATGTTCGACTCCAAACCACAAAAATTTATGTGGCAAATTCGCACTGTTAGTGGGAGTGTGGAGGAGGTACTTGGGGAGAGCTCGAATTTGATTGCACTTAACTTCAATGAAGGCATAGATCAAGAGCTTTGCTTATAGGTTAGATGTTTAGCCACCAATGCCATTAATTATGATGTGCTCATTGGGCAAGAGGCCATGTTTCCATCAGGTTTCATAATTGACAACTGGTTTGAACATGCGTACTATTGAGTGGATTGGGAAATTAATGGCCACCACTTAGGATACATACCCCTTGATTTACATGGGAACCATAGTCCTATGGCTCACCATTATATGTTCAAGGAAACACACACTATTTCTTACATTGAACAAGCTAGCCATGAGTGGATAGAGAGAGATGAAGAGGAGATAATTTACACCCAAGCTATTGAAAGTTTGAGGGTGGTTCCTATTGATATTCAACATGGACCAGAGGTTTTACAAAGGTTCAAAGCAGCCCACGAGCCCTTGGTCAAAACTCTATTTAGTTTTGAAAATATGCAAAGCCATGGCGAATTGATTAAGCTAATACTTCGTTAGCTAATCACCTAGACACCGCTTAAGGAAGGGATTACATTACTAAAACTCTTTGGTGATATTGGTACAGGTTTCGAAGCCTTACTATAGTTAAGGATGGTGGTTCGGAGGTATTTCTACGTAGACACTGATCCTATTGCAAGGCAAGTGGTGACATCGAAAATGATGGAGCTCACAGCCAAATTTCCACAATAGTTTGTAACCACCGCATGGAAGGCTGATTTCACTTTTTTGCCCTCTAACATACAATTGATTTAAAACAAACATATGGAATTACTTGGCCCCATGGACCTCGTCATTTTAGGTTGAAAGTATCAAGGATTTTCATCGGTGAGATGTGGAAAAGGCTTGAGTGACATAAGATCTGGTCTCTTCACTAACATGGTATAATTGATCACTTGGGCTCAATCCATTTCTCCTATGCTTAGTTATGTAATTGAGAACACCCATTCTCAGCTTAACCAAAGGGAAAAAGTCCTGGAGCACTACACACTGGTCAAACATTACTTTAAAGAGCTGTTCCTACTCAATGCGGCACAATGCGATTCCTATGCGCACTAACTACACAACTGGTGGACCAACCTTGCACCACTTTCAGTTCTGCAATTGGCTCTGAGATACACCATTAAAGACCCCAACCTATAGGTTTCTCACATATTGGATGATCAGAGCTCTTGCCAACCAATTACAAAGCAAGAAAAACCTCTTTAGTTTCCTATGAACACAATAGGAAAACTAAGAGGTGTTTGGCCCACGTTTGTCTCCTTTGCTAAGATGATGAGTGGGTGTGAGCTATGTGTGCACTGCGACCTCCTTTTGTTGTTGCCCACTTCAACTAAGCATTACGAAAAAAAACAAACAAGAGTGTGAAGAACAGTCTTGCTCACTTGCTCACTAGAGTAGCAATGTGACACAATGGCACTCATGCTAATTGATAATGACAATGACACAAAGGAGCATGTGCCTTGAGATGAGTACAAAAACTTGGCATGGAACTCATTTCATACTGAGTTTGGGTGGGAAAATGAGTTTTGTCCCTTGTTGTGACATTTTTTTTTATATACCATTGTGTTTCCAATCTCACCTTGCATATGGGACAAACACGAGTTTCTACCCCTATGTTTGAGTTGTTTTACTGAAAACTTTATTGCATGCCATTTGGGAGATTGGGTCCTTGGATGTTGCCAATTTCCAACATCAAATGGAAGCTACAATTGGTAGGTTTAGGGCCTAGTAGGTACCTACCTCTATGCAAGAAATATTTCAGCCCCCATTTTAAAATCATATGTATAAATCTGTATATAGACAATTGTTGTAGTCAATGTAGAAAACATACACAAACATATAGGGTCTATGGAATATGCTTTGTTCATGAGTGTGAAATTAAAAACTTATGTTGCTAATGAGATTGTTAGAATGTGGAGCCTTGAATTGTCTTGAATGTACTTAACATTTGAGTCCAACTCTTGGTCTTGAAGAGAATTAAGAAACCAAAAAATCAGATAAATATGTGATTTGTAGCATCACAAATCAGTTTTTAATTTTTAAAAAAATTATACACAAAAATACAGATTTTTTAATGAAAAATGAAATCTTTGATGTGAAGGTGATGAGGGACTTATTTCAAGTTATTTTGTTAAAAATCCTTTAGTTACATCTTGGAAGTGGATTCATCATCTTCAACAAGATTTATGGATTCATTATCGATGGATAATAACAAAGGTAAATCTATATTGTAGTACCTTTTCAAGTTTAGTGGTAATTAAATTATTTTTAAAAATGTCTAACTTTTTAGAAATCATCAATTTGATATGCCTAAATTTAAGGAAATTACTATCCTTGAGCTGAAATTTTGGGAATTTGGCTACTTTTTTTTATGATGCCTAAATTTTTCACCATGTTGCATGGCTTTCTTCTCCTTTAGAATAATTAAGGTTTGGGGGTTGAAAATATGATGTCTTGCATGAGGAAGGTGTGAGAAAAGTTGAAGGTTTGTAAAAGGGAATCATAGAAGAATGTTATAGAAGGAGAGTTTTAGAAAAGAGTTCAAAGCAGAAAAGCAAGAGTTGGAACTGCGACTTTCTCAAGTGAACATAATTAAATCCATTGTCAACACAAAGGCAAAAATAGTAGATAAATTTTTAACCAAAATTAATAACATTAAGAGAAGAACTAAAGAGGGAGCAACTAGTCCAGGCATGCATAACATCGACAACATAAAAAAACTAACCTAGAAACCCATGAGCTTCTTGTTTAAAGCTACTCCACCATCATAAAAGCAAATATCCAATAGTTGACAAGATCTCTTTATCCCATAATTTGGTGGAATATTATCTTTCCCCATTTTTGTAAAAAAAATGTAGGAGACAATGTTAGAAAATTTCCTAAAGAAATAATGGAATCCCATAAATTATTTTTCTTCTTGCTCTAGTGGATTTTTAAAAATAGAGTAATTATTCAACATTTGAAGTGCCAAACCTGAAAATATAATGTGATAGTAATGAATGGCAATCACAAATAAATTCATTATTTAGGTTTAACAAGTGAGGTTGTTCAATAATCAACAACTTTAGTATACATTTATGAAAATATGATGATCATGTTTATGAGGTTGTCATGCATATTTGATAGAAGGATGAACAAATATAATCAATTGAAACTATGAAAGTTGTGAAAACCCACTTTAATTTTGTTGTGGGCATGACAATTAGTTTAATATATTAAAAATCTCAAGGTTGAAGTCACATTATTTTCACAAGTTCAATTGATTGAGATTTCCCATCACTTCAAGAAAAAAAATTAGTATAAGAGTGCAAGAGGCATTTTTTTGTGTTTCAAGGTTATTATGTCAGGTCCAATCAAAGGAAGTAAATGTGAACTTATTTGCATCCACAAAGATTTTTAAAAAAAATTTATGTGCTTGTTGTAAATGCAAAGTTCTCCCATATTCTTTCCTTGGCTTTCAACAACATCTCCTCAAACATCTTCTCAATGAGATTCAACTCGAAGGATGATTGTGGTTGAAATGCCTTGAGACCTTTAAAGATTTTGTGATTTTGAACATCCAAAAGGTAGCATGATGTATATGTATTTAATTGAAAATTTTGTGAGAATGTGTCATGAAATGATTAAGGAATTCAAAATTTGTGACTTTTCTTTTTGAAGGAAAAAGAAAATGATTATGAAACATGTATTGTTGATTTTTAATATTATTGCATGCTGATACCTTATTGTAATTGGAGGAAAATGTGCAACCTAGTTGTATGCATGATTATGCTTTATTATTATATGCTTTGTTGGTGAGGTGTTGGAACATGAATAAGAAAAATGGTTCTCAACACCATAATAACATAAAATATAGACAAGTGAGCAATTTAATTTTAAAAAATATTGTTGAAGTAATGTCACCATGGTTAGGAAGGACTTGGAATACTTGGAGTCTCTTGCAATATGGAAGACTATATGAAGGGTTGAATTTGGTGATTATCCCTAAAAGCTACATTGGGAGATGTTCGATTAAGTTTGACATGCCACAAAAACAAAAGACAATAGATAGGTTTACGTGGTTTATAATGGATGAATTTACGACATTGCCAATAATGTTTTCATCTTTAGCATGTGCCAACAATTTTGCATGATCTTAGCTTTAATTGACATTTAAAAAACCTTGGACAAAAAACTTATGTAGTACCAAGTAGGACGAAGTAGAGGTAGTCCTTAACGTAGTCCTTAGTTTTGCCTTATATTTTTTATTCCTATGCACATTACTAAATTAAAAGATTTCATATTTTGAAGTATGATATGTTAGACCATCATATTTTTAAAAAATTAATATCACACATTTTTTGTCCATGTACATCAAAGGATTAGTAAAACAATATGGAAAAGGAATACAAAAGGGTGACGTGACGAGTTTTTTGGTACACCTTAAAAAAATTGGACCCAACATTTCTTTGGTTGGGGACAATAAACTTTATTAACATAAGTGACATGAAATAACTAATTGCAAGAATGACATTTCAAATTTGATATAATGGAGGAAATTTCTTGTTGAAGAAAATTTTGTCTATGAAATTTTACTTTTTTTAAAAATTGAAAAACTAATTCAAGATTGCAGGCCTATAGTTGGCACTTTTAAGAATATGAGTTTATAAGGAGGAAAAAAAAATTCAAAGAAGAAGGGCTTGAAGTGTAATACATAAAATAATTAGATAACACATCTTTGAGGTAAAAGTTATGAAATGGGGGAAATTTATTTTTAGATTTTAGGTAAAAATAATTTGTGGTTTGAAAACAATATGATATCAATATTTGTCATGACCATATATCCCACACCTATGAATCACACATTTTGCACCACTTTGAAAACATTCTTCAATGGATTCAATAATGCTCCACTTTCAAGTTGACACATGCAACTAAATAATAGTTGGATTTACATAATGTTTATTTGGAAGACCAACCAAAGAAAATCATTTTCAACTATGAACCTTCTATCATGTTTTTACAATCTAGAATATTGTATAGATTTTAATGTCTACCACCTATTGGATCCTATGCAGGTACATTATACAAAATATCTATATGGGAGGACAGAACCCAATGGGAGGGACATCTTGCCATGTCCATGATGTCCCCCCAAAAGGTTTTTTAAAAAACTTACAACCTTTATTTGGGCAATTATTGATATGGATTTTATTGTTTTCAAATGTGGACTTTGTTACCATCTAACCAATGATACCACATTAAATTATCAATTTAACATTATAGAATGGACTTGTGTGAATTATGATTTCTTCAAAAAGCGAGCAACCTAATAGTGCATTGGTTCAACCAAATAGGTTCACACATAAAGTTTTATTCTTACAAAATTATTTATTCTTAGTATTCTTAGCAACTTGAGTTTTAGATGTAAGAGGTAAGAGGAATTGAAAATGATTTGAAGGCTTTGTGATGGAATAGATAGAAAGCAAACTTCCATTGGACAAATCCTAAGAAAAAAAATGCTAATGAAAAAGAAAATGTAGTTGAACAAAGACATGTATGGTTCCCTAATTTTTTTGCTATTGATCTTTCCATATAATTCATTCTCTTATTATTCTTTGAGGAGGAAGAGGTCACAAACATACAATTTGACCAAGAATTTGAGGTATGTTTACATTTCTTTCCTATTTGCTTTCAAGTTTAGGTCAAAGAACATTTTTATTTCATTTTTTGCCTTTATGTTCGATGTTGAACATGAAGGTCAAGAACAATTTTTTTTGTTCTTGAAAGCTCCAAGCTATGGAACTTGGAACTTCCTTGCTTGGCCAAAAGCAAATGTTTTTGCTCTTGGCCTTTATGTTTGGTGCCAAACATAAAAGCTGAAAGCAAAAAGAATTCTCCCAAAATCTCTTGGAAGTTTCCAAGCTTGAAGTTTCTTATCATTTAGTTGTCTCATGGTTGATTTATTAAACCTCATGATTAATTAAGCTTTTTGAATGCACTATTGTAAGAATTTTGAGGTGAGAAAGGACTTGACAATTGGACAAAAAAGGTAATTATCTATTCCATTACCATTATTTATTTTCAATTTGAGCTTTTTGGTGAACATATATTGTTTACATGAAAGATCTTGTTTAGGCTTTTTGTGTCCAAGGTTCAAATTTGCTACACAAAGAATTTGAGGATTTTCGAAAGGAAATGTGCAACAAAAAGTTGTTACATTTCAATTTGAATGCTATATTCCTATTTTGTTGAATGATTTTCATTTTCATGGTTCACAAGAAGATAATTCTGAAGTTCACCCCAAAGAGGAGATGGTAAAAGGACCTCAAGATAACTTAATTGAAATCTCATCCCTTTTGGTTGGTGAAGATATTGGTTCCTTTGAATTTTCTTTGACATTTTTTTTGAAGGTGTGAAATTTTGTACATCCTAGAATTGCCTTTTGTTTACAAATCATAAGGCATGTGTTTAATTTGGTTCCTTTTGTCCTTGGTGCCTTTGATTTTGAGTCTTGTGACAAAATTATCTAAAAAGTCCAAATCCATCACAAATTTCAGATTATGAAGGTGTTGGATAGCCACAAGATTAATCCAAAGGAAAAGGCTTGCATGAATATTCCTTATGTAGGATGATCTATATGCTCGTGGTTCGACCTTCCTTGAATATTGATGTCCATAAGATGGAATAGGTGTTCCAAATGGGATATTCATAAGCCAACAATGTTTTTAATGTTTCTCCAACCCATTAACAAGGGGAGGAAGCTTCAATGGAGAAATATGAGGATAGTTAGGACATGCATTGGATTGACAAATCCTTCAATTTGAATTTAGATTTATTTTTAAATTTGTGAAGGTTTTTTTTTGGTTTGGGATGTGAATTACCATCTTTAGGCCTAGATGCCATACATCATTTGGGTCCATCTAATTGATTCTACCTAACACTTTTTGGTGGGTTTCATTATGTTGGATACCACCGAGGGCTTGGTAGAGTTACTTACTACAATGATAAATTGAACAAATATGGAGCTTTCACATTCATATTGCATACATTTTTTGAATGAATCTCTTGTTTACATGAATATCTTACGATCATGTACTTGTTTTACTTTCCTCATAATCTTTCTTAGCCATTGTGTAAGTTAGTGGAGTTTGACCATGTGAAACCGAGTTTTGTTCACAGTTTTTTTCACTTTCAAAAAGATGGGAAGATTCCAATGAAACAATTTAAGGATGCCATTACCCCAAATCTTTACAAGAAGTGCAAAAATAAGTTTCACAACACCTAGTATTCACTCACAATGGTTTGACCTTTTTTGAATACAAGGTAGGTGTTATTCTCAACTCTCCATTTTCCATTTTCCACTTTCTATTTTCCATTTTCAATTCTTAATCTTTGATTTTCAAATTTCAATTTTGCATACCTTTTTAAACATTTTCTTTAAAGTCAATTAGATTTTTAAAGTTTTTCTCTTCATATGCAACAAAATCTTTCTATAATGGTTGATGTTACAAAAAATTAGTTCTATTATGAAAATGTTTCAAACCCCAACGATCCATCCACATCTAAGATGTAGGTGCTTATGGAAGAGGTGATGGACCAAATTTGAAAGGATCATCTCTCCATGTTCACCAAACATCTTCCAATTTGTGATCCAACATTTGGATTTGAGTTCCAACAATTGATTCAAATTCATTTAAACATGAACTTAGATCCAAACATGCTTATTGGGAAGTTACAAATGTTGACATCTGTTTTTGTTCCAATGAACATAATGTTGTTTGGTTGAAATAATGGAACAATCATAAAGTTTTGAAGGAGGCCAAGAAATTCCCAAAGTAGGGATTTTATATGCCACATTCAATAAGTGGCTTTATGAAACCACTTTTTGGTCACAAGTTCTTTTATCAAGCTAACTTTCAATTCCCTCAGAACAAAATTCATTTCTAGGAATAACATATCTATGTTGCATGCAGCTTGAATTTAAGGCACATAAGTTTTTTGTTGTTACAATCAATGATTTCAAACTAGAACTAGGGGACACAAGAAACTTGATTATCCTTTTGGATTACATCAAGGAGTGGAGGTTGACAATATGGGGGATGGGCTTCTTTTGAAAGTTCAAGTCCTAGGATGGCATTTGAAGGAACAAGGCTTGAGAACACTGAATTGATGACAAGGAAGCATTCAAACAAGTGTTGTACACATAATTTTTAGATCCATTACAAAACATTTAGTTGCAAAAGAGAAACTTCTTATGTTTTTGACCTTCACATTTTTAAAGTTTTTAACATTCTTGTAACTTTCATCAATCTTGGAATAAGTTTATTTAGTTCCTTAATTGACTTGTTTTAATGACAAATGTAGGTATTTCAATTTTGTGTTTCTTGTTGGGGTTGCTATCATGGACGTCTTTAGACTTTTCAAGATTGGAGGGACTCTAAGGCAAATTATCACAATGTACAAGAAGGATTTGCTTTGGGATTGGATGTTTGCACATTTCTTTGACTGTGGTTGGTACCTGGACTATCCCAAGGATACTACGCCTCCAAAAGAAAGTGGTATTAAAGAGAAGAAGAATCCTAATTTCTTGGAACACCTTGCATTTTCAAAGAATTAAGCTACCACCATGAAAAAGAAGAAATAGGAAACTGAAAAGAAGAGGGGGAAGGGAAAAACATTTGATCACGCACTTGATGTGGAAGAGCTGCAAGATGTAAACTCATGAAACTCAAAGGCAAACTACTAATTTCTTGCCCACCTATTCACGTGTGGATGATCCTATCATGTCCACCTACAAGAAACTTGCAGATTCTGAAGATTTCTAGAACATTGCTTCCAAGGGGCAGTCACACAATAATTTTGTAGAGCTTCATCGTACCCTTGGAATGGGAACCTCCCGCATGCCCAACTTTAGACCCTCTCCATTTCTAATTCATTTTCAGCCATGTGGAGACAAAATGTTTTTGTAGAAGTTCCTCAACCCCTCCTAGGTTTCCCTCGTTGCATCCCAAATTGAGTTTGGTAATTGGCTAGAGGAGTTTGTGGAGATAAATGATTTTATCAACATGAAAATCAATACCTATCCTAGAATGTTTTTCATTATTGGAGCATATCCAAAATCCAAACTGAACACGCATTGTTCTATAGTGGGGCAGACACCTTACTCATCATGTTAGTCATCACAACAAAATGGTTGAGATGACTTTTATGGGAGATCCGTATGTGAAGGACAAGAAGCCCCATTTGCAAGAGTGATGATGAGGTGCCAAGGAGGAGGAGCATTTTAGGTGACCAACTTTCATGGTGCTGGGAGACGTGGGGTGAAAGGCATGATTATGCATTGCAAATGTTCAAGCTCAATTGAAACAGATGTAGCCTATATCGTATAAAGAATATCATTTCAAGATTTTCTTTTGGGTGTAGGGTAAAGCCTAAAGGCCTAAAGACCTGTTCCATGATTTTCTTTTCTGTGGTACCTGTCAGGTATCACAGGAAAAAAGGGGGAAAAAAAAGGGAGATGTTTTGAAAAATAGAACACCCACTGGAATGGTCACTCCACTTTTTGAAATGGGCCCCAAACAGTTGAGGAAAATATTCTGGGTAACATGCCCACGAAACCCGCTTAAAGGATTCAAGCAGGGCTTTACATGTGACAAAGAACCCTTCAGAGAGAAAGCTTTATCTTTATGATATTTCTTTCAGGTTAAGAATACCTCTACAAAGACAAAACAATATCTTCAATGATGTTTTTCCTTTGTGCCTAGAGTTTTTCCTCTAAGAAAAGATAATGGGGGCAGGGAGATCTGCAATTGGGGCATTCTGTTGTAGGGTAAAGCCCCAGGGTGCTAGGTCCCTTACTGAAATGAGTTTGCTTGAGGTGAATTAGCCTATACTTTTTCCATTTTATTTGGTGGGAGGGGGATCCCTTGGGTGAACCAGCACCTACACTGGTACCATGGTGAAATCCCAAATTTTTTTGGTGCTGTTTCTAAACATTACAGATATCCTATCCATGCACTAAATCAGGGTATCTGAGTTCAATACAGTTCCTTGGTTGATTATTAGCTCTAAGAGGCCTTACTCAAGAAGGTGAAGATACCCATGTAAGTGCTGGGTTCACCCTGCCCGGGGGGGGGGGGGGGGGGGGGGGGGGGGGGGGGCGGCGGAGGGGGGTGTAGGAAGGGGTGGGAAAAGAAGGGAACTGGGGGAGAAGGAGACGGGTG
>Ga0116229_10010619_pt1 | contig 13778 bp, 6 predicted proteins | sample S1TSphgellanicum_3_FD_87313 | JGI IMG/M metagenome (GOLD analysis project Ga0116229, IMG submission 87313) | Host-associated microbial communities from peat moss isolated from Minnesota, USA - S1T2_Fc - Sphagnum magellanicum MG | ecosystem: Host-associated > Plants > Peat moss > Unclassified...
AAGACATATATTAAGTTGGGGTTAATATAATGGACTTCAACTTGATTTCCATGGTCCTTATTTATTTCCAAAACTATATTAATATGAATTTAATTATATATATATATGGAAATCGATTAAAATGTTGAGTTCAATAAAGTTCAAGATTGTTCTTAAGTGTGATTCACCATTAATTTATTGGTATAATTTCCCAATTTACCACTAAAAAATAGGAAAAAATAAATCAAAACTCAATGTCACAAAAATAATATTAATATTTTACAATGATCAATGTCTTGTATTCATTGGGAGAATCATGACATTGATGGATTATGACAATGTTCAAGTTTATATGCAAAGCAATTAAAAAATCTATAGTGTAATTGTACATCAATGTAATTCACTTGATTAATTTACTTAATGTGTTGTTATTAAATACATTGGGTTCACATTGCCAAGTTCACCCTTGAATATTATTTCACCAATCACAATGTGGTGGGAAATCTTCTACCAAATTTGAAGATTTGTTTCAAGATGATATTATATTGGATACTATTTAAATTTTTTTTCTAATACAATTGTTGCATGATGTTTTTGTATTTAAACTTGACATCATTGATGTATGCAATTGTAAGTTTAGACACAAAACATAATTTCAAAATTCGTGGATTTCATTTTTCACTCTATGCTTCACCGACTTAAAACTAATATATTAATTTGATCTTAAATGTAAAAATATACATGTGTGAGTACATATAAAATATACATATAAAATTGACAATGTATGAGTATTTTTAATTCACTAGATATATAATAACTTTCATCTTTGAACTTAGTCTATCAATTTGTTGTCATTGAACTACATGGTTGAGATTTTGGAAACTTCCAAACAAATTTATCAAGATGTTATTATCATCAAAATTATAAATTAATGTTAAAATTAGATTATTTTATATTATTCATGTTTGGTATAAAAATTTGAACAAACATGCATGACATCATACAAATTTGGATGGCAACACATCATTAAGCAAAATTTGTTATAATTTATGGGTTTTTAAGTGAAAAAATCATCATAAATAATTTTGCCTACATATGTGCAATAATTTAAAAAAGACAAAATAGGTAGTTTGACTTCCATTCATATGAAATAACAATTTTCATTAGTAGTTACACCACTTGGTGGCCAACAAGAGTATGGAGTGTGGAAAGAGTTCACAACTACAACCATCGAAATAGGTGAAGGTGGTGGTGGGTTTGGAAAAGAAGAAGCTAGGTGGAAGCTTGGCGATAGTAGTGCTTTGGGGCCCAAAGTATTTTGATAAGCAAAAAGAGAACTTTGTAAGATTGGTATTGGTTTAATAATGTGGTCATTTAACAACTCCTATTCATTGCAATTCGCTCCTATTTACAATCGAAAAAACATGGAGTTGGAATAGGGTTTATGGTCACTTTTTTGTTGCTTAATATGTTGAAAAATAGTCGTAGGATTTCACATTACATGTTCCATTCATAAAGGCACCTTGGCAGCATATATGGATGGCAACATGCACATTAATAACCAACATCTTTGCAATGTCATCATCTTCCAAGCCTTCTTTCACCAACCCACTTCTGAGGGATTCATCCTCCTATGCCCACCAAGGATATACTTGCGATGAGTTTTAGCATTCAAACTCTTGTTCGCTTTCCTAAAACTTGCACTATAATGGGGAGGGTCCATCTAATGCACCATGAAGGCACCACAAACTTTGACATTGCTAGTTGTAATCTTCATCAAACCCACCTCAATGAAAGCCCTAAATGGCCCATTGCCCTCCTCAACATTGAAGTGTTCACCTATAGCTGTTTCATTGCCAGGGTAATCCTCATCAAGCTCAAACTTCTTCAAAGAATGATGAGCCAACAAAATACTTGTGTAATAAGTCATACATAATTATTGTTAAGACCTAGTGCCCTTCAAGCCTTTTAATAACTCATGATCATAGCCTATTAATATCATTACCAAAATTTTGTGGCATATGAGGTGATTTGAGCCACAATATCTTTGTTGGTAAATCTAGCAACATAATGATATTTCGAGGTATTGTAATTGTTCTTGTCCTAAATGGTTAGACATATTATCTGTTGCTTGAACCCATGTTCTTGATAAACATGATAAACAAATTTACTTATATTTATTGTTGCATCATTTGGTGCCCCCAAATGAAATATTTTCTTTAATTTTCCAACTTCCAAATGGTCAATTGTTAATTATGGACTTTTCATTTGTCTAGAATATATTGATTACATACATTAATATTTAAAATTACTTAGTATTTATTGCTTCATAAGTTAAATTTGATACATTGATGGATTTAGTAGGATTAGTTTACAATTTTCTTATATGCAATGGATATTAAAATTTGTGAACATAAAGATCCAAGATTTCAAACAATTATTTGATACAAATTATTATGTTGATATGGACAATGTGAATAAAAAGATGGACCATTGAGATAAATTATTTGTGTACATAAATTTTGAACCAAATTATGGATAAAATAGGGGAAAAAATTTATATTCAAGACAAAAATTTGGCCAAGTAAATGTCAAGCTTTCAAGAATCATGACTTAAAATGTATTAATATTTTTGAATTTTATGCAATTATCAAAATTTTATTTGATTTTTTAATTTTAAAAATGTGAAAACAAAGGGATTAATGATTGATTAATTATTTTAGCAAAGTTCAATGACATGCCTAAATGGATATTAATGTCACTACAAGATTTCCTAGTCAAGAAATTTTTCCAATGAGTCTTGATTAATTAATTTAACAAAATTTGATTACCATGCATATTAATGTGAAGACAATTTGATTTTAATAGATTTTAGAGAAATAATTGACCTAGTAAGATTATGTAAGATGGAGGAAAAAATGTGGCTTTTGAAATTTATTTTGAATAATAATTAATATTCTACCATTTTCATGAACTCATAAAGTTGGGCACATAATAAAACATATTCATTATTATAAAGTTTATTACAAAGTCTGGACATTGGATCCAGATCCATCGATTGGTCCATAGCCCATTGAGCATTAAACATCATTGTATTCTAGAAGAAAAAATACTACAAGTCTAGAATATTCACACCAAGTATTATTGTAATTGTTGGAATCTAATATTCAGGTGAATGAACCAAACCCAATGCATCCATGACATCTTGCGCATGAAACCACTTCTCAAGCTTCAAAATGATGTTGTATTTGCATTTGATCAATGATGGTGTGATGGAAGATAACATGATTAATAGGCACATAGATTGATGTCTCAAGACACCAACAATGCATTGTGATAGAAGTGTTAGCAATTTGGAAATTAAGTTCTCAAAACTAGTATGCAAAATTTCATGTGCCCATTCATTGTTATGATGTTAACTTGTCATAAACAATAAATTATGGATGATTCATATTAAACTATTCAACATGTTGTGCAAGCCTTTTTTTTAACCCCCCACAAAGTTCAATGATAGTATTTAACATTTCCCATTCATATGTTTGAATGATTTTCATTTGTGTGTGTCTTTTTTACCAAGTTTCATGTCAAATCACAATTCATTGCAAATTTGGTAATTTGTCAACCTTTTCATTTGTGGACAAAGGGCTTGGTACAATTTTCCACTTGGAATTTGAACACAAATTATATTCATGAAGAATAACAATAATATAACCATTAAATCCAATGAATTTTCATTCCCTTGACGTCCTTCTTTTCCACCCAACAAAGATTTTCAAGAAAAAATATCACAAAAATTTGTGATATGTAAAAAATACCAATCACCAAACATGATCTATTAAAAAAGAAAAATTAGTGCCATTGGATTTGGTTGAATTTTTTTTTATAAAAGTTCAAAATCATTGAATGCAAAGTCTCTTTCTTCAATAACTCCAAAAAATTACTTCCATTTGTAAAACAATCCAAGCTTTTGTTTCTTTGGATTTGAGAACACATCCCAATATGTAAAATATTTTCATCAATTGAAGGGACCTTTCACCATTCACATGCAAACCTTTATGAATTAAAATTTAGTGGCGATAAAATTTTGAATATACTTTTGAATATGGTAATCCACTATAGTCTTTTTTTAGTATTTGAGTGTGCTTTTGATCGCTAGATCTACATAATTTTAAAGATTTCTTCCAAAAAAAAATGTTTTTTGTCATGTAAGCAAAGGCAAAGGTGCATCTTCATGAAGATTGGATGTGTTACATTGTGGGATTATTTGTTTTTTTAGTGAATATGAATTGTCATATTTAGAATGATGTTGAAAAAAGTCATTAATGATGAACTTGATGTATAATATATCATTGCGATGAGGGTTTTAAACACAAATATATGTTTTAAATGTTGAGGTGTTTACTTTTGTTGAAATGCACACATTTGATTTATCTATAGAATTATCATTCAATAAATATAATGTTTAATTACATGTGATTTGAAAATTTATGGAAACGTGCATGGATTAAACATTCGAAATTGACACTATCATTTTACAACAAGCCCCAATCAAAATATGTAAGCCATGTTTCAAATGTGATAAATCCTAGTCCTTTCAAAGCATTTGGGTCTTATACTAAGTGGCTCCTTTGACTATGAATGTACCCTTATGGTAAAAGATTTAAATTGGCTATAAGCTTGTTTTCTATGTGGAATTTAAAAGCAAAAAATGGTAGTACAAAGTAAAAAGTTGGCAACCAATGTAAAACAAAGTTGAAAATGTGACATCCACATAATACAAAAATCAATAGAAATGATGGCTTCAAGAATTATCAAGTTTGACACAAAACATTATTAACATTTAGTATTTGTTGGATCATCTAGGGAAACCAAATATTGTTAATATTTGTTGTTACATCATTTGGTGGCCCCTAAATGTCAACATGGTACATGTTGAATTTAATGAAATTAACAATAATATAAATATTTACAATATTATAATATTATAATTTAAATAATAAATAATTTAAAAATATAAATAATGCGACCACGTTTTTTAGTAGTAAAATCAATTGCAAAATGACAATGCCACGTAAGTTGGTTTGGATGGATGAAAAATTCATGTAAGTCACATACTTATATAACTTAGTGCCACATATTGTCTTTTACGACTAGACTTTTATGTGACTTGTCCAAGGCAAGTAAGCACTGTAGTAAATCACATGTGGTAATTACAATTTAAAATGAATCATAAAACTAGTTGTATATTTGCAAATTTTTTATAATGATGTTTAGTTCAAGTTATACAAAATTTGTAATAAAAATCCATACATCATCCATAATATTTCAATAACCACATGTCCCATAGCCCAAGTATATGCACAATTATGAATTTATCATAATTATGCCACAATTGTACTTCTCATACTAATATGTAAGGAAGAATAATATATCTTGGAAAATTTACAAAAATCAAAAGATAAAATATCATGGTTCAACAATTTTATCATTCTCAAAATTGTTCTATCTTCTACTGTTCTACTCTTTTTTGCTTTGTACTCCCACATTGGTACTCACTATTGGAAAAAGAAAAACTCCCACAAAAATTTTAATTCCACTTCAACAATCCTAATCTCACCTACCATGTAACTATTGATTCACTTACTTTGTCTAACCTATCTCATAATAAACATTACAATTATACCTACTCTTTATGTTTATATGGCTTGATTACTATAGTGCATGCTTGCCCTTAACAATGGAGTGAATGTATTTCAAGGCATTAGAATAGGTGTGACATTTAAATTGAAAGAGGAGAACATTGCACCTTGAATCATGATTGTTGCACATTATATGAACCACTACACCAATGTCAAAGTCCAAACTGTTTCTAAAATGTTTGCACGAAGATTGAGTGTGTGCTGCAAAGTTTGTATACATGCTTATCTCACAGTCCAAAAAAAACCCAAGAGTTTCTTCATGTATATAGAACTTAACTTTGGAAGCCTTTTGAAAACATATTTTGCCAATCTTGAATTAACAATTGGCCATTTGAAAGTTGGCAAATTAAAAAAAACACTTTCACTATGTCATTACATAGGCTAGGCTTTAAAAACTAATTTAGGTTGCTAGGTAGGCCACTTATTGTGCCTATTTAAGGTCACCTAGTACGCACTTAGCCTATGTTTACTATGTAGGTAGGGAATATTTGGTCAAGATTCTAGTGTTGACCACAACCCATGCCATTCGTGAGGATTGATCCTTGAACCCCAAGGATGGAGATCAACTCCTTTATCATCAAGTCACCCCACTTGTTGTGGAAAAGAAGTAACATGCATTTTATTTAACTTATTTGATTTCAAACATTACACAAAACATCATTTTTGAACTTTGATATCTTATTACAATTTTGTCCAAATGTCAAAATAAAATTTTAAACTTTAAAAATTTCCAATAATGTACACAAACAAATTTTTTCTTTTTAAAATATAAATCAATTTGAAAAGAAAAATATTTGAATTTCGTTATGCAATATAATTTCAAGGACCATTCCATGGAAAAAAAAATTCAATCACATTAAATTTTATAATTTTTCTTTTGATATATCATAATTTATCGTTATAACTTAATTAAAATGTGTGATATATTGCATATATAATTTATAAGTGAATCATTAATAAATTATATCTAAAATATAATAAAAATTACTTAAAATCATTTTTAATATAAAAGATTAATTTAGATAATTAAATAATTTAAAGCATTGATTAATGCCATATAATTAATTGACTTTATGGAATTATAAATTCTATTATGTTTACATATATAATATCTTAAGTTTTAATTAAAATTGTGATAAACATTTGATGTAAAAATAAATTATATTTTTTCACATTTCAAACATCTATTTGATTAAAAAAATTATATTATACAATTTGGCTTATAATAGATCATAATCGTACCAACAAAATGTAATTGAAATGTATGATATGACATGGGTCATAAATTATTCCTATTACCTAGCATATTCAATAAATGAATTACATTGCCTACCAAATATAATAATTAATTCAAAAAAATCACATATATCAACATGATAAAATATTTATTACTTAACCCACATACATATGACTTACTTGTTACTTACTACCTAAACCCTAACCTATTTAATAAATAGATTACATAGCCTAATTAATTAAATAATAGATACAAGAACATTATCACATATAAAAAAATGATAATATACCTATTACTTAGCCCTATTTCAACCATTAATTGCCATGAATCCTTTGAACATTTCACAAACCCACCAAACCTTACTACACATTAATGGTTAATTCATTGAAAAAAATCAAAGGAAAACAAGTAACCACTAAATCGAGCAATTTCATTGGCCAACTCTTTTTTTTTCACATTTAATTACACATTTGCACCTAAAATTTATAGTCACAAATCAAGTTGAAAAGATGCCATGTGGTATCCAATGGCCCTTGAACCACCTTTCAAGTCACAAAAACAATTACATTTTCATTGCCATTAAAAATCTATGAAATAAATGTTTTTCCATTTTCATTTTCATCCAAATCAACATTAGTTGCAAGTATAAGTTGCATATGCATTGCAAACCACTTTGTAGTCGTTTATGCAACTAATGGTCATTTTTACTAAGTGCCACGGAGGACAATTGTATCTAAAGTTGCAAAAATGGTTGATTTGGACAAAAGTCGCAAATGCATGGGTTGGAATGAATAGGATTCCTTGTAGTACATGTACAATAATAGAACCTATAATTGAAGCAATGTTAAAATATTAGGATCTTCCACTCGTTAACCCGATAATTAATTTGGTTATTTACAATATCAATCTCCATTAACTTTGTTGTCAATAATCAATAAACCCCAACTCTGCTATCAACGACTAGTAAACCTTACAATCTACATTATAGTCTATAAATTATAGCCACTAAACCCTAAAACTCTAGTACACTACAAAAAAAAGTCTAGAGACTATGACCACTTAACCTTTAAAAAAATTCTACACAATAGTTTCATTGTAAACTACAACCACTAAACCTTAAACCTTTGTTTTGTGTACTTTAAAGTTTATAACCAATAATCCTTCACAATTTCAAGACTTTAAAGTCACACAAGTTTTATAAGACTTTTAAAATCAGGAGCTTCAAGACAAAAAAACTTAAAGAACATCTTGAAAACCTTGAAATCAATAGGATATACACATCATATGTTAATATAAAGTAGCTAGATTTATTAAATTTATCATTTCAAAATTTTACTAGAATATTTTCGAATTTTTTTGAATTCTAAATTATTTTGAAATATTTTTTCTAAATTATTCTAAAATAACTTTGGAAGATTCCTTGCAAATTATAATGCAATATTCTTTTTGAATTATTTTGAAACGTCCCTTTTGGATTAATCTAGAATATTCTTTGAGCATTATCTTGAAATATTCTTTCCAAATTATTTTAATCCTTGAATATATTTAGTGTATAACAAATTTAAATAACCAAAATATGGCAACACCTAAAGAATAACTGTTGCCCACTATATATTTTTGGCTGAAATGTTGTCAATTTTCAACATGAAAAGATAATTTCGACTTAATCTACAAAAGATTTTTTATGGGAAAAATGGCCCAAATTCACCATATTTTGGGAAAAAAACTTCCCATATTACCATAACTTTATTATAAGTTTCAATAGGCTACCAATTGATAAATATACTAAGATTCTGTCTAATCTTTCATATGGAAGATTGCCACTTTAACATAATCACAAAATAAAAATAGAAAAACCATGTTGTCGTCTGCATAATCATAATTGTAGGGGGTGGAAATGAAGAGGTGGCGATGTATGGTAACACCCCCCTCTTTATTCCTTCCACCTTTTCCCTTATCCTCCCCCTCGCTCTCATTCTTCCATTCCTTTCCATCACTGCTCTCTTCATAAACCTCTTTTCTCCTTTCGAGAACTTTTCAATTTTGACAATTCAAATTAAGCTTCTTCTCCCATCTCTTTTCATTTTCTAGCTACATGCACCTTTTCTACTTCCTTCTTCTTTTGCTTGATGCGAGGAAATGCAACAGATAGAAGAGCTAAAGCATAGAAGGGAGGTGCTCAAGGCTGCACATAATCATGTTGAAGCGTTTGATGCTGCGCAAAGTTGCAATGACATTCTTGCAAATGTGAAGATGGCTACGAAAAAGTGCAAAAAAACCTTTTAATAGGTTTGAAATTTTTTTTGACCCTCTTACAACTTGTAGTTTCCTTGTTGCAAAGTGAATCTCCTGGAAATTTGCATGGATTTCAAACAAAGTTTTCCTTGAAGTTGTAATTTCCTTATTGTAGAGTTCTCCTACAACTTTTAATCTAATTAGCGTAGAAGTCTCTTGCAAGTTAGAATATCCTTGTCGTAGAGTTCTTAGGTTCTGCATAATTTGGAAAATTGATTCCAATGTCTATTACCCAAATTTGGTAATAAGTGACTTAATAGGTTAATATTATAAGCAAGTTGTTAAACCTAATAGGTGTCTTAATCTGTTATTTAATTTAACCTATAGTATTGACCTAACCGATTACTAAACCTAGTAGGTAATGATTGGTTTAAGAAGATAGGTTGATAAGTTAGTCAACATGTAATTTGTAAAACATGTACTAAACAAAACTGATAGTTGGATAGGTAGTTAGGTAGGGTGCATTTTTTTTGAAATATTGGATTATTAGTTTGGGTACTAGTTAATGACTATTTATAATGGTTAGTTATGATTTTTTTATTTTGAAATTGCTAGTATAAAACTAGGAGGACAAACCTGTTGAGGGAATTTTGGATTTCATTCATGATTATGTGTTTCATTTTTTAATTAGGGATCATGGATCATTTTTCTTTTAGCCTATTTCCTTCAAGCTTGAACAATTTGTGTGCATGTTAATTTAGGATTTGTAGTAGTTTAAGTTTTATTTTGTGTATTGTATGTACTTATTGTTGTTTTAAGAACCTATTTTCGAAAAATCCAGAGGTAAAATAACCTTAATGGGAATAGAAAAACCTTGTTAACATTTGGCGACCACATAATGGATTATAATTCAGAAGTAATCACATGTAGATTTTTTAGTTAGATTTAGTAGTTTTAGTAGATCAGGTTTGAAAAGCGATCATGCTTCAAATTCTAATTTGTCACATGTTTGATTGTTTTGTGTAAACTTTAGGATTCAAGTTTTTGATTTTGATATAGTTTGAAAACATTAGGAATAGGGTGAGGTTAGTGTAAAGTTTTTGAAAATAGATAGGCACCCAATTTATAAAAGAAGTTTTATCCAAATTTTTGATTGTTGGGAGGGGTCATTTTGAAAAAAGATTCTATTGTTCACAAATAATGCAAAGGTTTTCCTAAAACATGTTGATTTTAGAAAATGTCAAGAGTAGTTATTAGAAGTCTTAGAATATAGCTAGAACAAGTCAGACATCAACCTATTTAGGAACATGCACAAGAATTATATGAATAAGTTATGGGAGATGAACATGTGAATGCACTAAACACAGATGTAACATAGAGGGGAAAAGTCAATGCAACATCAAACGTAGTAGAACTAGTTATGCAGAGAGACCCAATAGTGTTCTCAACCACTCATCAAGAAACACCACGAACAATAACCCAACCAAGGGTGGTGAATGTTCATAATGATGCCAATCATGAACTTGTTCAATCATTTGATGAAGTTGTATTTGTCCAACAACCATGGTGATTTGCAACCCCAAGTTACAATCTACCCAGAATAAGTGCATCTACACTAATTACAACATTTGTTGGTTTTCAAAACCAACCATCACATACCAACATTCATTTGGTACCCACTAATTCGGAGATGGAACGACTTCACCTACTCAACAGGTTGGAACAACTTCGTCATGTCGACCAAAGACTGTCTAATCAATTAGTTTCTATACCACATCTAAAACCTATTGAGCCTAAAACAACATCCACAGTTGTTTGATAAGGAGTTGCTTATCTGCAAGGCACTTAGACAACAAAATCAATACCTAATCTACGTGTAAAATCACAAGTTCCACATCACAAATTGGTTTCAAGAAGAAACCAAGGTGCTAGAACTATGACTTGTTCATATTGTCAACATGTGGGACCTATTCAGTTGTTGCCCATTTGTTGATGATAAATTAAGGTAGTTATTGAAGGAGGAGGTGATGAATATTCATCAACCTATTCTTTTAACCACTACAATAATAATACCCAATGTATTTGTATTAAGAATTCAAGCCATGAATCTTGACGATCCCGTGTCGAACAATCAACTTGAGTGCGCACCACTCTTTGGAACAGTTCTTTTGTTGCACGACGGTTGGAAAACATTCACATCAAGTAGTGTTTTTTCAAGCTCTTCCTTTTCTACTGGCGCAACTGGAGGATTCAAGGGCGTAACAACATCATCCGCCATGATTGAATCTTCACCTGCATTAACAAAAATCAAATGGGTAGTTGGAATAATTTTGTATTTGCATTCAGAGGGGGTCGATGCCTTTTATTTAACAAATTAGGGTAGGCGTAATGTGTGACAATGACGGTGGAACCTCATGAAAACTCGAACATCCTAGTTTTAATGGATTCGTTAAGCCTTAATTTTGACGGTGGATCTAGAAGTACATGGGGGTTCTTGTGATGGAAATTTTAATTTCAATTTACTACGTACTACACAGTTAATTAGTACCTGGTAAATAATAGTTAGGGGATATTAAAAGAGTATTGGTACATGGGAATGTTACTACTACCATTGAGTTAATTTGGTTAAGTAGGAATTCAAGGATGTTTACTTATTACTACTGATAAATTATCCTAATAGTTAATTACTTGAAATAATTAAAATGAAGAAGTAGGATGTGAAAGTCAAATGGACGGAATGTACAAGGATCGAACTCAAGAACCTCATTAAAATGTTTAGGATAAAGAAAAGGATGAGTCCTCCAATTCCATTGGTCGTGAGGATTGTCACCTTATTTGATTGGAGGATGAAACCTTATTAGTGTTTCATTAGGCACAAAAATTCTCATCCTAAAATCCATTGGAGGGCAAGTCATTATCAATTCTTGTTGGTACTTAGAGGATGAGAAGGCCATGGATTGGAGGGGAGGATTTCCACAACTTCCATTGAACAAAAAGAACAAGCTCAAGGAGGGGTCATAAAAAGCTTGGGGGAGAAGAGTTTTTGGGGTCTTCTTCTTGTGTTATTTTTCTTGGGAAGGGGAGGAGAAGGACGATGAGTCTAAGTAGATGGTGGAAAGAGGGAGAGTGGATTGAATGTTTGGGGTACTCCAAAAGAATAGAAGTCAATGGGATAGTGTTAGAAGCTTGAAATTTTTAAAGAATTTCACAAACCCTCTCGGGTTTGGTAGCACAACTTCTTGCTAGCTTGGATGCAGAGCCTACAATTTGCTAAGCAGATGCGCCTTGTAGTTAGCTTTGTAATGAGCTAAAGCAAGCTTGATTTGGAAAATATATGTGATAGAAGTAATATTTGAAGTGACTAATGGTCTACAACCAAGTTGAACCTTCTGCCTTCAAAAAACCCTTTCGGGTTTGGTAGCATAACTTTTTACTAGTTTTGGCACTGAGCCTGCAATTTGGTAGGCACATGCGCCTTATAGTTAACTTCCTAATGAACTAAAGCAAGCTTGATTTGGACAACATATGCGATGAGACTAATATTTTAAGTGACTTGTGGTCTGCAGCCAAGTTGAACTTAATGTTGAATCCTTAAAAGTTAGTTTAAATGGGTGATAATTTAACATATAATTCTAGGATTTGGAATGTTCAAGCTTAAAAAATATATCTATCAATTCTAAATCACAAATCATGCATAGGAAACAAGCTATCTAGTTTCAACTACAAACACATTTTAACATCTAGAAATACATTTGTGCTTTTTTCCTTCACCAGTAAGGTATGTACTTTCAAGTACAGTCACCTTGTAGAACCTGGAGTAGAGGGACAGAAAATCGCCTCACACCCATCCAAATCCATTGCAACATTTTTTGAATTTTTTTTGTTTCAACAGGTGTTCACTTCCAAATCACTTTGGTAGGTGGATTGCCTTCCTCCACCTATTCCTTTCCCTTGTGCTTCATCATAAACTTGGACCACGCCTTGGTTGGTACATCAACAAATATGTCAAGGGAATCAAGTTCAATGTCAAAGAATCCTCCTTTAATTGGTGCTGACAAAAAATCTATTGGTTACTCATCAACTTCAACAAATTGTTCAACTCTTTCTACTACTTTTGTAGTATTTTTTTCAACTTGTTTTTCCTCCTTAGAATCACTAGTTATAACAGATGCAGGTGCAAGAAGTGAAAAATGTCTTCAAAAGCCTCGCAATGTCTCTTTAAGTCCTTCTCCCACAATAACAACACATGTTAATGCTTCAAAAATTTCCCATTCAATGTTTTTCCCTTCCCTAGAGCTCTCATTAATTTTTTGAGATATAGGAGGCGGCCTTGATGCAAGCAATTCAATGTAAATTACCCCTATTGCTCTAAAAGCTTCTTCTTCAAGATTCGTCTTTGATTTTTTGTAGTTCTCTTTCCTCTCCCTCTTTCTTAATTATGATTCCTTCTTATTTGCTCCCTCTTTCAATTGATCCAAGGCACTCATCGCTTCATTTTGGGTTAATAAAAGGTGAGATTCCAAAATGAAAAACTAAAAAGACATGCTAAGGGGTATAATAGTTCTTTGTACTATAACCACATAATGAAAAGTGGTGGCACTTGAAGAATGACACGACTTTTAGGGCAT
>Ga0116229_10010621_pt1 | contig 13777 bp, 16 predicted proteins | sample S1TSphgellanicum_3_FD_87313 | JGI IMG/M metagenome (GOLD analysis project Ga0116229, IMG submission 87313) | Host-associated microbial communities from peat moss isolated from Minnesota, USA - S1T2_Fc - Sphagnum magellanicum MG | ecosystem: Host-associated > Plants > Peat moss > Unclassified...
ATGGCAGCCCACTCCATCCGACTGCGTCGAGCAGTAACTCGACAGGAGCTCCTGACCCTTCAGCCACCACAACTTCGGCCACCTTTAGCTGCCAGATTGATACATCAGACAAGGGACATCCTGCATTTCTCAGGATACATCAGAATGCATGATCTCCCTTCCCCTATAAATAACCTCAGGTGCACCGGGGGGCATTGCCACCCCACTAATATCCCTCTGCGTGCTTCACGACGAGCTCACTACTGTACAGCCGCTTAGCGCGCCTCCGATGTGCCAATTGATATTCATCATCAATTGCACATTGTCAGGAACGTTGTACCATATGCCGCCCGCTGTTTCCATCAGCTGTTTCAGCCCCGATATAACATCCTAATTGTCGCGTCCGTCGTTCCCAACGACGAGCGCAACAGCCCTCGTCCGAATCGCGCGTTTGCGCCCCACCTGGAATTGCCGGTCTGCCGAGCCCGTGTGAATAGATCATCGGCAGAAACGGCTTCTTCTGCCCGCCACATCCCCGCGTTTCTTTCTGCTGCCTTCCACCTGCCAATTATCTCGCTTCTTCACTCAACCCTCCGTCTGTTCTCCTATTCGTTCATCTACCTCCTGTTCATATCCGGGTGACGTTGGTTTTGATCCATGGATAATCGTGACGGGACGAAATTGACGACGGAATCCCCGACAAACAATGTAGCTTTGGTTTGCGCGCGCGCAACAGATGAAACGATAACGCGGTAGGTACTTTTTGCATCCATTCTTGGAGGATCTCAACGTATTTCCCAGGTCTCTGCATGCTGGGGAGAGCTTCTTTCATCCCGATACGGATTGGATAAATGGTCTTCTCAATCCTTCGACTTCGACCAAAAATTTCGTTTTGTACGATATTTGTTGTGCCTATCAGCGCAGCCTCTGCCGATCTGGCTTCACCTATTCCACACGCATCTCGAAGTATGTCTAATGTCTTAGTTTGCCAACTGTATATCTAACTTCTAGAAACAGCCAGTTAAACAATTTGGCTCCCCCGTACCTTCGACCCGGCCCTTCACCCGTTTTCTTCCACGTAGAGCGACCTCTGATCACCTCAGGCGCTGAAGGTTCACTCTGTCCGACCCATCGAATCTGTGGTTGTCTTCATTGCAGTCCTGGGTTGGTTGTCGCACGTTCCCGCTCTTAAAATACCTACCAGCTTCTTACCGTCTACCCCATCACTCATACAATGCGATATATCTCCATCTATTTCTACCTACATCATACCTACGCCGTCCTGTAATTGCCCGCCAGCCTGCCGCCAGCTCAAGTGATTCTTATCACTGTCAATGTCATTCTTTCCTTAAACCAAAGTGGCTCCGACGCTCGGATATCTTAGTATTTCAGTTTCGCATTCAATAAGTAAATAAGTAAAATCAAATTCGGGAAATGTAGTACAAACTCATAGCAATGTATGAGTTTGTACTACAAATGAATGTCATAAAATTGAAATAAAACATGGCAGAGTAACAGACAAGTATAGCGAGTATATTCGACTATGCACACATTCGTTCCAGAGCAACAGTGAGATCGGTGACAAAGAACAACCATTCTGCACGAACGGCCTCCCGTTTTCTTTGATCCCTGAACCCACTCGACTGCATAGCCTCGATATTTACATCCCAGAAGTACAGCCCAGCAAGCACACTGAGGAGCCCGTTTGTGCCGGAGCGCTGGAAGCCAGCCCAATTGCGCTCGCCCTCCGCCTCGATGAAAACATTGCTGGTTTTACACAAAGTCCTCCAAACTGGTTGCAAAGCGATGTACCACCCCCGGAAAACTTGACCATATGTAACAGGATCGGTCTTCGAGCCTTTATAGCCAACGGCACGAGCACGAGCAATCCATTCGCCTATCACGGGGGGCCGATTTTTTGCTGCGAGGGCCGGACTACTAGCGAATTTACGGGTGACCTCAAAATCAACCCAACCTTGGAGCATCTGCATCCAATGGATAGAAGTACGTAAGGTTTCGACGCTCGTGAACATTTCCACACCATTCGTAATATAGGCGGCAGCGTCAGCGGGCACACGAATAGCAAGTTTCTCATGAGTTGCTTCTGCTGCTACAGGTGCTGACGCTGGGGTGACCGAGGGAGTGCTGCCAGTCGAGGTACTGACAGGATCCGATGCCGCAGAGTTATCTGATGCCTTCCTTGATTTGAGTGGCCTAGGGACTGGTCGTGGCTTTGCTCCAGAAACCTCAGACGTGGATTCTCCTCCCGATGAGCGGCCACGCTTCGACACTCTAGTAGCCTCTCCGCCAGCCCCTCCCTTTCGCTTTTTTTGTCCAACAGCAGATGGAGTACCATGAACGGGCTCATCATCCATTGAAACATCGGTAGGATCGGCAGGGGGAGTAGGATCGATGACAGGCGTCGAAGAACGGACGGGATCGGTGATGGGAGTTGACGGAGTAGCATCGATGATGGCAGTCGAGGAAGAATCGGGAACAACAACAGGAGTCGAAGAAGGAGCAGCCTCGGTAATGGGAGTCGAAGTCAGCGTGGGTTCAGTGACGGGAGTCAAAGTTCCAGTGGATTCAGTGACGGGAGTCAAAGTTCGAGTGGGTTCAGTGACAGGAGTCGAAGAAGAAACGGGAGATGAGGAGGAACGTGTAGGAACCGTTGTAGCAGAAGATGTCGAAGCAGAGCTACCGAACACCTCTCTCTCCAAAAACAGCAGGCTGCTTCCAGGATTCTCTTGCATGATAACAGCCAAAGACTTCATTTCGTCGTCTCCAGCTAATGCTCGAGAATGGCATTCTTCAGCAGCTGCGAAGGACATTTAGCTATTGTCAACCCACAGCAATGAAGATACTCACTGTAGCACAACTTCAAAAATTGACCGAAAACAGGCAAAACCGCGTGTTTATAAGGTATACGCATGGCTGTCCCGAAACTCAAACCGACACAGTCTGCGGAAGCACCACCATGCAAATTTATCACGTTTAAGCGGCCTGTAAAACAAATCCAATCAGCACCGTGAATACCGTCTAACAGTAACCAACCTCCATCGGCGGGCTCAGGTCCACCAGCCATCAGAGTGACTGCCCATCCAGTTGCTTCGCTGACAGCATCCAAGATGGGCTGAAGAAAAGAGATGACGTTGTTTATGCACCTGAACCAAGGCCATTAGCATACCATGCAAGCAAATGCGAGGGAAATCATACCTCTGGCGTTCCGCAGGCTCATCAGAAAAGTCAACCGTCTCCTCGACCCACAGCCTAACAGCCTCCTTGTGCAACCTAGTAGACCTTTCCTCCCATTCTCCGCGTTCCGTGACACTCAGTTTGTTCCATTCGCGTGTCACGATCTGGTTATGGAGCCGCAGAGGCGCCGCCTTGTCCTTCGAGGTCAGGACGGCGGGCCTCGTAGTAGCCCAGTACTCCACAGCTTTCTTGTGCTCTTGGTCGATGGCATCCTTGTGGCCTGATTCTCTGAGCCACAGAATCTTGGCGGGTACTTGGGCGGGTTTATCGGTAGGAGATCCGGTGAGCAGGGTGATCAGTTTGGCGAAAACGGGGTCCTTGGTAGCACTGTCCTTGTTCTCGCGATCGTACACGTATTTCAAGCGTCGTGCAATTTGCTAGTTGGATAAGAGAAAGAAGCACTTGAGCAAGCGCCGATGATATTTAGTAAGTTGAGCGCCTACCGCATTTTTAGCGCGCACAAAGTCTCCACGCTCTCTCAACGCAGCACCTTGTTCTTCTGTAGTCATCGACTCCCAACCCTCGGGGTTGGCTTCACGGCCTGGAGGAGCCTTATCATCCACAGCATCCAGCTCTGCCTGAGTTGGCTCATAGTCATCGCCTTTGGAGACCGGAAAACGAAGGTAATAACGTCGACAGATATCCTGACGGATTTCCTTGACGTCTCCTTCTTTCACAGCTTTCGCGTATTCCTCCTTAACGGAATCAATAAACGCTTTACGAGCTCCTTTAAAGTTCCCGGGATTCGGCATACTAGCAATACAATAAAACAGGTGAGCACACTTGATTGAGATGAGTGACGGATGTCTACTGACCTGTTTGCGAAACGCTCGATGTTTTTTGCAAAAAAGGTTTGGTTCAAAAAGGTAGTGCTTCCTTTTTCAACTCTTGAAAATGGGACGACATCCATTTATATCAGCTTTGCTGTTAGGGCCCGAAACATTTCATCGCATCATCTCGGTTAAAAGTTAACGATATGCAGGTATGCCCAAGAGATAAAAATCCATCGTTGGATCTACTCCAAATATATCAAATCCACAATTCTGTTCGACCTCGCTTACTCCTGAACCACGCGTCTGCAGCCTTTTCGGCCACCTCGAACTTCCGCCTTTGCTCTGCCTGTCGCGCCAGTTCACGAACCCCAGGCCCCTTTGTTCTGAATCCATGGTGAACACAATTTTTCTCGGCATTATTGTTGGATGACTGACCTAAGACGCCGCTCAGCTTCCTTCCTGGCGAGCTCCTTCCGCCTCGGTTCCCTATATCGCGCTGCAGCCTTGCGATGTTGGATCCGGTCTGACGCCTTCTGCTGCTCGGACCTGGAATCTGATTTCAGGTTACGCCTAGCGAATTTGTTTTAGCTCTGCGTCCCTGGAAGGAAGACCGGAAGATTTACTCACTGTTGGCGTCTCTGCTCTACCAGTTTCTCTCGGTTTCTTTTCCACTTGTTAGCCCCCGAAATCTTGTGTTAGCAGATACTTACACTTACTTTGCATAATATTCGCGTCGCCGTTTCAATTTTTCTTCAGACTTGCTAGAACTGTCCATCCGCTTTACCGCAAATGCGCAGACTGTGTTCTGATGTCTTTTATACCCTCTTGTTCAGGTACACATGGCTCCCGGAACAGATACGAGTCCTCGCTTATCCGATACGCACACTGTTACTTTCATGTTATAAAATTCTTTGAGATCTAATAGATGCACGATGCACCTGAGTTCCAGTGGACCCTTTTTTTTTGAGGTTCGTTTATTGGAGAAAGACAGACAGCGAATTTCGATTGGCAAACAGCTAGTAATATGGGGATTATCTACAATGCTAGCTACTGTTGACTGAGACTGAGGGCCAGAGTCTGCTCGACGGCTTGCTCCTCATTGTACTCCTCCCTTCGAGGCTGCTGGCTGGCAGTCCAGGCCTGTTCAATCGTTTCAATTTCATTGTAGTGAGCCTGAGTCAAGTGCGCAAAGTCATCAGGAAATTCGTAAGACTCGTCATCCGAGTCATCAGAAATATCAATTGGACCAGAGGGTGGTGCGAAGGAATTCGGAGCGGAAGCTGTTTCCCCTCGACGCTGCTCATCGACTGCGGCAACCAGGGCCTCGCGATAGCTATATGCAGGTAGATCCTCGAGGGGATAGTAGGGATTACCGTCGGCGGGCTCCCGCTGAATTGTCACCCTGCCATTGCGGTGCAATACTAGAACAATATCATCCTGATTGAGAGGATGAGCCTCGTCAATCAAAGGATTGGCTGAAACAACGGTAGCAGGGAGCACTTGTACGCCCAAAAGACCACGACTAGCCTCGTTGTAGACACGCAAATAATAATCGAAAGCTTCATGCATGTCGTTGCACCTCTTCCAGGCATTTGAGCTGACATGTAGGGTAAACTCCTGTGCAATCGATCTATACAAGGTTTAAATCATTTCATGTAAGACAACCAGGTATCACTCACAGCGAGGGGAAGAAGCCAACTCGAGTGCCGCGCGTCACAACGTATATGGGACCTGGCTGGGAAAAGTTGAGATCATTCCGAATATCGTCCAAGGGATGCGAATGGCGGTATGCTTTGAAGCGTGCAACCCCAAGCAACGTGCTAGAATGGTGCTGGCCTGCAAGAGGATCGGAGGCACTGAATGATGTTTCAATAACTGAGCCATTGGTTAAATAAGAGCACTGACCTTTCAGAAGGATCGATGCAAGGAGAACCTATCAGTCCGATGACTGAGTCGTGCGTCGGAACGATGCGGTAATGAAACGCAGTATCGGTAGGCGTTGGAAACGATCCTGTTCGCCTGCAGGTGGGATTGTCCGTGTCCACGCTATGGTGAATGACAAGGCCTACTGCATGACCTTCACGCTCGACCACCATGGCTGAACACATGAATTAAAATTGCTACCTTTCAGAAAAAAAAAAGGCCGACTTACTCTCGCCAGGCCCCAAATCAACGTGACAGTATACTGGATAAAGCAGCTCAGCTAGTACAATGGGTGAGAAAGAGTGGTCGTACCTCGTTGGAGTCCTGTCATGCTGAGCTGGAGGCAGGAAAGTAGTTGGGTGAAATCGAGAATGGAGGCTTGGGTTGAGTTTTGGGGATCAATCATCACCACCGGTCGCGCTTTTATAACTCTGGACTCTCCGACGATCGCAGAGATCTGGAAATTGAGATCTGAAGAAAACATTGATACTTACGAACCGTGCTGGAGAAGGTCAATATACAGTAAATGGATGCGCCCGAGGTTAGTTGAACAGTCGAAAGTGATAGTATAAGTATACATCCAAAGTTTGTATAGGCCAATGTAAAAGTATTGGCTTTGATCCGACCTTTTATACATAAGAAGGGTGCGGGGATACCGACATCACCACAAGTCGCAAAACTTGTTCCTTGGATTTAAACGCAATACATTTAATTGTATGCTCTCATAATTAGCGATTCAAGCATGGATTAGAGTGTAGATTAGGGGCATGTAATTTATACGAGAGGTTTTTGATTGTTTTGTAAAGTGGAAAAATAAGTTGTCGAACTGAACCAAAGATTATACACTTCTTCTACTTCGCTTAAGGTAATTTCATGAAACCTGCCTAATGTAACATTGAGCATTCGGATGACCGTTGGCTTTCAAAAGAGTGCTTTTACAGTGTAATAGCAGCTCTGTCAACTTTGACTAGCTAGCTCTTTGGAGCAAAAGCGATTTGGACTAAGTCTCGTTTAGATTAACGACTAACTCTCTCGATCACCATAGCTTCTGGACTTAATTGCACAAGATGTATAGAAAATAAAGCAGTATTTGATTCAATTTCTATAGACAAGAGCACGCTAATGAAAGGGAAGTCAAGACTTCACACAGGTGAATGCGATCTTCCTCAGATTCTCAACTTCCAGGCTTAATCGCACGAGATGTATAGAAAATTAGGCAGTATTCAATTCAATTTCACAAACAGGTGAATGCGATCTTCCTCAGATCCTTGAGTTTGGCTTTGCTGTCGCGGAGAGCCCCCACCTGGCGAGCAGCGAAAGCACGCCTACGTGTAAGCAACTGCAGGTGCTTATACAGTGTCTCCATTCGTACATCCATCTCCTTAAGGTCGTCCGAACGTTGTTGACCTTCTTCCTCAACCTGCCTGTAACGTTCTAGAATCTGGAATCCGGTGAACGTAGGCTCTCCGTGCTCCAGAATTCTGCCAAGCTCAGTAGTCCTATGCACTTTAACACCGTTAAATGTTGTCAGACTATATAGAAGAGAAAACTGACGCTGAATGTCAGCCCAATCTTCATGGCCGAGATCATCGAGAGAGGTATCTCGATCTGGTGCACCCCCCCAAGTCAGTCCTATAGCACCGAAGTCCCCACGCAGATTTACGAGTGGATTTACTGGATGGCTATCAAGCAGCGATCCCCAAGAAGGATTTCCGTTCATGTGCCAATCGCGAGGATTGCCGCGGCGATTGGCCCATCCGTCGTCGTCCCTGCCCTCCAACCACTCGATACGAGCTCTGTTGGGGACACCGCCGTAAGGCAGACTGTCATGGCTCATATATGACTGGCCCTCAGTGCCAGAGTCGCTATTTTTGTCTTGGCTGGACACAGCTGAGTCAGTGGTAAGATTGGCTGGGGGTACGAGGTGGTCCATGACAGAGTCGCAGTCGGCAGAGTCACAGTCGGAAGAGTCGCAGTCGGAATGAATGCTCAACACAGCTGAATTAATGGGTTGAATGATTGGGAGGTGGTCCCTGACAGACCCACTGTTAGACTCTGAGCTCGATGGAAGTACGTCGAGCGGTTGATAGTCCATGACTGAGTGGAAGAAAGAGAAATTTTACCTTATAATGGCGGTGCTTTGCGGGTAATCCATTGATGGGCAGCGACAATCGGGGCATCGGGATGTACCATGTGTAGCATATCGGTAGATACAACTGCGAGAATACAGAATGTTTCATGAATAAGAATTGTACGTTTAATCTACTTGTTTCTGAAAGCAGCCAGTTCCTGCTCGAGTAGATGCATCTGAACTCGTTGGACAACTTCGAGATAACGCCGCTCGTCAGCCTCGTAGATTGCCTCTTGATTTTGACGCGGACCAGGCCTGTGTACAGGTCAATCAGGAAGTCAAAAATAGACAAATTTACCTACGTAGTCGCGTGTCCATTTAGTCTCTGCCGCTCCCGCTGTGCAGCATGTTCACGACGACGAGCAGTGGCGCGTTCTTGCTCTCTCGTCTCACGAACAATAACTGCCTTTCGATGAGCCGTTTCATGCATTTTTTTGAGCAGTTGCGGCGTTAAGACCAAGCCTTGGTTAGTAGCTTCAGCTTGGTAATGAGAGCTACCAAAATTCGTGAGCACTCTGGGCACTGATAATATAAGATTTACTTACAAAATTCGTGCTTTAATGGGTGCCAATTCACGCGCAATTTCAAGACGACGTTCTTGACGAGCTTGGATCAGAGCCTCCACCATGCTATCGACATTATCGAATTCGGTTTCAAGCTGGACTGTGAGGATATCACGTTCGGCGGTGCCGGTAATGTCGAGGCTGCACCAATAGTCAAGGTAGCCGGCCATGGTGAATACGAGTGTGCAGGTTGAAAGTAAGAAATGTATTTTTTCGATTGGAAAGAGAAGAGGCGGCCGCATTGATACGGCAATCTTGCTTTCGCGTGCAGCCAAGGCCAAGTTTAGAGTGGAGCACTGTAACGAATCTGGATGAGGGCGGATTGAAAGAAGAGTGGTACGTGATTGACGAAAAGAACGGTATTGAGAATGGAGTGACTCAGTGAGCATGGTAGAAGGAGGAGAGGAGATAAGCAGCGCGTGTGAGTATCATTATTTACTTTGAGTTGTCACATGAGGTGACTCAACCGCGTTTACTCTTACCAGCTACGCTCACTTGTTTATATATTTTCCTTCTTTCTCGGGAATGTAATGGCGGGCAGATACGATTCTGTGAAAAAGGCTGCTCTGCATGGTCGGAAACGACAACGACCAGGCTCGAACACCCATTCGAAACGCGCCAAAACCAAAGTCAGTCATCAAACGAACGACCGCGTACGTGTGGAGGAGGATTTTGAGGTTGTTCATTCAAGGCATGGTAGAATTGACTCTCACGGAGCTCCTGTGGCGTCCCAAAGATCACCGCAGAAAGGCAGGATCGCTTGGACTGGTAAACAGCGCTGGAGTGCCAATGAAATTAACTATGGACTCGATTCAATGCCAGGTCGTGCTCAAGAGATGTACGATGATCTTGCCATTCCTCTGAGCGTATCATTATCCAAGTCAAAGAAGAAACGCAGCAAGAAATCGGTACGAAATTCTACTTTTTCTTTTATACTCAATTATTCAATTCCTTAATTTTACAGAGACGAATCAACCTCGTATGGTTGGAAAAGCACCATACCCATTACCTAGACAAACTCATCCGGGCTGATGGTCGAGGAGACGTACCCAGTATTACGGTGTGCCCGGACTGCGCGGCTCGAGGGAAATCGCCTGGCACAGCCGAGTTTCGTTGCATGGACTGCTTCAGTCCTTATCTCGTTTGTTCGTCGTGCTGCACAGAGCAGCATTCCAGGGACCCCTTCCATCGTGTGGAGGTATGCTTGATTCGTTTCATAGTAGACTTAATTCTGACGAATTCATGTAGAGATGGAACGGCGACTTCTTCACGAAGACATCCCTCGCGAAACTAGGCCTAACTGTTCAACTAAACCATACGACAACTCAGTGTAGTAATCCGCTCCGATGCCACCAAAACTTCCTCGTGATGGACACCACGGGCCCACACCGACTGTCACTTTACTTTTGTGGATGCGAGCGTGCCGAGCTATACGACATTCAACTATTACGATTTAGACTTTACCCTGCGACGCAGGATGTCATCCAGACCTGTGCTACATTCCGATACCTCGATTTTATTCATCTTCACTCCTTGACGAGCAAAGGATCGACTCTGGGCTTCTATCAGACGATGGAACGACTGGATGATAATTGCGGGTTGGCTCCCCCCATGTGGCGGTATCCTGCACTCAAGCTAATGCTGAGCCAGTGGAGGCACCTCCACATGTTGAAACGGGGAGGAAGGGGTCACGATCCTAATCCCAGACGTGTCGAAGACACAAAACCCGCAGAACTCGCGATTAAATGCCCCTCTTGTCCTCGTCCCGGAATAAACCTCCCGCATGATTACCTTGATGCTCCTCCGGAAGACCGGTAAGTACCTTTCTTCACATTCTCATTTAAAGTAATCAGCTAACTTATCTGAATGAATAGGTTCTTGTATCGTGCTATGATTGCAATGGACGCGAACTTTCGCTTGAAGAATCAACTGGTGTCAAGCTGGACGAGGGACCCAGGAATGGGGATCGGATGCGCGTACTTTGTAGAGAGGGAGGGTTATGAGAGATACATCAAAACTAGAATGCACGATGAGGACGTGAGTATCGAATAACCGTGCATCATTGTCTCTCTTCTGACGCAGTTTTCACCCTTTTGTAGATTAGCACCTGCGTAGGATTTGCGGCATTGGCTAAAGCGGCTACCAAGTATAGTCGAGGTCTACGCTACACAGGTGTTGGTGCAGTCTCCTGTGCCCGAACAGACATGATTACTGCAGTAGGGAATTTAGAGAAGGGTGAACGGTAAGACCTGTTTGCTTGCTTGTTACTTGTTAAATCTGATAGCGACTTAGATATGGAAATATGGACTATACATTCGGTATCGCCCTTCGAGAGTTTGTAGGCGTTGACGACATTCTTATCAGCTACGATATCGCCTGTCAATGGTTCGTAAACCTGGAATCACGTATGAAGAAACTATGGCCGGAAGAGATCAAACCACCGTCCACATTTACTGCGGTACCAGCAATACCGAAATTTCATGAGCCTGGACATGGGCAGTTGAAGCATGAAGAGTTTTCCCTCAACATTATTCCTGGTGTCGGGTCGACGGATGCAGAGGGTCCGGAGAGAATCTGGGCTTTCCACAATCCTCTGGCAAATTCCACAAAACCGATGGCACCGGCGACCAGATTACTTGTACTTGATGACAACTTCGGGTTCTGGAACTGGCTGAAATACGCCGGCCATGGTAAGTCTTCGCGTTTCGCACCAAACTTCATCGCTAACTATGAAAAATTTCAGGTAAGATGTTAATGAAGAAACGCTTAGATGCCGAGGAAGAATGTGTGAAGCAGGTCAAGGCTCATGAGGGCTGGACTGCCGGACTCCCAGCAGATCTGGTGGAGGAATGGGAAGAGCTCGTTTTGCGTTGGGAGGCAGCGCCGCATCCTAAAAAGGACACCGAAGGACTGGTCAATCCATTCTCATTGCCGAATGAATGTAAGTCTCATGATTTGCCAATATGTAGAGTCTTTAACTAATATATATTACCAGTTTTGAGCGAAGATGAAGCTTTGCGGGAGCTGGAGGAAGAGGATAAGGCAAGGGAGATCAGTAAAGGTGCTGGGGGTGAGGTGAACAGGGCAATGAGTGCACCCGCGGTGATAGCGCTTGGTATGAGCCTCGAAGATGACCAGTACGTTCGACATTTCCTTCCTTAACTAACTCACAAACTAATAAGTGTTTGCAGGTACGATTTGCGTACGTTTGTGGCTCAACAAAAGAAGGCCAATCCGCATAACCTGGACATCGTTAACGAACGGCGCGAAGTCCTTCGTGAAAAGATCGATTCTTACGAGCGCCTACGTTCGAGATACATGCCAGGACTGTGGCAGTACATGGCTGAGAGCGGCGCCGACCTTGCGGGCTCTGCTTCGGAACAGACACGAATCGAAGACGTCTCGCTCTGGCTCCCATCCGAAATTGACAGGAGTCGCAGGGAAAATATCTGCGTTGCTGGTTTGGTTGATCTCGAGGATCGATTGAGGACTGCCCGTTGCCACGACGCTCTTCAGAACATACAGCATTCCCTTCGTGTCAAAAGCCGAATGTTTCATTTCAAGAAGCAGAATATACGGGGCCAGCGGGATAATATGAGATCTCGGGCAGTTATAGACCGTGTAGCGGAACGTATGAAAGGATTCATGCGGAAATATCGTCACTCTCGAGAAGCCAAGGTGAAGTTGCTTGGGCCAGGGGCTTGGGAGAACGTTCTACGGGTGCTTCGAGACGAGGACGTGCGCTCCTATCACGATCAAGCGTTGGATAAGAAGAGGCCAGGACGCCAAGGAGCCAACGAAGATAGTTGGGAACCTGCAGAACAGTACCCGGAGGCTAATGACAGAGAACCCGGTGTAGACTTGCGGACAGATGTACGGCTCGGAATTGATGAGCATCCAAGTCGTAAAGCAGGCGAGGCAGCGCCACGTTGGACTGGTACGGGAGAGGGAAGAAAGCTGTTGTCGTGGATCTGGACCGGGATTCCAACGTCGATCGAGGATGGGGCCGATGAAGGTAATGAGATCCTCAGGGCAGAGTGGTGCAGGAGCCGTGCTCGTATGAAGCATGCGCTTGAAGAAGTTCGACTAGTCAAGCAGGAGATGGACCGGACTATCGAAAGCCTGCGAAAGAGGGATGATTGGTGGCAGAGTCGGACGGAAAATAGGGGAGTGGAAGATCCGAGGCTACAAGAAGGATTATGAGCGTATGCGAAGAAGCAAGGCTATATCCAACAGTCTCTGGCGACCTCTTTCCTAGCGCTTTGGGGAATGCCATCCAACCAGGCAAGGGAGGAAGAGAAGACAGAAGAACAGCGGAAATGGGGTCTACGTGATGAAACGGCAGACAAGGAGCGTGACAATGGGGACTCGGATGACGATGGGGAGGATTCGGAGGATTCGGAATTGTGGGAGGGAGGTCTGAGGGATGATATCATTGAGGATGAATTTGAGAGGGAGGTGGAGGAGGCGGAATCGTCGCGCCAAGCAGGAAGGTCGTGGTTAGGGAGTAATGATTGATATGCCATGTAGGAAAATTCCAAACCGGTCTAGTGAATCCCTGCGATTCGTCACGCAGCTGTATTTTTTTTTACGATTATTGCAATTTTTTTGAGATTTTTAGGCGCTGTTTAAGAAATGATCGCGCCCGCTGTCGGCGATGATGACGAAGCCAATCACAGCATTGCGACGAGACGACCAGCAAAGGCTGTGGTCCCTGACCGAAATGGTGTGCGCGACATCGAGGGAAGAGTGCGCGAGCCGGTGTGCGGGGAGGCGGAGATTGATCAGATTGATGATGGAATCGGCGATGCGTTTCCGAGCGCCAAAGGTGGGACGGCGGGCAAGGGCAATGATCAAGGAGGGTGCAATGTAACAGTGAGCAGCGTGCGGGGGTGGCGTGGTGGGTGGTAGGGAGCTGATAGTCCCAGGTACGGTAGCCACCAAAACCCCTACCCAAAACCCCTACTGGTAGGAGGAAGGGAGATCATGCATTCTGATGTATCCTGAAAAATGCAGGATCTCCCTTGTTTGATACATGATTCTAGCAGCTAGGGCTGGTGCTGCTGGTTCTGACAATGTTATTATCACCTTGTCATCTGTTCCTACCGATGCTTGTGCCATCGTAGTTTCTATGTTTGGTCTCATCGACTCGA
>Ga0116229_10010622_pt1 | contig 13773 bp, 9 predicted proteins | sample S1TSphgellanicum_3_FD_87313 | JGI IMG/M metagenome (GOLD analysis project Ga0116229, IMG submission 87313) | Host-associated microbial communities from peat moss isolated from Minnesota, USA - S1T2_Fc - Sphagnum magellanicum MG | ecosystem: Host-associated > Plants > Peat moss > Unclassified...
GGCGAGGGGGGGGACCAACGGTTGTTTGAAAAGAAAAGTTTTTTTTAAAAACCAAAAACATCAACCAAACATTGTTGAAATAACACACCTATGCATTATGCACGGGGTTCACATTAGTATGATGAATAATATTTACACATGACCAAATGTAATGCGTTTTTTTGTTTTTTTTCGGTCAATTTTGTAATGCACCAATCCTGCTTTCTGGAAAGTTTGGATGAGTTCGAAGTTTGCCAGTTCTGATGGTGAGCAAGTCCAATTTGCGGAAGACTTTGAAGAGCTTGCTGATCTTGAAAAGTTTCTGGAGTATCAGGATCAGTTGCACTTATGCATTAGGCACGGGGTTCAAACTTGTATATGTTAAACATATTCCATATATGTATTTCAATTGCATTGTGATTGTGACATAAAATCTTATGATGTTGTTTTGCATTGTGGAGGAATAAAAAATTGTCAAGGACAACCTTTTGGGATGAAAGATAAAGCTTGAATATCATTGAACATTTTTGTTTGTTGGGTTGTTCTATTGCAAATGAAATTGAAAAAGTTGTTGAGTTGAAACATATGACAAAAGGAGCTTTGATTGTCCAAAATGGGTGTGAGGACACACATGGTTTTGATGAAATCAATGAAAGTATGGTTGCAATATTTGATGGAGAAATAACGATTATCATGCTACATGATTCCATGTCCATGGATCAAGCAAACGAATATGAAAATTATCTTTGGCATACTGGATTTATTCAAAGGGATAATGTTTTTTTAAATTTAGAAATGAAAATGTTTGGGCATTGATATTGTCAAAACGATTTGGTTGTGTCATGGTATCTTACTTATAATGAATTTTTTTGATGATTCAATTTTTGTCCAGTTTATATGTTTAATAACGGAATTGGATTAAATATCAATGTTGGATCACATGTATTTCCTCAATTTTCGACATTCACAAATATGCATTGATGTTAAACAAATTATTAACATGGAAAAGGTTGAAGAGTATGCAAATACATTGTTAGAAGAACATGTGCAAAATCATATCATGCCAAAAATGTCATCTTGGTTAAATACCCTCAAAACGTTATACCCAAAAGAATTCCTAAAAAAATAGAACATCTAGGAAGCACCATTTTCATTACACCTAGAGTTATATGGAATTATGAATATCATTTACATTATGATAACAACTCCTTATTCTTCATGATATCATAGTGTTATGTTCATTATCCTTGCGAATTTCATGCATGTATAGTACCATTATCGTTCCACTTTAAATATAAAAATCTTCATCAACAAAAGTTTACATGGGTGTGAATATTGCATCATCAATAGACAATTTGCCTTGTCAAGATATCACCCTTTTTTCAACTTTGCAATGGAATTATTTTCTTGTTGAAAACGAACAAATGGTGGAAGATTATGAAGGAACATTGCAAGACTGGATTGGGCTAATATTCTTCAACCAAATGGTGCATTCATTTCGAAAACACAAGGAAAGGTGAACAAATTAAAGGATTATGAAGGAGTATTGCAAAACTTGGATCAAGTTGATATTCTTGAACCAAATGATGCATTCATTTTGAAAACATGAGAAGACATGAAACAAATGTTGTAGGATTGTGAAAGAACATTGTAGAACTTGGATAAGCTCAATATTGTTGAATGAAATGATGCATTCACATTGAAATTACGAGGATATGTGAAAGGAATGTTGAAGGACTATGAAGGAACATTATTAGACTTGGATAAGGTTGACATTTTTTAATCAAATAATGCATTCATTTTATTAGTATGAGGATTTGCGAAACAATAGTTACAAAATTATGAAGGAGCGTTATTGGACTTTGATAAAGCAAATGATCTTGAAGTTCCAAATGATGAAGTTATTTTGAAAGAACAAGGAGAAGTGAAATTAAAGTTGAAAGACTATGAAGGAGCAATGTTGGATTTGGATAAAACCAACGATCTTGTACCAAATGATGCATCCATTTTGAGAGCACAAGAAGATCTGAAATTGAAGTTTAAAAATTTATGAAATCAAATATTGTTGGATTTGAATAAAGTTGATGTCCTTCCATTAAATGATGTATTGCCTTTGATAATATGAAGATAGGTAAAATTAACTTGTTGAAGATCATAAGTTGAAAGAACATCAAGGTGTACTTCATTTAAATAATGCCTTGATGTTTTTAAGGCCAAGGATGTAATTTTTTTGACAATGCAAGGAACTATGATATAAAAATTGAAAGATTACATGAACAATCATTTTTGAGCATGAAATTTTTTTTATGTTTCAAGTTGGATAAAAATAAATACCCATCTAGTTTTAAACGTTTATGAAGTTCAAGTTTAAATTTTGTTGGCTATATATAATTGGCATTAAGTTTATGAACAGGCATTAATGTTATATAATGTAAAACATGTTTTTTCATATAGGCTTCAATAGGGTCCAAGTTAAAGGGGCTAATTTTATATTTGGACAAGCCTAAAACAATATGCAAAAAACTTATTTAAATCTTAAGTTAGACCCCTATTAAGGATTAGTATCTATGCTAGGTGTAAAAGTGGTTTCAATTATGTAGTTTTTTGTGTTATGTGATAGATATCACTGGAAGAAAATGTAATTTCTTTGATTAAAAAAATTTGGTAAAAAAAATCTCATTTAAATAGTCATTAAAAACCTCCCTTGTTATTTTGGATAATTAAATTTAGCACATCTATTGTGATTTGGGTGGTCTTTTTACCCAGCTTAGGCTTGCATTTTCAATTGTTTGGTTTGCAACAATGTCAATTTAACTACTTGTTAAATTGGCCATGTTTGAATGATGTTTTCGTTGGCCCCAATGTGTCATCATATGAGTGAACAATTAGTAGTCACTTTGACAATATCAATTGGACTATTTTGTCAAAATAAATTGAAAAATCCAAGGTAATTACATGTGTTATTTTATGTTTTCATGGTCTCTTGCAATGTGTTGTTATTTTATTGCCTTTCAATTGGTCAATTTGTCAACATGACTAAAATGACTACCAATCAAGTTGGGGAGCAAAGTGCAACCATTATGTGCCACTTAGCATCATCTAAATAGTTCCTTAATTACACATGTTGAAGCATGCACTCATCATCTACCACCATGCGGCAACCTTTTATTAGATGTAGAGGCCAAATGTCATCAATTAATTGTCACAATAATTGTTTGGTGGTGGCTACTTCTAACCAAATGGATGGAATATTTGACCAAATGATGTTGAAATGAACCTCAAGATATTGTTGATCAACCTCTATCAACGTGGTCATTGACATAATTGACTAAATGATGTTGAAGCAAATCTCAATATTTTTTACCAAGAAAGGTCATGATGGACATGGTTTCAATTGACTAAGTTACATTATAATGTTGCCAAACTTGGCCATATGAGGTCATACTAAATGAAACTTCACAAAATTGAATGGGTGACATCAAAATGAACCTTGCCATATTTGATTAAATGAAGTCAACATCAACCTTCACATATTGGATTAGGGAGTGAGGTCAAAATGAACCTTTCCATGAATGCCATATCTTAAACATTCATTACCTTTACTTTTTTTACCCTTTGTGATGAAAATTCCTTGAGGAATTTAATTAAGGCTAGAATGAAGTGCATACCAACCTTGTTGTCAATCCTCCTCCAAACAACCAAATTAAGTTGTTGGTGTTGCCAATTGATAATGTTTGAATGATGATATCAATTTAGTAAATCACTAGGCATTGTTGAAAACCCATTTTCAACTATACTTGGTAGTAAAATACCTCCATGCATTCATGTAATAGTCAAAACACTATGGTCTAGTGGGGCATAAGCGCACTACAATCCCCCAAATTGTTGTTATGGAATAAAATTTTCTACATTTCAAAAATTTGACAAGAAATGTGTACACCAAACTTATGACAATATTGTGAACTTTGGGGAAATTTGAAAAGTTTGGAATTTGACCTATTCAATTCTTCAAAAAAAATCAACAAAAGATGAACATTTTTGTATGCAATGTATATATTTGGACCAAAATAATACCTAGATCACAAAGTATTAAAAATGATAAATGTATTTCAAAAGTGAGGTTATAGGTGATTTTTTTGTATGAAATTTAGGTTATAATCTTTTGATCTAGGGTTGGAATTTTTTTGGGCCTATGGTTGAAATGTTATTTAACAATTTGGCCTAGGTTGAAGTCATGTACTAATAGCATTCTTTTGGTAATCCATAGACAAGGCAACTTGAGGGCAAGGACAAGGTGGCCTTGTATATGAAATAGGGTGGTTGGGATTCAAAATAATTTGACCTTAGGCTATGTGAGGGGCAACATAAGGCGGCCAAGGGGCCTGAGAAATGGTGGCACGGTGCATACAAAGACAAAATGACCTTAGGTTACATGGGGGTTGGGACAATTCCAAAAAAGCCATGGAAATTGTTGGGTAAATTAAAAATTGGAATCATGGTTTGGGTTTGGGGCCAAAGTCTAGAATATTCTATCACCATAGGTTTGGGCAATCTATGGTTCACCTTATGCTAAATTGGGTCCAAACCATAGATTTGCTATAATTTTAATATGGCCTAAGACAAAAACCTTAGGCTACATAGGGCCCATGACAAGGTTGCCTAAGGTGTAAGACATGGTGACATGGGACTTTGGATAGAATGAATGAAACCTAGGGTTCGAAGGTGTAAAAGCTTAATTATAATTCCATATGTGGGCCCAAAGCAAAGACCTTAGGTTATCCAAAGGTCAAAGCCTAAAAGATTTTATTGCCATAAGTTTGGGCAACCTATGTTTCATCTTACGTTAGATTGGCATTTTATATGTGGCCTAAGGCAAAGACCTTAGGTTATCCAAGGGTCAAAGCCTAAAATTTTTTATTGCCATAAGTGTGGGCAACCTATGGTTCATCTTATGTTAGATTGGGATTTTATATATGGCCAAAGGCAAAGACCTTAGGCTACACAAGGCAAGGACAAGGTGGCCTAGGGTGCAAGACATGATGACATGGGGCTTTGAATAAAATGACCTTAGGTTACATAAAGGCCATGATAAGGTGGCCCAAGGTGCAAGACATGGTGGCATGGGGCTTTGAACATAATGACCCTATGCTGCCCAGGGTTCCAAAGTGTAATAACTTAATTATAATTTCATATGTGGGGCCCAATGCAAAGACCTTAGGTAATCCAAAGGTCAAAGTCTAAAAGATTTTATTACCATAGGTTTGGGCAACCTATGGTCATTTTGTGCTAGATTGGAATTTTATATATGGCTTAAAACAAAGACTTTAGGTTACACAAGGCTAGGACAATGTGGCCTAGGGTGCAAGATAGGGTGGCATAGGACCTTGAACAAAATGACCTTAAGCTACCTAAGGTTCCAAGGTGTAGTAGTTTGATTATAATTCCATATGTGGCACCCAAGGCCAAAACCTTAAGGTATCAAAAGGCCAAAGCCAAAAAACTAGTATTGCCATAAGTCTAAGCAACCTATGGTCCAACTTGTGGTAAATTGGAATTTTATAAATGGCTTAGGACAAAGGCTTTAAGCTACATGGCTAATGGGGATCAAATCAAGGTGGTGTGGTGTGCAAGACATGGTGGCATGGGGCCTTCAACAGAATGACCTTAAGTTACTTAAGGTTCTAAGATGTAATAACTCAAGTAAAATTCTATATATGGGGCCCAAGACAAAGACCTTAGGCTACTGAAGGGGCGAACCAAGGTGTTTAAGGCTTAAAGAATGGTGGTATTACACCCATGACATAATGACCCCTTGCAATGATAAGGTTGGGGCTTTAAACATAGTGGCATGGTGTCCTAAGCATGGGTGTCACGGGGTTGGGACAAGAAGGCCTCAAGATATTGGGGCTTCAATGTGGTAAATATTCCCTATCTTGGGACCCTAGAACAAGGAATATTCTGCTTTAAACCCTAAGCCCACTCCCTTCATGGCCTTTTTGGGATTGTGTAGGCAATGCCTCTCTACCCCTTCATGGGAACAAACCAATGTTTAAAGGTTATTAGTAACCGAAATCCCTCTAGGTACCAAGGCAATTTTACATCTTGATAACCATGGTTCTCAAAAATCCAATGCTTGATTCTGACTTATAACTACAACTATCAAAAATTCAAATACATGTGTACTACTTGGGCATGTATGTTGTTTTGTTAATAACCATTGGTTATGGTTCTTTAGATTTTGCACAATCAAATACCCACATGTTGCTTATTTTATATTTTGAAAAATATGAATAAAAAAGCACTAGTCCTAGATTTGTGAAGAGGGAAAGGATTTGAATCAAAGAATTGTTAGTTCCAACTATTTCATAACATTCAACGAACTAATTTTTTAATGAAAAAACTCGCACAAAACAAGTGAGTATGTAAACTACTATAAGATTTTTTTCATTTTTTGGGAGAACCATGGTTATATATTAGAATTGGTCCTTGGATTATTTTTTGTGAATTGAAGTTATGAATTGTAAGAACTACCCTGATAATTGGCAAAGTTTGGTGCAATTTCTACTACTTACATAACAATGGTTCAAACTTTGAACTTAAAAAGTACAAACCAACAACGATTCAAAAGTAGGAAATGTTTCATGAATGGTTTTTTCCAAAAGTATGAAAATGTGCATTTAAGAATTTGAAACTAGGAGATTCATTGTCCTTATAATTCACATGGTTTCTCTAGCTTAAGACTAATTTCAAGTTATTAAATGAGATGAATAAAAATTATTTTTATGATATTTTATCGTTATTATGCCATCATCCTATTGATGATAATTTCAATGATAATGATTCATTGGAATTAATTTGTGCAGGACAACTTTAGCTTGCAAATGTTGTAATTTGGATAATTCCAAATTAGAACATGTTTAGCCCATTCCAAATAATGAAGCATAAAAATTCGTCTCTTTGAATTTGCGTCTTTTTAAAGTTTTTTTCTCAACATCATATTCATGAGCAAATTTTCAATACCTTTTTCATTATTTTGCATCCCATTTCTTTTGAAGTGATTTTTAATTCAATTCTAGAATTGATTTCAATTGAATTGGAGTTCAATTCAAATTCCATTCAATGTATCTGAGTTCAATTCAATTCAAGTTGTATGCAATGTCATTCAATATTTTCTTTCAAATGGAATTTAATTTTCAGAAGGTCAATTATTTTTTTCATCGATTGACTAGTTGATTGTCATTGGTAGTGCATGGCAACATGAAGCCTAAACAATTAAAATGTCAAGGTGGGGAGGGAAAAATAGGTTCAAGGTCAATGATTAGTGATTTGTATTTCATACAAGATCTACACTAATTATTGTCTTAATTTCCAACTTCACAATTAGATTCATTGGAACTCTAAAGTAAACACTTGAAGATAGAAAAGATATTGGGAGAGGTGCGAGTTTCTTTCCATTTTTTGTCATGTTCTTCAAAATTATTATATTCACTAGATGGGATCGATCATGGTTCTCACAAATGTTACAATTTAAAAAGTGAGAAAAACATCATCATGTGCATGCATTATGATTCCATATGCTTGATCAAGTTTATACCCAAAATTTTCTTTGTTGTTTCATTTTCTCTCATCACTATATTGACTTGTTTCAATTTTCAATTCTCATATTGAATTGTTGTTTCAATTTCTTATCAACTTTGCCCAAGTTTCAATTTTTTGTGACCATATTGAATTATTGTTTCAATATTCAATTGTTGTTTCAATTCAAAAACTTCAAAACATAAATTCTATGGACATGAAAAGGCACCAAAAATAAAATAAAATTTATGTCCACATTGATGGGTAGGTATTAGTTAGTTAGACTTGGAATAGGTAGGGATAAATGACATAGACATACATACAACATTTTTTTAATTATATAGATTGATTAATTGCCCAACGCCTATGCAAAGATAATTTAACACCCATGTCATATAATGTGAGAAATTCAACTATATTGACATTCCAATAATTCAAAAGCTTTTACAAACTTTCAATATCTCTTCAAGTGTTATTTACATCTTCTTAAACTTATAAAATCGACTTTGATTTTCAACTACAGTGCCACTAATGAGGCTTCTCAAGTGACATTTTTAACCTCCTCCAATGACACCATGAAGACCTTCCTAACTTCCTTTGCTAATGTATTGTGGACCTTCTCAAACTTTCAAGATTTCAAATTCTTTCGGAAGCATGCAGTGTTGAAAATAAACAAGCTTACTTTCTGATAAAAGTAGAGCAATAGAATCAATTTCCCAGGTAACATAGAGGGCACCTTACATTCACTTGGGTTCTTCACTGCTTTGCAGTAGCAGTGACAATGAAATGATGAAAAAAATGAGTTTATTTTGTGAAAATGAAATTTCATTTGAATGAAATTATTAAATGAAATTTCATATTGCATTTTGAAATAAATGCAATTCAAATAAATTGAATGAAATTCGAATTCCATTCAATTGAATTAGAATCAATTTGAATTCAATTTGGTCTTAGTTCAAACCAATTTGAATTCTATTGAGTTATTCTCATAATTTCGTTGAATTGAAGCAAATTATGGAAAGGCACATGATCAATTCTTTTCTCGTATCCATGTAAGTGGGTCAGTGAAAGAAGTGTAGTAGTTACCTGGTTATAGAATGCTTTCCTAATTGTCTTGAAGACTATATATAATTGTCAAATTGATGACCATACTATTGGACTCTAAACCAAGTAGAATTATACTGTCACTGGAATGAATATTCCTCCTAGAGAAGACGAAGAATCTTGCACCTACTGTTTAGGAATAGGAGTGATCTTACACCTACCAACAAAGTGTAAGATCCTTCCCACTCATACTTCTCATAAGATACCTTCCACTCCTAAGACTTCAAGATCGATATATGCCAAGGCTGATGATAAGGTTCATCTTATTCTTTGCAATGGTTGAAGACACATGGGTGGGGAACATTCCCAAATTGTGGGGCCAGATTCAGTGAACCGCTCGCCATAGGACCTTTGTTTTCAGAATGTCCCCACCCTGGAGGCTTCACCCTACACAGAATTGTCAATATGCATAAAACCACAACCATCTAATGGCACAAGGACTCAAACAAGGACCCTCCAAGTTCATGAAATTTAATGCTCAATTTCCAGCTCTATAACCCTAAACCAACCAGGAAATCACTACAATCATCAAAATAGATCACATTCAAGAATGATCATGATCGCCAGAATCACCCAGAGTAACAGATACACAATACCCATCTCTGGGTGTAGTTGCTATGGTTGTATACAAGTGATAAAAAGTACAGTTCACATATAGCAAGCGGCGCATGCAGTCATGTATATTACGATACCTAGAGAGCTAAGCTACTCAGCTCAAGGTCTTCATAATAAACACTACGGGATAATATCCACATACACCCGCAACACATCTGCGCACATCTGATGCTAACAGTAGCAACAACAACAATGCCAAATACAAAAGTTCCTAGTTCACAGTAGACCAAGCCAAAGGCAATCATGTCCATCATGAGCTTATTCAGCAATGGGTAGCTTCTGTTTTTGTTGCAAGGTGAAATCTGGCTTCTTTTAGTTCCTATGTCTGTAGCATAATTAAACAATTGTGCAGTGACACGCACTTGACTCTTCACACTGCAAGTCAAGACCCACAACAAAACCTTGGATCATCACACTGTGAGTGATTCTGGCTGAATTTGCATGAGCTGCATCTTGTTCTCAACTTGGGAAGAGGTTGCTGGAATCTCTAGTGGAAACCGAGTGTGCTCTTCCAGGAGACGTAACACTTGGTCATCAGCCGGACGTGGTGGTACTTCCTGTTCAATGCTAGTATAGTTGACCAAAATCTTCAAAACTGCCTGTCTCTCAGGCATGCTGAGGATTGCACCTTTTGCTCTGATACACAATGATGCTGCTGCAGCTGTGCCAAAATCCAATTTTCCCAGCAGTTTAAAGTCAAGATTCGATGCAAATGATTGTGCCAATTTTTTCAGAAATGTTCAGGAATCTCACCAAGAAGAGTTTGTCAAGTAGCCTGAGTACTGAGAGATTTGAACCAGAATCCAATTCCCAGACGTTCCAGGATAATCCATGACAACCCCCAATCTGAAGAGTACAAATGCCAAGAGTAGGTAGGGGAAAAGAATACCTGCAAATCTCAAGGCTCCACTGGGTGACTGGCGCTCAATAAGAGCCACAGCATACGCAGCTGTAAAGGCATCACTGGCACCTGTAGTGTCAACCATGACTGGAGGCTGAATGGCATGCTGAATCAGTGGAGGCCCATCTTGTGGAACTAGAACTGCGCCTTTTCCACCCAGCTTCACCAAAACATTCCTAACACCCTGCAATCACACAGCCAACATGTTTCATCACTAGTAAGTCATGTGAAAATTTTTCTTTTAGGTCTATTGGTTTGGGAAACAAGGCAAGCAAAGCAAGCCCATCATCTATCTATCATGATTTAGAACTCATGAAATATTAGCAGAGCAAGAAGGTATTATTGCATGCCACAAATGCAATTCCTCCAAAACAGATACACTTAGGAACTGCTGGCAAGAGAAGAACCATACCATCAGTTGGATCTTGGCAGCAGCTTTGATAACTTGCTCCCATGTGTTTATTGGCATCCCTGTTAGGCGTGCCACCTCCAACTCATTGGCACTCAGCACTGTGACGCATTTGAGGAGCTCTTGAGGAATTGGGGTCCCAGTGCCCCCTGCATCCAAGATTACGGGAATGTTTGCACTCCGTGCAATCTGCAAACATATCCTGCTAGATTAGGTCACATTCGGATGCTGCTCACAAACTCGAAGACATGTGACACAGTCAGATACTGAAAAAGGGGCAAGGATTTTCACCCAGTCCCACAACAAGCTCTAATCTATTGCTGGTCAAATGAGTCTGCCTTGAAAACAAGGTTTCAAGACTTCAGAATCAGAATCCATTCAGAACAAAAACAGACAAGTCTCCCTGTTGCAAGAAACAACAAGAAAGCAGAAGAAGAGAAAAAGAATGTTGCAACAACCAAAAGCAGTTTGGGCTCCCTTCTATTTTTTTAAGGTAAGAAGTATGGACAATTGACCCAAATAGCACCTTTGCTGCCTCCATGTTGACACTATCTGGAACCTCCCGCTGCAAAAGCACAGCACCTGCCCGCCGTATCAATTGTTGTACAGTGGTCGTCAGCCGATTGATGCCATCTGCTAAGCGTGGCCAAGACACATTTGCTCCTTGCACAACAACAGTTGATCTTTTTCCTCCTGGTTGTATCATCACCAATGCATGACCAGTTGGACCTTTCACCATGTTCATATGGTCCAAGCGCACTCCAGCAGACAACAGTGCATCTCGCACCAGACTGGCATGTCCATCCTTCCCAACCTGGATACCAGATGCCCCAAAAACTGCAGTTGTAGGACTTTAGGAGGAAATGTACACTTTTGTCACTGGAGAGAGCTGGACACCCATCACACAAGACCCAGATTTCTAGGGATTTCACAAACACCAAACAAAAGAGAGCAAGAATACAAATCCACTAACCTAGTATGAGGAATCATGCACCATGAAGGACACATGATGGACATCTCTCTACAATGGAATTGTGCACCCTAAAGAACAGATGTGGCACATCTCTGTACAATGCAATCATGCATCCTGATGGACAGACGATGATGATGCACAGCTTCATTGTAGAAAAGACATATACAGTTTAATCCCCAATCTTGTCAGAGTACTGCATCTGAATCTGGTAGAAAGAAAAACTTCAAGCAAACCCAATGCTTATGTTGTTGACCACTGCCACACCAAGCTTAGACAATGGGTATTCACATACCTTGAAGGAAAGGGTAAAAGACATAATGGGTGCCATTGCTTTTGGTAATCCTTCAAAGGAAAAGACTATTTCACCAAGCAAAATCACAGGAGATTTTTGGCAACAGCAACAGTGGAAGTTTTGAGCTTAAGAAGACATCATCTCTCAAGTCTAGGTCTGTCTAGAGAAGCAGAGACATGGGGGTGTCTGATACTGGCAAGGAGGAGGAGGAGGAGGAGAGCATTCCATACCTGGCCAACGAAGTAGGTGGGATATGACAAGCGAGCCGCACAAGAAGCTTGACTGGCACCTTTTCCACCAGCGAAAGTCTGGCCGCTCTTAGCAACAATCCGTTCACCTTCCTTGGGGAGAGTGTCGACCTCTACGAAGATATCGGCATTGGCTGATCCGACCACAACCAAGGGAGCGCTGAGAGTCATCTTATTCTTCTTCTTCCTTCTTCACGTACCCTTCTTTACCGAAGAAGAGGGGTTGTTGGGTTTCCCGGTCTTGAGTTCCGATTCCGAAAATCCAACGCAAGTAGGACGATGGGTTCGGCGCTCACGAGAGACCCAAATCACAAAAGGAGTGAGTGGGTTGTTGTTGTTGTGGGAATTCTTCTTTTTATGTGGCACCTGGGATAGCGAAGTTCTGGGAAGCTGCTGCTGCTGCTACGACAGGTGAAGGAATTGGCATTCTTGGTATATGGAAACGAAGAAGAGTCGGGAAAAAAAATGCGAAGAAGAATCCGCAATGCCACAAAACTATAGAGGGCTGCTAAGACCAAAACTGAACGCAGAAGAGGAGAACGACGACGCAGCAGAGGAATTGTTGGGTAAACTATAGAGGTCTGCTAAGACCAAAACTGAACGCAGAAGAGGAAAACGACGACGCAGCAGAGGAATTGTTGGGTTCTTACGAGAGCAAGGGAAAATGATCGTGAACTATAGAAGATGATGTGCAATTGGAACGTCCACGGACAGCGGGAGAAAACCGGTGCGTTCGAACTTCCCAAACACAACAACAACAACAACAACAACAACAACACAAGCGCGCAGTTGCTCGCAGAGAAAACACAAACAACAAGACCCAGTTCTTCTACAACGACCAAAATTCTTCTTCTTCTCCTTCTATCTTCCTGCGCACTACCCTCGTGATCAGTTGTTTCCCACCACCACCACCAGCACTACTACTACTGCTACTGCGACAACTAAAAAGTACAGTTGATCTTGTGGCCTTCAGACTCAGCTCTGCGCACAAACAACCCAACAAACCAGACACAAACTTATAGAGCTTCGCACAGAGCGAGGAGTCGTAGCACGCAGGAGGAGGCCCACCCAACAACCCAACAAGGTCCAAGGTCCAGAGAGAGAGAGAGAGAGAGAGAGAGGAGACGTGGGCGTGAATCCAACTGCAGCGGCCAGTCCAGACTTGCCCGGGCACGAATCTTGTCACAAGTTTCGAGAACTCAGTTGGAAAAATTCCCAGAAATTTATGGAAACACAGAGACTTGTAGAGCACGAACGAGCGAGAGAAGATCACAACAGAAACAAAAACAACAAAAGTCTTGAGAGAGAGAGAGAGCGTGCCAGCGACAAAGCCGACGACGACGACGACGGCCCCGCGGCAGCGAGCGAGAAAGAAGACGTTTGGTGAGTGCCGGGGAACTGCCGGTAAGTGCTGACGGGTGGCTGTTTTGACTGCCGGAGGGCTGGACGGACGGGACGGAAAGATGGACGGTAATTATTTGGGTTTCGGCAGCGATAGCGGCCGTTAGTTACGTCACCTCGATGTCACCCTTCATTCCGTCAGACGCTTCTTGTTCTTGAGACATCAAATTAGACCTGAGATTCTGAACAATGTTTGGGGGGGGGGGGGGGGTACCCAAATTGCCGACCACCCCCGGGAAGATTTTACCCAGCCAAAAACTCCAATTTAAATATCAA
>Ga0116229_10010623_pt1 | contig 13773 bp, 6 predicted proteins | sample S1TSphgellanicum_3_FD_87313 | JGI IMG/M metagenome (GOLD analysis project Ga0116229, IMG submission 87313) | Host-associated microbial communities from peat moss isolated from Minnesota, USA - S1T2_Fc - Sphagnum magellanicum MG | ecosystem: Host-associated > Plants > Peat moss > Unclassified...
CCATCACCATCACACCATCATCAACATCAACAATATCATCACCATCATGACCACCACCATCGTCACCATCATCATGAGAAAACCAGGATTTTGAGTAATAAGAGCCCACATCCTTGATCTACAGATGGTTATTTCGTGCATTAAACCTATAAGATGTTTTTTTTTTTTGTGCTTATGCAACTTCGCATCTCTTAGATCTCAATTTTTTAGACCTTTATGTGAAGGATTGTTTTAAGAAAATCACCAAGGCCCATACATGATCTTCATACAACCTATAAAGAAAAATCAAAGGATCATAATTTCATCAAAGACATAAGTTCTAAATTTGTCAAAATGAAAAAACATTGTAATTTTTTTGGAAATAAGAGTGTAGTCAAGACTTGGGTGCAATCGTAAAATGGTGGCCATGAATGCTAAATGAGAATCATGAACCATGGGAAAACCTTAAACCAACATCATACATATGTGGTACTTTGTGAACACACATTGTCCAATCACCAATTTGTGATGCCAAGAAACTCACATTGACATAATGTCATTTGATTTGGGACTTCAATTAACATTCTAGATCTTTGGGACCTTGATTAACCTTCTAGGTCTTTATCCTCTTGAATGCATGACAATGTGAGCCTAGTGACATCTTTTTAAAGTTGGTATTAAAAATGTTCAAAAGGAAACATGTAAGATGCAACACCACAATTTTTTTTTTTGTCATGTTTCAATCTCCAAAGAAGCAACGAGTCAAGTAATGTCTTTTCTTAGCATGTATGAATGTTGTTGGAAAGAAAAGGTCATTCTTCAATTTATGTGATTGTATTGTGGAACAAAATATATGAATTTGACTGGAAAACATATTGGCTTGTGATTAGTCTAATTAAATTCGACAACTTTTTAAATATATAGTTGAGGGGTTGCATTCATTCATAATATGTGATCAATATGAATACTATGAATTGTTGTGATTTCTCTAAACTGAAGTTCATGAAATAATGATTCAAAATCATTTTAAGATATTTTGGTTGTGTTGAATTATCATAAGCATGTCAATGTTGAAGTAACCAATTATTACCATTGGACATGACATTGACATTTTGTCCAAAAGCTTTTTAAAATGAATTATGAATGTTGAAAGGAACAATGTTGAAGGTTTGTACATGGATATTACATGAATAGTTTTCTTGTGTTTACATTGAATGTTGTTGCATAATAATTACATGAACCAAAATGGTAAATGTTTCATATGATAATAATGTTATGAAATTAAATTTATCTTGAAATTCTTGTTATGTTTGGGTGGTTGTTTCTACTCCATTTTTTTGTTGAGCATTCCTAATTTCTTGTCATCCTTCAAATCCCTAGGTTGAAGATGAAACAAAAGATGAACAAAGATAATGGATGGAAAAATGAAAAAACTACTTCTCCCAATTTTTCATTGCAAAGAAAATTTTTCTTGAAACAAAAAAAAAACTAAGAGTTGTTGCTCCCAATTCTCTCCATCAAAAGAAAACAATATTTCACTAAAATTCACCACACATGAAAATCATTGTGATTTTACTTCTCCTCTTCATGAGATTTCACTAAAATCCATTGAGATTCCATTGTTCTTATTTCATTGTGATTTCCAAAAAATGCATGAAATCACAATTCCATGAAAATGTGTCCATTACAAAAATTTCATTGGAAAAAAAGGCAATCAAGGGATGCTACTCCAACTTATCTCCATCACATGAAAAGCTTTGAATTACCTCTACCACCCACACCATCGTGTGGTCTTTTGGCCTCTATTGCCCACACACTAATGTTCCCTTGAAACCAAAACATGCACAACCTTAGAAGAAAGTAGTCCTTAGAAGTTGTTCGAACTCTCTTTCTTGTTGTAAATAAATCAAGCCTCTGAAACCTCAAACCAAATTAGTTTTTTGCCACAACAATTGAAAAATAAAACATTGTATTTGATCATATATCTCCACCAAAACGTTGAAAAGAAACATTGTTCCAACACACACAAATTGCACACAAATGACAAAACAATTGAAATTTTTTAGTATTGCATGTAGACAAATTGCAAATCACCTTAGATATATAGAAACTTGTTTGACCCTTGGTTTGGGTGGAAAATCAAATTTCATTTTAGTTTTTTTGGTTTTTGGGTGAAGGCACATTAGACAATCCATCTTTTGGTGTCACATTACAATTTTCACAAGAGGGTGTTAAGTTTGAGGTTTATACAACTTTGAAACTATGATAAAATGTTGGAAATGAGTCAATTTTAATATGGCATACAAGTAGAAGGCAATTAAAAAAAAGGAAAATAGTGGTATTATGAACTCAAAATGAACTTTCTAAATGAAGGCAATATCATTGTCATAGTCCATGATTTGTGTTATGAACTCATAAATGCATTATGACCTTTACCAATGGATGCAATTTTTTTAGGTGAAATGGTATCATGAATGTAAATCTAAAATGGACTAATTCACTAAAAATTAAATGTTTAAACAAATTATGGAAATGTGTGAGTGAACTGTTGAATTTAGTCCTTGGAAAATCACATATTGATTAATTTTTAATTAAATTTCAAAACACCAATAATACATAGGATTCTCAATGGAAGATTTTTTTGAAATCCACAAATTCTTAGTTTTAGGGTGAATGACTACCATTTTGATATAATAGCTTTAAATTTACATTATGAACATGATGTCATTGGACACCACATCCACCGCTTTTGGTCCACCTTAATGTGTTTTCACCCCATAAGTACATTCTCCTATTCCTTTTAGTTCTTGCCTAAGTTTTAGTATTATTGTCCCTTTTGCTTCTAAAGATGTGGCCACCACAAAAATTAATGACCTTGTAATTTCTAACCTTATTCAAGTCCTAGATTAAAAAAAGGAAAAAGAAGGTTAAATGGGAAGTGAAAAAACTTTTCCAAAATACATGGGTAGCCAAATTCCCATGATCTAAGTTTGTATCAAAAGAAGATGATAAGCTCCACCATGAGAGATGTAAGATTTGCATTATGGTCACCAAGAGAAACTATTGGTGCCAAAATTGGATGGCTTCAATAAGCACAATGGAAGTGTTAGCAACAAAATTTTACATCATTAATGGGTTCCTATCTTACACCATTAATACAAACACCATGTATCCATATTAATTTGGATAGATTACATACTAGATAATAACCAATAAACATACAAAATCAACATACAAGCAACACAAAATGGAAGGAAATGTTCATGTTCTTCCCTAAAATTCAAAGGCATATATACAATGTTTGGCATTTTTTTTCCTTTCATCTTCATCACCAATCATGTTTGTAAATTACCTTCTCTACCCTATTAGACAAGTCACACGAAATAATCCCCCTAAAAAGTCCATAATTAGTGACAACCGCCTAACTATCTAGCATGTCAACATGCCATTTTCACTAGTAATTACTTATTCTATCATGTCAACTTATTAGTTAATTGTCTTGCAAAAGGTATATTGATTTACTAGATAGTCGACTTGCAAAAGGCATATCGATTTACTAGATAATTGACTTGTAATGCACATAAATTGAAATGTTTTTTTTTAGGGTATGTATCATTTTGACTATTTATGCATGTCAACAACATGTCAACTTGTCTTCCTACATTTTGAACTACCCTATCGACATGCATGAGCATTTTCACCTTAATAGGGAGAAGGACATGTACTCAACTTATTCTAGGGAAGAAAGTTGGTGAGTTTTACACAAGCTCCAACACCCAACATGCTAAGAATGAAAACAAATATGCCACCACATGGCTTGATTTTGTCTTAACAAGTGATCAAGGAAGAAAAGGGTACCAAGATGAAAAAGTACATTCAATTTGTTATTGTTTTCCATCTTTTGAAATTGGGAAATCAATGATTGACTTTGAAAACATGTAAAGATCGTTTGAATTTTTGAAAGTTAACAAAACATTGAAAAAATAATAAAGTGATTCTAGTGGGTGGGAAATGGCAAATTGCATGCACAATGTGGTCTTAGTTACAACATGGCATGTTATTCAAACCTTTCATTTTATTTCATGAATTGCATGAGAAAACAACCAAAATTGGATGTCTATCCATTGTTATATGGTTGAAAATTAGATTAAGGTTCCAATATTGTTAAAACTCCAAAAGATCATTGAAGATGGTGGCTTTGATAAGTAGACCATTGTGTTGGTGGATTCTGTGACTATTTTTGGAGGACTATCAGATGGGGATTTGGCATTGAAACTTGTATGTTTTGGTGTCAATGGTGTCTTTGTTTTCTAAGGTTTCAAGATTGGCGTGGCAATGTAAGTGATGCAAAAACATTCACTATTTATGACAATTGTCCATTCCATGGTCCATCATTGTAATTTAGCCATACAAACATTGTCCAACATGTTGCATATTGTGAAAATTGAGGCCTTGTTTGCTTAAATCTACATGTATTTTTTTCACTCTCTGAAATAACACCTTGAGCATACCAAGCTAGTAGAAATCATGGAAACCAAAAGTTTTAAAAAAATTTGCAATGTTATGACACGATGGGTTTCTATGCTTGCACCTTCAAAATGTGTCTTATTTAAATACAAATTGTTTGTTGTGAAAATGAATGAAAACAATGCAAGTAATGCCCTTGCAAAAATCAATTGTGAAGTACTTTGTGACCATGATATTATTTTGGGTCTAACATGTGTTTCAACCACACTAAAGCTAATATAAAATTTGTCAAAGATGGCCTAGGGTAGGGACACTTTTGTATGTGATTTTGTGACCACAATCAAGCTCATTATGGGTGATTTGTATAACATGTATGCAGACCCTCAAAAGGAATATGATGACCTTCAATTTGAACCTTCAATACCGTGGTGCACTATATTTGTGATGCTTTTAATTTGCATATTCAAATTGAGTACTTGGCATTCAAAGTTTCATAGTCGAATGTACATGTGACACAAAAAAATGGAACAACTAGAGAGGTTTCTATGGTGAATAGGGTTAATTGGGAACACATAATGCAATTTGTAAAAGAGTAATGCACAAGTGCAATAAAAGGTTTAATCAAATAACTTGAGAGATGTTTTTTTGCCCAAGAACTCATGAATGATATTAGCATCATTTATCATTACCGATAACAATTTATTATGCAAATGATTAATTCAATGGTTTGATGTTTACATGGGTGAAGGCAACTCCCATTAAAAAGACTTATCCTTTTTCAATTATGACATTGGGACACTACCAAGTTGTACTATTGTAGCAAAGAACTTCTATTCATATATTTTAAAACACCATTTATCATCTTTCACTACACCAAAAGGTGGCATTTAGGATTGTATTATGACTATAAACCTTCGTCATATATGCCTTAGCAATTGCATGACTACGTAGTCGATTTAGACTTGTTGTTTATGTTATCTTGTCACAACCATGACCACAATCAATTATGCCATAACAATAGTTATTTATGTCATGTTTTAATATCATGGAACCAACAACCTAACTACTTTCACGAAGAAAGGGGTGCTAAATAAAAATGATGAAAACACATCTAGGAAGAGACTCCGAACATCCTTTGTAATTGTTGTAGACAACTTTTTGCCACAATGACTTTCTTGTTCTAGTTAATTTCTTGCTCCAACTACCTTCATGATATAGCTACCTTCATGTTATAATTAGCTTCCTATTGCAGCTACTATCCTTTGTAAAAAATTGTTTATCCCAACTTATTGCTTTCCATTAGCTATCTTTTATTGCAATTATTGTCTTATTGTAAATATTATCTAGTGACTAATTTCTAACAAACATTTTAGGAAATGAAAGATGAAAAGAAAACTTAATTAAATGGCTTGAAGTTTCCATTACAATAAAAAAAAGCTGGAAATTGTTACGAATTTGTATTCCTTGTTAATGTGGCCCTTTTAGGAATCAAGTTTTTAAACTTTGGAAATTCATAACTAAATTATATCTACTCAAATAATTACCCAATAAAAATATCAAATGAAATACCATTTAAAGTACCTTAGAAAGCTATATCCACCAAAAAAAAACCTCAAACCTTGTTTGAAAAATGTTCTTAACCAAAAATTTTAAGAAACATAATCATTGTTACTTTTCTGAAACTTTGTGTGAATGTAATGAATAGGAACAAAAAATTTCAAAATATTTATTTGCATTGTTGAATTTTCAAAATCTATACAACCTCATTAATGTATTCAATAATCTTTTTACTAAAAACCTTTCTTTATGCGTTTCCTATACTTTTCCAAAGTTTGATGGGTCTTGAAAAATTAAAGTGTGATGTTCTTGTGGTACCACCCAATCATACTTTCACCCAATGGCTTCATCCCATAATAAATAAAAGACAATAAGTACAAACCTACCACTAGTAACTACATTATTATTAAGAGACCTTATATGCTTCTAAAATTAGGAGGTTTACTTTGGAAAATGATTACAAGTTTTTTTCCTCCAAAGTAAACCTCCTAATTTTAGAAGCATAGAAGGTCTCCAAAGTAATTTTCCAAAGTAAAGAGGTTAAACCTAATAAAACAAGGCTAAATCTAATTAACCTAGATCTTAACTTAAATGTTAAACATAAATGAAACCTAAATTAACCAAGGTTAAACTTGAGCTAACTAGGGCAAAACCTAATGTGAATGTATTTTAATATTGATTCCCAAAAGAAAAAGACTTAATGGCATGATGTTGGATTAAATATATTTTGTGGTCCATGATTAAAATAACAATATTTAAAATCATTCACAATTGGTCGATTACCATAAGTTATTATGGATAAAACATTTTTGGGGCTACCTTTGGAAAAACACACACACACACATACATAATTTAACAATAATTATGAATATATTGCTTATAATTGCATGCACATAATTGACAAATTCTTTTCATATAATTTTTTTCCAACTTCTTGATGTGTGTAATACATTTTGCTATTTGGCCAAACATGGTTTTGAAATCAAACCACACCTTAATCATGTAGTTGTGAGTTTCATGACATGACTTAATCATGTCCTCATAAATATGATTCGGTCATGTTATGTTACAAGGTCCAAGCATGATAAAGTATGCCAAAAGAAAAACCCTTAAAAAAAAAATTCAAAAAAATCTCTTTTGAACATTAACACTAAAAAAGATATTTAAAACCTATTTAAATTGCATTTTGAAATCATAGAGCACTTCATTGAATTTATTGTAAGTTGTACATAAAGTTTGAAGAGTTTTTATATAAGAAAAAGGATGAAAATTATTTTCTAAATTGGTTGGTTGTTCAAATTTTCCAAACTACTTTTACATTCAAATTTTGATAGATTATGACTAAAATATGAAAAGTGGAAAGTATATCCATACACATTCGGTCTTCATCACCTTGAAAGTATAATAATTCTAATTGATGTTTTACTTTCATGTACTTGTAATTCAATTTTGCATAATTGTGGCATGTACTTTCTGTACTTGCATTTCAAAAAATTGTACCTAAACGCATATTAAAACATGTGTTTCTTCAATATTATGCAATGAAGTCAAAGAATTTATAATTGTTGACCATTGACTTAAATAATATTCATGGATTCAATACATTAAACTATATTTTATGGATACTTTCCAAAAAAAATACCAAGTGTCTCCAGCTAGCCTACTTTACCATGCTTATGCCTTACATAATTAAAATTTAATCATAATCATTAAAATGTCCAAGTCATGGATGTCACCTTATGTTATAATGTTCCATACCATTTTTTGTTCATGAGCCAATATGTGTGGATCATGATTTTTGTTACTTCAATTTTTCATCTTCCTTTTGTTCTTCATCTTTTGGAAAAATCTTTTCATGATAATCAACAATGTTGTTTTTTGGGGCGTGAAGGAAATTATACAAATCCAGATGCCTTCCATTTCTTCTTATAGCTCCATTTTGATTAAGGAATACATAAGGGTGCATATTGGCTCTTTAATTTGTGGATTGCCCAATTTGAAAATACCAATTTGAAAATTCAAGGTAAAAACTAAACTAAATGAAATAAACTAAAATTTATGGAAAAATTAAAAACTCAATGCATTGAAATTATTGATTAATTCATAGGTTGTCTAGCTTCTTCACTGTGTACATTTTCAATAGAGTCATGAGATTGCTTAAAATAAATTTTTTTTTTGAAGAGGGAAAAATTAATCCAAAATTCACAAAAGCAAAACAATAAGACAACAAATATGAACATACCAATTTGCCACCTATTATAAGACCACTCCATGTTGGAGCAAGGGTTAAAGCTATTGTAAAGGGATCCCCAAACCCAAATGGTGAAAGACCATGCAAGTGTAAAGTTCCAAATTTGCAAAAATCATGTAAATTGTGTTCATTGAAAAATCTCAATGCTAGTTTTCATCCATTGAACTTACATAACTACAAGCTGGAAAAAACAAAGAAAAGTGATATCATTTAGTTGTACACCCTCTTTACACATCCATTTTAAATGTTGAAAAGCTTCCTTACCATGCCCATATCCTCCAATCATGGCAGTCCAAGAAATTACATCTTGAAATGGCATTTTCTTAAACATTCTTTGAGCTTTTGATTCCATTAAAAATCATAATATGACCTTTGTTTCCAGCTGCTAAAAAATGTGGACATAGTACAATCTTAATTGTTTCTATAGTTGTCATTCTCATAATAACAAACTAAAATTCTAATATATATAACCATATACAAATAATTTACATTAGTGGTTTTAGACAAATAGAAAGAGATAGCTAGAAACATTTTCATCTCATTTGACTTTCTACAATCAAAAAACACTCTTTCACCTCCATGTAGATAGGGTATCACATAATCCCATCAAATGCCTTAGATAAAAAGAAAGGCTTACAACACTTCTTTAAAAAATAATGACAAAATTCATTTCAAGTAAATAAAAGAAGGAGCCAACAACAACAAAACTTGATTCATTCATCCACTTTCCCATCATTCTATTTCATTTAACATATATATTCATCCTTCCATCTCTTTTACATATACAATCTAAATTGACAAGATAGACTTGTAATTATAATAAACTCTTCAAAAAGACCTTGTAATAATCAACAATTAATACAAGCAAAATAATTTATGATTCTTGTGTTACAACATGCCAACTTGACATATGGAGTTTTTGAAAGTGAAAACCATTTCATTGGTTAAAGAGGTGTCCCAATTATCTTGAATAATTCTCCCAATAATAATTGCTTCACAAAACTTACAAGTATTACTAGTAGGGCTCTATGACCAACTACACCCACCCCCATTCTATGACTCTCATAAATTGAATTTTCATTGCACTAATAAACATGGAAGCACATGTAAAAGAGTAGAAAACTCCAATTCCGATATGGAGAAAGATCATGTCATCTAGGACAATAATATATGTGGGTTGTTTATATATCATTCTTAGTTATTTGTAAGAAAATTGTTTTTAAAAAACTTGTACACAAATGAAAACTCACTTATTTGTAAACAAAAGAGGCACCACATTGCTTTTTTAATTCCAAGGGTCAACCAATTCTTATTTAAATGTTTTTCAATATGGTTGGATATATTTTTATGTCAATTCAAATCAAGAAGTCTTTTCATGAAAGCAAATTTTTTCTTGTCCTCATATAGTCAAGGTGTGTTTCCAAAGAACAACTTTTGTCAAAAGGCATTGAATTGGAATCCAATTTTAGGAACTTTCATAGCTTAAAATTGTCCAACTAAACATGTCCAAAAAACCCCATTAGATTTAGTACCTTGGGTCAAGTTTGCCTAATTGGATTAGAACAAAACTATATGAGGAATGGGGCCATAATTTTATGTTATAAGTGAAGAAGAAATCAACTAACTTGCAATGAAATTAAGTACAAGACCAAGGACTCCCAAAATCAGGGTAATACACCAAGGTATGTGGTGGGTGCATGTTGTTGTTATAAAACATATATTGAAATGGTTGTTTAGGTGTTTTTGACACATATGATCTACACAAAGAATATATTCCATCTATATTATCATGCCTCCCACTATTTTTGACCTTTTTAGCTTATGAATTATACAACCACAAAAGAAAATTTTAAGCAAGGCCATTCAAAAATTATAACATAACCAACCTTAAAATTCTCATTGGTTTAACAACAATCCTACTTTGTGTTTTTTCAACAACAATAACATGTCATGTTTTAAATAACAACTTATGTAATTAAATAGTACAATATTTTTCCTTAACATATTCCTTTTCAACAAATACTTGCATACTAAACCATCTTCACATTTTCACAATGACAATCATGAATTGACACTCCACTAAACTTTTTCATTTTTATTGGCATTTGCACATGTACAATTCAAAAGTTCAAGAATAAGAAGATTCATCAATTGTGAAGTGTTTTCCTACCTGAATATTATTCACCTTTAAGGAACACAAGACTCAAATAATCAAATGCATGATATTCCTTAAGACCTATTAGAAAGAAATTAAAACAAAAATAGGGGTACATTAATTTAAAATTTGATATCATTCACAACATATATATGAACTTACAAATTCTAAATCATTCCTTCAAAGTAGCCAAATTGTCAATCCATGTAAGGTGTAAGCATCGTGAAGTATGCCAATTGGTCATCCTTACCAACAAGTAAAAGTAGATTTGGAATCTTTTGCATTTTAAGCATTTTAGTCATGCCATAAATTTTGGGATCTACTTATCATATTAAATAAACCATATATGGTCATTCTTAATGTATGTTATTACTCTCATTAATTAATTTATTTATTGCAAGTTTATTACTCTAGCTGATATTACACATTTTTCAAATCAAACAATTCAAATGATGTGTTATTAATGTTTGAGCCATTATGCACCTTGATACACATTTTTTGGAATTTGAATTTTTGGATTGTGACAATGTGAAGCCCTTCAAAAGTAAATTTTCCATAAATTCAAATTTGGCATCCAAAACATATTTTTTTGATATCATACTAAAGTGCATTGCATGTGCTTAATTCATTAAATTATGCCCCAAGCCCTTTCAAAATGCAACATATGAATGAAATTTTCAAATTAAGTTTTTTTGACCTACTTTCAATCTACTTTCACAACATGACCAACTAGCAAATTTTACAAAGTAAATTGAAAGTAGGTTTTTAAAAAATTGATACAACTTTTGAAACTTTCAAAAACTTTAACATATCACATTTTATGCCCTCATGTAGTTCAAAAGGAATCTCATAAAACATCACCTAGACTTTTTAATCTACTTGTCACAATTTTTTTTTAAAAAACATTTGAAGACTACTTTTTTGGTATACTTTAGCATGCTTTCATCGTATGATTTATTAGGCCCTCACATCCATTCAAAAAAACTAGTAAGGAAAAATTCAAGACACGTTTGACCCCAATGGAAGTGGTCATTGACAAATGAAGCAAGGAATACCAAAAACACCCATCTTAGCAAACCTTATCTACAAACATGGAAAAACAATGAAATTTGTGGCAATCAAAAGTTACAAAACACCCTATTGCCTATGCCATTGGTGGTGACATGATCTTTACATATTTCAATGTTGGATAATTTCACACTAAATCTTTTGCAATAAATGATTAATTTATTTGAGTGCTTAACATTTTTGCATCAAACATAATCACTATTGGTAGATTGCTTGATATGTTAAGTGTCGATCTATGCATGATGATCTCTTTTTACTTTTACCTTACCAACTCCCTTACAGCAAGCCCACCTCCCATTTTGGTTCCAATGAACCTTTTAGTTACAAAAAAAAGAATTTTTTGACAATATTGCCTAATCATGGATGAGTGGGAACAACAAGAAGATGTGTAGGTTTTACGAGCTACTCCATGGAGGAGGAGTCATGTTCCCTTTCCCTAAACATGACATTATTGACAATTGGTTCTAAAATAGAAAGGGTTATTAGGGTATTGACAATAGTGGCAACACTTTCAACCACTTCTTTTACCAAAAACTATTACTATAATTCAACTATTTTGGAAATGTACTTTCAATTTGTTTTGCTTCCATTGCTCCATATGTGTTGCTTGAATAACACATGCCTTTGGGGTGCAAATAAGATAACAAGAGCCACACCCACCCCCTTGGGTGACTACTTATTGGGTGTTTATTTTGGAATATTCTTGGAATTTTTTTAACAAAAGTGTTCAAAACATTCTTGAAAATTCTTGAAATTTTTTATCACACTATTATGTTATGGTTTACATCAAAAATTTGCTAAAAATGTCATTTTCAAAAAAATTCAAGTCCATTTATAAATCCTTTTATTGTTTCAAAACATTGGACATTATAATGTTTTCAAAGTGTTTTTGGGTATTTTTCATTCATTAGATTGATTTCAAACATTGAAAATAACATTATGTAAATCAATTTCATTTGGAGTTCTTTTTTTTTTCTAAAATGTTAGATACACAAAACCAAACAATAGTTACACTTGTTGTGGTACATGTTAGTATGACTGCATTCTTGGACCATTTCCACCAAAAGTCATTAACTTCAACTATTCCTAGTCCTAATTATCTAGCATGGTTGACCTAAAACACTCATCATCTACTATAGTTTGCCACATTTCACATTTTTTCTACTATAATTCAATAGTTTGTTTGTGATAGCAACATAAAATAATCCCCTTGTTCAAAGTTTTGATGTTCCAAGATGTCATGTTTCATGATATAATCAATCAATCTACTTGCTTGAGAGAAATCTTAACTTGTAAATGTAGATTTGGAAGAAACACCATTTTGCATAAACATGATCAAAGTCTTTGATTCCATATTTGCTTACAACTCCACCAAGAAAATTCACTTCACTCAATGCATGATGATCATTCAAACACCACAATTGCATCAATTTGTTGCATTAAAAAAAACATGTAGTACTAAATTTCCAATAGTAATCTTCACATTTCAAATATATGTTTGGGTGAAAACATGAAATAAGGAGCCATGGGTGCCAAAATTAAAGTCTTTTCCAAGGACTACATTTTCCACATGGCCTACTTCTATTGGTTTATAATACATTTTTCACACAATTTGATAATCATTTTTGTTTTTGGCATCAAGTCCTACATCATAGTCAAATATACAAATTTGCTTTGAACCATGATCACAACTTTGGAACTATAATAGTGATTAAGTATGTTCAAGTATTAGAATCCAAAATGGCACATGTATAAAATATTTTTGAATGGTTTGACCAAATGGAGTCCTTGTGAAGTATACTAGAACTCACAAAAAAGTTGAAAATATTTGTTTCAAATTTGATAAGTATAAAAAGAATTGAAACAAAAAAACCACATGTCCACATCCTTTTTTTGATTACTTTAAACATACAAAAGGACTCTTGAAACATCATGAATTTTGCATGAAAATTTTGTGGTTACAACTTTGAAAGTATGAAATTTTATTCCAATAATTAAACTATTTTTTTGATATATAATGTTCCCCTGGTGAATTTTCAAAGATACAAAAGATAGTTTTAAAACCTTATCCACACCATATGTGGCTCCTTATTTCATGTTTTCACCTTTTTTTTGGTCTTCTTGTTTTGTTTTCTTTGTTGTATTCATTTGTAATGAAAAAACTTGAGCAAGGAGAGAGAAAGAATGCACAATTCTAACACAAAAGATATTTTGTTATTATGAGAAAAAAAAAAAAAAAAAAAACTACAAATACTCAAAAAAAAAACAAAAATAAAAAAAAAAAAAAAACAAAACA
>Ga0116229_10010624_pt1 | contig 13773 bp, 9 predicted proteins | sample S1TSphgellanicum_3_FD_87313 | JGI IMG/M metagenome (GOLD analysis project Ga0116229, IMG submission 87313) | Host-associated microbial communities from peat moss isolated from Minnesota, USA - S1T2_Fc - Sphagnum magellanicum MG | ecosystem: Host-associated > Plants > Peat moss > Unclassified...
CTTGTTTGAAACGAAGCGATTGGATTTGCGTTCGCACGCTGCGCGAACGCGTTCTGGTGTTTGCGGCGAAGCCATCGCGTTTGCGTTTCACGTTCGCGTCTCACGGTTCGCGTTCACGCGGGAGTCTCGTTGCGCAACCGCAGCCTTGCGTAAGCGAACAGTTGATACAACAGCGAAAGGAGTCCGAGCGTGAACGCGGCGTAGCCGTATTCCATACGCGGCGGGGTGAAGTCGAAGGTCACGGTCGAGTTGCCGGCGCCGACGGACACAGCCTGGAAGATCTCGTCGGTGGGCGCGACTTTCGCGGGCGCGCCGTTGACGGCGGCCGTCCAGCCTGGCATGTAGAGTTCGCGGCGAATCAGCGTGCTCGCGTGCGCGCAATGCAGGGCGACGCGTTCCCGGCTCGCGGAACCGAGCGTGCAGCCGGCGGCCGCGAAGTATGGCGCGGGCGCGGGCAGTTCGTCGACGTCGACCGCGTCGTCGGAGTAGACGAGCCGGGTAGCGCCGGCCGTTCCCGGGAAATCGAAGCTCAGCCGGAAGCCTTGGTCGACGAGGCGCTCGTCGCCGATGGCGACGGTCGCATCGGTCCCCGCCGGTTCCGGCGCGATCCAGAACTCGTGCGGCGCGGTGCCGCCCAAGTTGAAGCTAACCGTAACCTTGCCGCCATCCAAGCGCAACGGCCGGTCCAAAGCGAACCACAGAAACGTGGCTCCCGCCACGTTGCCGAGGTTGCGCTCGCCGTGCGAACACCGGCCGGCGCTGCAAATGCGAATCGCGAGCGGCGCCCCGGCCGGGCCCTGCATGTTTTCTTGAAACACCCCCACCGCGTCCGCGACGCCCGTCGGCACCTCCGCGCCCGCGATCGTGCCGCGAATCGATTCGCCTGGAAATGCCGACACCGCGCGATCGTTGCGCCGGAAACTCGGCACTTCGGCTTGCGTCGAATTGTAGAACAATCGGATTGTCGTGGCCGCACCCGCCACGAGCGCGCCGCGCGTGCGCGCGGCAGTGCGCGCGGCAATCGACAGGTCCCCATCGAGAACGCGCAGCGGTTGGTCCAGTTCCACGACGAAAATCCCCGCGTTCGAGGCGCTCGAAACCGCGCGCCGTGCGCTCGCGCAACGGACTCGGGTGCAAACGTCGAGATCGAGCATGCCGCCGCGCGTCGCGGTGTAACTTCCGGGCGGCAAGCCAACCGCCGTGACCGACCCCGCCGGTACGGCCTGCAATTCGAATGGACGTGCGGGCTGCGTGCTTCCAAGCGCGCCGAGCTGCGTGGCGGCTAGCGTTGACGACGCCACCTCGACGTCGGCCGAGGTTTGCAGCGGGCGCGCGCCCGGATACGAGAGCACGTATTTCACGCCGACGCCTTCGAAGGCCGCGAGGTTCGCGCGCAACACCTCGTCGCGGCCGGGCACGCCGTCGCCCTTCGCCGGGACGTCCCCAGTGAAGCTGACCGGATCGACGTATGGATCGAGGTGCGCGTGCACGTAATCGGTCCAGGACTTCGCGACCGGCAACTGGTTGTGGTCGATCGCCGCCACGTCGAAGTAGGCGGCGTAGTTCGGATTCAGGGGGCCGAGCGAATAGATCCGCTGCAAACCCAGATGCGCCTTGAAGAAGCCGACGAAGCCCGTGCCGATGTGCGCGTCGTGCGGGTTCGCCAAGGTCGGGATCGTGTAGTTGAGCGCGGCTTCGAGCACGACGATGGCGCCCAAGGCGTACGCGCGTCGCGCGGGCGACCAGGCCACGGAAGCGGCGACCCAAATCGCGGCGATCGCGACCACCGCCTCCGAGATCGAAGCCCAGAACCAGCGCTTGAAACCGGCGAGCGCGAACACATCGCTGAAGATGTGCCGCGAGAGCGCGAGTCCGATCAAGAGCACGAGCGCGACGGAAACGGTCGCGACCGCGTAGCGCACGCGTCCGGTGACCTGCCCCGCGATCAGATCGTTCAAGAACAGCGCCACGAGCAGCGCTAGCGCGAATTCACGCGAGCCGTCGAAATAGCGGAAATACGCGGTGATCTTGACGCCGGGCACGAGCGAGACGAGTTCGCCCGCGTGCGGCACGCCGATCGTCGCCGAATACGTCACGAGCACCCAGAGGCCGAGCAGCACCCGGAGGCCGCGGTCCGGCGAGCCGAACAACCCACAGATGGCCAGCAGCACGAGCGCGACGCCCGCGTAGCCGCCCACGCTCGCCCACACGCTGAAGATCGCGCCGTTCCCGTAATTGAAGATCGGCCCCCAGATATAGGGCAGCAACGTCTGCAGCAGCGCGACGTGGTCGAGATGGGCGCCCGCGACGCTGGCCGCGTGGATGCCGACGTACGAAACCTTTAAGTAGTCGATGAATGCGATGAGCGGCGGCGCCGTGATGGCCAGGCCCAACAGCGCGCCCAAGCCCATGCGCAGCGCCCCTTCCACACGCGCCCCATCCACGCGTGCTCCACCACGCGCCTGCGCGAGGCGGAGCAGCGCCCAGCCGACCGCGAGCAGCCCGTTGAGGTAGGCGATCTCGATCATCGCCGACGTGATCGAAACGGCGACGGCCACCGCCACGATCGCGCTGCCGAGGATCCGTTCGCGCAAGGCCGGCGCGAGACACAACTCGACGCCGTAGATCAAAAGCGGCAGCATCGGAAGCGGGTAGCACCACTCAGCACCGAGCCACGCGCACGTGCCGTTACACTCGACCAGCAGCGCGCCCGCGACGCCGGCCGCCGTTCGCACGCCGAGCCGGCGCAAGAGCAGGAACGTGAACGCGCCCGCGAAGATTTCGACGACGACGTCGACGATCGTCTGGCCGTTGGGCAACTCTTCCAACATCGTCAGCGGAAAGAACGGCGCCGGTTGCATTTCGCCCGCCAGCGGCAGGCCGACGCCCGTGTCGGAGTTCCACCACGGAATCTTTCCCTGCAGCCACTCGTCGGCGCTGCGCTTTCCCAATGCCTCCGACGTGACGCCGTTATTGGGATCGATCTTCGGAAACCCGGCGAGCAGCGGCCGGGCGCTCGCGGTGCGCAGGTTGCTATCGCGCAGCACCGGCGCGGCTTTGAGGATGTTGGTGAGCGTGAGCGCGTTGACTAACAGCGGGAAGACCAGAACGATCAACCACGCCAGTCGTTCGGGACGGCGCCGGCCGGCTGGGCTCAACGAATTACGATGTCGAACGAATGCGGCGCGAGCGCGAAGGAACCGTCGAGGGATTCGACCGCGACGGCAAGGTGATGCGGACCCTTCGGCAAGCTGCTGGCCGGGATCACGATTTTGAACCCGCTCAGTTCCAGCGGCGGCGAAGCGAACGCGTTCGCCACGTCGGGCCGGCTCGACCCGTAGAACGAGCGCGCGCGCTTCGCGAACTTACCATCGACCAGCAGGCACACGCCGAGTGCGGGCGATTTCTTTCCGCCGTCGCCGGCCCAACCGATCGCCTCGTATTCGACGTTGCCCGCGAGCTCCGCATTCGCGCTCGCCGCCGCGCCGCTATCGCTCTGCAGGCTGTCGAACGCACCGAAGCCGTTGGGGCTTGGCGATCCCTTCACGCCGCGACAATTGCGCGTCACGTCGGTCGGTGCCGCCGCCGCGACGGGCGCCCCCGCGCCGGCCGTGGCATCGGAGACCGGCGCGGCGGCGGGTGCGGCGCCTTCGGCCGTCGGAAGAACGAACGTCCGCGCGATCGAGCCGGCCACGAAGGCAACCGCGAGCGCGACGCCCGTCACGTTTGCCACCAGCGAGTTCGCGGTGTAGCGCAAAATAACAACGCGCGTCACAACGAAAAGCGCGAACAAGAAGATGACACCGAAGACCACGGCCAATCACCTTACATCCGGCGACGCGCTCCTCCTGGCGCATCCGAAAGGAAGACCCTGCTGGAACGTCTAGCCCTCAACGAATCGCGGCGACGCGTTCTTTTCGTTGCGGGCATGGGACGCTCGGGATCGTCCGCGCTCTGCCGCGCGCTCGCGCTGTGCGGCGGCGTCTTGCACGAGAACGTGCTCGGTGCGACCGCGCACAACGAACGCGGACATTGGGAATGGCTCGAGGCGCTCGAACTCAACGACGCGTACTTGAAAGCGCACGGTACGTCGTGGTACGACCTCGGTTTGCGCTGCAGCGAGCACGTCGCGGCGTCGAACGCGTGCGCGGCCGAGTTCACCCAGCGGATTCGCGACCTTTTGCGCGCGTCGCCGCCGGGTGAGTTCCTGGTCGTCAAGGAACCGCGCATCACCGCGCTCGCCGGTGCCTGGCTGGCTGCCGCGCGCTTGGAGCGCTTCGAAATCAGCTTCGCGATTCCGGTGCGCCACCCGTTCGAGGTGTGCGCGTCGCTGGCCGACCGCGACGCGCTGCCGGAGACCACGAGCATTGCATTATGGCTGAAGTACAATCTGCTGGCCGAGCGTTCGTCGCGGTCGTACCCGCGGGTGTTCATCCGCTACGACGATCTCCTGATGGACTGGCGCGTGCAAGTCGAGCGCGCGGCGCGCGCGCTTTCCCTGCCCATGCAGCCCGACGCCGCGGCGATCGATGGTTTCCTGAGTAGTAGCTTGCGTCACAACATTTCGGCCGAGGGAACCCCCGGCGGCTCGGCAGCGTCTGACGTTCTCGCGTTATACGCGACGCTATGCGCCGCCGCGCGCGACGAGGCGCTCGACGAGCGCGCCTGCGACGTTCTCCACGACCTGTATCGCGCGAGCATCGCCGCTCGCGGAAACGCGTTCCGGTGCGACCGTGGAAGGGAACCCGCGGCCGAAACGGGGATGGCAGGCTGGCCACTCGACTTCTCGTGACGATCGGACCCATGAACGACGACGCCCCCACCGCCACCCACCCCGCATCCAACCAGACCCGGCTTACCCACCTGCTCGAGCGAGGCCGTCTGTCGTTAGCTGGAATCGACGGCGAGACGATCGACATCGATCTGACGCTTCCATACCGCCGGCGCGACGTGCTGATCGAGGCCTACTGGCGCTTCCATCCGCGTTATTTGTTTTTCAAGAGTTTGCCGGAGCGCGCGCGTCTCGCCGATCTCGGGGCGGGTTCGGGCAGCTTGACGTTTTGGAAGTCGTGGGGCGAACCCGAGCGCGCCGATCTGCGGATGTACGCGGCCGATCTGGTCAAGGGCGAATTCTTCGAGCGTTACCTCGACTTCGATTTGGTCGATCTCGGGCGGCAAACGACGAAGTTTCCGAGCGGCGTCTTCGATGCCGTCATCGTGTCGCACGTGATCGATCACGTCGCCAACCGGGTCGCCCTGGCCCGCGAGGCGGCGCGCATCGCGCGGCCCGGCGCCACGATCTTCGTCGAGTGGTCGCGGCCGGAATCCCACCGGGTCGTCGATCGGGCCACGTTCGCGGCGTCCGGGATCCGCTGCGGGCCGATCAACTTCTTCGACGACGAGTCGCACGTCGAGCCCGTGGAAGACGTCGCGACGACGGCGACGTTCGAAGCCGCGGGGCTGCGGCGCGTCGCCGGCGGCCAAATCGCCAACGACTACCTCTTCCCGGAGCTCGTTCGTTGCGGCCTGGCCGAGGGCGAAGAGGAGGCGACGACATACGGCCTGTGGCTGGCGTACCGCCTCGCGCGCTACGCGGTGTTCGAAAAGCAGCTTGCGTAACGGGGCTCGCGACGGCGCTCGGCGAACCGGCAGCCGTGGCAAAACCCAGCGGAGCGCATAGAGCCGGGCCGTGCTCATGAAGTTCACGGGCGAACGTTTTGTGCCCGAATTGCGCGGGCAGATCGCCTACGAGCACCGGCACCGCTACGTCGTCGCGCTGGAATTCGCCATGGATCGCGACGTGCTGGATATCGCCTGCGGCGAAGGCTACGGAGCCTCGTTGCTCGCGACGAGCGCACGCTCGGTAACCGGCGTCGACATCGACGAGTCGTCGATCCGCCACGCGGCCTCGCGCTACCCCGCGATGAACCTGGCCTTCCGCGCGGGCTCGGCCACGGCGATCCCGCTCGCCGACGACGCGGTCGATCTGGTCGTCAGTTTCGAAACCCTCGAGCACCTGACCGAACAGCGGGCGATGCTGGCGGAGTTCGTGCGCGTCCTGCGCGCCGACGGCCGGGTCGTGATCTCGTCGCCCAATAAGCTCGTCTATTCCGACGCGCGCGGCTACTCGAACGAATTCCACGTTCGCGAACTGTACTTCGACGAGTTTCGCGACCTGCTCGGCGAGTTCTTCCCGCGCGTTCGGCTCTTCGGGCAACGCATTACCGGAAGTTCGGTCATCCATCCGCTGCACGGCAGTTCGCCCGCGGGGCCGTGGCTCGACCCATTCGGGCATCGGACCGGAATCGTCGCGCTCCCCGACCCCGAGTATTTCATCGCCGTCTGCGGGTTGCGCGCGGACGACGACTTGGCCGACATCGCATCGGTCTTCGTCGACGGCGCGGACGACCTGCTCCACGACGTTCGCGGCGGCGGCTTGGCGGCCGCCTCCAACGGCGTGGCCTCCCACGGTGAAGGCTCGCATGCGAGCGCGGCGGTCGAGAACCGCAACGGCCATACCTCGGATGAATTCCGGGCGCGGCTGGGCGCGGCCATGGTCGACCTGGAATTGGCCGCCGCGCGGGTCGCGGAGCTCGAGTTCGAACGCGACGAGGCTCGGGTCGAGTTGGGCCTCACGCTGACCGAGCGGGATCTCGCCCGCCGGCGCATCGTCGAGCTCGAGGAGGCCGCCGGCGAACTGGACTTGGCCGCGGCTCGCATCGCGGAACTGCACGAGGAACGCGAGCGGCTCGCACGAGCGGAGTTCGAACGGGCCGAGACCGCCGGCGCGGTTCGGGACGAGCTGCGTTCGTTGACCGAGCGCGTCGCGGCCATCGAACGCGAACGTGACGACGCCCTGTCCGATGCCGACGCGTACGCGGCCCAACTCGATGTCGCTGAAGCGCGCATCCGCGAGCTCGAAGCCGAGCGCTCGCGTCAAAGCGCGGCGTACGTCCAAGCCCACGCCGAGCGCGGCACCTTGCGCGCCGAGATTACGGCGCTGGTGGCCGAGCTGGAATCAGCCGTCACGCGCGCCGCCCAGTCGGCCCGCCACCGCGATTCGGCCGTGATCGCGCGCGATGCCGCCCTCCGGGCGCGAGATGCCGACGCGGCGCGCATCGTCGGCCTCGAGCGCCGCGCGCTGGCGATGAGCGCGTTGCTGGAAGAGACGGCCGGGCTGCAGCGCCGCTCCGACGTCGCCGCGCGCCGGGCCGAGGCGATGCTCTTCGATGCGCGCGCCGAGGCGGGCCGTCACCGCGGCGCCCGGCTCCACCTCGAAGTGCAGGTGGCCGCCCTGCTGGCCGCGCTGGGACGCAGCAGCGCCGTCGTCAGCTCGCTCGGCGGCGCGGTGACGCACGCCGGCGAGGCGCTCGCCACGCTGGAAGCGAGCCGGCTGCGATTGGAATTCGATCTGACGACCCGGGCCACGGCGCTCGCGACGAAGGTCGTCCGCGGCGCGACAAACGCGGCCAGGCTGCGCGCCGAGCTCAGCCTGCTGCGCGAGACACTGCAGCTACGCGAGCGGCGACTCGCCGTGCTCGAGACCGTCTTGACCGGCATTGCCGAGGAGAACCGGCGCGCGACGGAGCGCGCGCGGGCGCGTTACGGGGCCATGCTGGCCAACCTGCGCGCCAGCAAGTTCTGGAAGCTGCGCGCGGCCGTGCGTAAAGTGTTGGGCCGCCCCGCCGAGTGACGACGTGATTGCTCGCAGCGTCCTCGCGAATGCCGATGCGTTCCGGGCCGGCTTCCAAACGGCCGAACCCTTCAAGCACGTATGCATCGACGACTTCCTCGAACCCGCGGCGGCCGAACGCGCGCTGGCCGATTTCCCCGCCTTCGATCCGAAGCTGGCCCTCAACGAATACGGCATGGCCGGAGGCAAAGCCGTCAACACGCGGCTCGCGGAGATCAGCCCCTTTTACGGCGAATTTTACCGGTATTTGTTCACCGATGAATTTCTGAGCGCGATGTCGGCCCTGACCGGCATCCCCGATCTGATCGGCGATCCCTCGATGTACGGCGGCGGGACGCACGAGAATCTGCACGGCCAGGAGCTCGACCCGCACGTCGATTTCAACTACGTCGCGGGCGGCGCCGCGCACCGCCGCGTCAACATGTTGATCTACTTGAACAAAGTGTGGGACTCGAGCTGGGGCGGCGACATCGAGATCCATTCGAACCCGCGCGACCCCGAGAACAACTCGATCACCAGTTATCGGGTGGATTTCAATCGCGCCGTCATCTTCGAGACCAACGAGTACAGCTGGCACGGCTTCCAGCGAATCGTGCTGCCGCCCGAACTGCGCGCGACCAATTCGCGCAAATGCCTCTCGATCTACTTGTACACCGTCGACCGTCCGGCCGAAGAGATCGCGGGCGCTCACGCGACGTTCTACGTGCAACGCCCGCTCGGGGAGCGTTTCACGCCGGGCCGCGTCCTGACCGCGGAGGACGTCGCCGAGATCAAAGGCGGCTTTCGCAACCGCGACGTCTACATCGAATCCTATCAGAAACAAGAGGAGCGGGCCGGGCGCCGGGAAGCCGAATTAGAATCGGCCCGCCTGCGCGTGGAAGCCGACCTCACGGGCCTCGCCGCCGGCCTGACGGCGCAAGCCGCCAAGAGCGCCGCGGTCGCCGAGCGCCTGCGGCACGAGTGCGCGCAACTGCGCGCGCAAGTCGCGCAGTTGGCCGCCGCTCTGAAGCTTCGGGAGGCGCAGATCGCGAAGCTGTTAGATTAGCCGGATTTCGGCGCTCATGCGGCTCTTCGTCATCTCGCACGAGCCGAACGTCCGGTGAATGGTCGCGCCGGTGAAGACGAGCGCGTCGCCGGGTTCGACGGCCGGCCGCCAGAAGAACGACGGCTCGAAGGTGCGCTTGACCAGGCCTTCGTCGAGGCGAACTTTCTCGACCGCGTACGCTGCGCCCGCTCGCGGTTGCGGCGCCAACAGGCAGTGGTTCGAGAAGCGCACGAATTCGAGGCCCGGGCTCTCGACGCCGCAGCTGGTCAGCGGAAACCAGACGTTGACGCACGGCCTGCCCAGAATCGACTGGTCCTGGTGGAACGGCAGGTGCGTGTCGGCGCGCTCCGGGCGGATCTCGCGTACGTAGCGGTCCGAGGTCGCCGCCGGCTCGTGACCCAGATACGCTCGCGCGATGCGGACGACGGCCGCAGGCAACAAGTCGTCGAGCGACGCCAAGTCGTCCAGGCTCACGAAGCGCCGCACGAACGGCGTTTGCAACTCGCCGGTCAAGAGACCAGCGGCGGCCCGCGCTTCCCGCGCTTCGAAGGCGCGCTCGGCGTTCGCCCGTAGCGCCGACGTTTTCTCGACGGCAATCGCCCGGCGCAAAAGCAAAACGCCCGCGAGTTCGAACTCGGTCACCCACGAGGGCTTACTTGGCTTCCGAGCAGTGTCCTTCGACCGCTCGGCTGGCCAAGGAACCGGCGGAGAACCGCTCCGCGACTGCGAAGGGCGGCGCATGGGACGAGACGGGCAGGACGCGCTCGGCGCGCTTGATGAGGCGCGGCGGCTTCGCGCGGGGCTCGAACCGCTCCGGCACGCCTTCGAGACGGCCGACCGCAGCCGCGTCGGGCGACTGCGCTCGAGCTGGTTCGCGCTCAAGTCCGCCTTGCTCGGCGGCCCCGAGGATCCGAACCGCGCGCTCGTCGCCGAAGAGTCCGCGGCCTCGCTCGACCTTGCCGGAAGCGGAGCGTCCGCGGTCTGGCCGGACGAAGCGCGCGCGGCGGAGCGCGCGCAGCGCGACTTCCTGCGCGCCGAAATCGACCTGTTGCGCCGCAACCTCGCCGACGTGCGGGCCGGCGCCAAAGACCTCGCTCGAGAGCGCGACGCCGGGCGCGCGACCGCCGCGGCCTTGCGGGCGGCGCTCGAGTGGATGCGCCTCTCGGCCGCGCGGGCGGATGCCTCCCGCGGCGCATCGCAACGAAACCTCGAGCGCCTCCAGGCCGAACTGGACCTTTTGCGTCAGGGCTTCGCGGACGCGCGGGCCGCCGAAGCGCCGCTGCGCCGGGCGCTGCAGGCGACCCGGGACGCGCTCGAGCGCGAGCGGCGCGCCGGCCGCGAAGCGCGCAACGTGAGCGCGCAGCTTTCGAGCCTCCTCTTGCACGAAGCGGGTGCGCACGCGCTGCACGAACCCCGCTCGGCGCTCGAGAAGAAACGCTCGCTCTTGACCGCGAGTCTCGAGCGCTCCGCCGCCATTCTCGACGTGGCGGAGCCGGACGTCTCGGTCATCATTCCGGCGTACGAGCAAGCCGGGATGACCCTGGATTGTCTGCAATCGATCGCCGATGCGGCCGGCGACGGTCCGACGATGCAGCTGATCGTCGTCGACGATGCCTCGCCGCGGGAATCCGTCGCGGGCGCCCTGGCGGGCTTGCCGTTCGTCACGGTGTTGCGCAACGGCAGAAACCTCGGCTTCTTGCGCACGTGCAATCGTGCCGCGTCGCTCGCGACCGGCCGTTACCTGCATTTCCTCAACAACGATACGCTCGTGCGTCCGGGTTGGCTGCGCGAACTCGTCGCCGTCGCGGAGGCGGACGCGCGGGTCGGCGCCGTCGGCTCGAAGCTGATCTACGCGGATGGTTCGCTGCAAGAGGCGGGCGGCATCATCTGGCGCGACGCGAGCGGCTGGAACTACGGCAAGGGCGACGACGTGCTCGATCCGCGCTACAATTACGCGCGGGACGTCGACTATTGCTCGGGCGCGTCGCTGCTCGTGCGCGGCGCGCTCTTCCGCGAACTCGGCGGCTTCGACGATGCGCTCGCGCCCGCATACTACGAGGACGTCGACCTGTGCTTCGCGATTCGCGAGCGCCGCGGTCGCGTCGTCTATCAACCGAAATCGGTCGTCGTTCATCTGGAAGGCGCGTCGTCGGGCACCGCGCTCGACGCCGGCATCAAGCGTCATCAGGCGCTGAACCAGCCGAAGTTCGCCGCCAAGTGGCGCGTCGCGCTGGAGCAACACTTCGAGCCGGACTCGGTTTCGGGAATGCGGGCGGCGCGCCGCTTAGCGGGCGCGAAGACGCTCGTGATGATCGATAGCTACGTGCCCGAGCCCGATAAGGACGCGGGCTCGAACCGGCTCTTCAAGATCATCAAGCTCCTTCTGCAGTTGGGCGTGCACGTGATCTTCGTGCCCGAAAACTTTTGGAACCACGAACCGTATTCGACCGCGTTGCAGAACCTCGGCGTCGAAGTCGTCCACCACACGCCGAAGCGGCCGCACTTCGAAACGGCGTTGCGCGAGCGGCTGGCGCTCGCCGATTTCTGCTGGGTCAGCCGGGTTCACTTGGCGTCGAAGTTCGCACCGATCGTGCGCGAGTTTCCCGGCTTGCCGCTTATTTACGATACGGTCGATCTGCATTACGTGCGCGAGCGGCGAGCACTGGAACTCAAGGTCGTCGACGATCCGGCCCACTGGCTGGACTGGGGCGCACTCCTGGAACGGGAGTTCGGCGTGATTCGCGGCGCCGACGCGGTCATCACGGTCAGCGACGTCGAGCGCCGCGTGCTCCAAGACGAAGGCATCGCGAACGTCCACGTGGTGCCGACGATCCACGACTCGGTCCCGCGGGTCGCAACTTACGAGGAGACGGCGGGCGTGCTCTTCATCGGCGGATACCAGCATCCGCCCAACGTCGATGCGGCCGTTTGGCTGGTCCGCACGATCATGCCGCTCGTCTGGCAGACCCATCCGCACATCGAGTTGACCTTGCTCGGTAGCAACGCGCCCCCGCTCGTCACGGACCTGGCTGCGAGCCGGGTGAAGGTCATGGGCTTCGTGCCCGAGGTCGCGCCGTACTTCGAACGCGCGCGCGTCTTCGTCGCGCCGCTACGCTACGGCGCGGGCCTCAAAGGCAAGATCGGACAGGCGCTCGGGTTCGGCGTCCCGACGGTCACGACTTCAGTCGGCGCCGAAGGCTTCGACTTCATCGACGGCGTCGACGCGCTGATCGCGGAGGATGCGCCGGGCATCGCCCGCGCGATCGTGCGCGCTTACGACGATGCGGGGCTGTGGTCCGGGCTGTCGCTGGGCGGAACGCGCAGCGTGCGGCGCTTCGGGTCCGACGTCGCGCGCGAACGTCTGGCGGCGCTTATCGAACGGTGAAGTCGATCCGTTGCGCGGTCTCGTAGAAACGGCGGCCGTCACTGGCGATCACCCGTAATCCGAGGCTGTGCGGCCCCGGCGGCAAGCCGGAGGTCGCGAGCAGCCCGGTGAAGCCGCTGGCCGTGAAGTGCGGCTTCCCAAAGACCCCGGCCACGTCGACCCGTTCGAGGCCGTAGACCGCCGGAACCGAGGGCAAGTCGTCGACGACCAGGTGCACCGCGCGGGCCGGCGCGTCGTTCGCTTCATCGACCGCCCAACCGCGCACGAAGAGCTGTTCGCCTTGCGCGAGCTTGAGGTCGCGCGCGCCCGGTCGCAGATTCCCCTGCGGGCCGATGACGATCGCTTCGTCGATGTTGGCCCGCGCGAGCGAGCCGTCCGGCGTCAAGGCCGACGTGTCCAACAGGAAGCCGACGACGTCGACCCGGATCGCCGGCCCGTCGTGGACCGTCGTGCCGTCGGCGCCGACCAGGCGCAGGCGCAGCGTGTGTTCGCCCTCGGGCAGGCCGCTCAGCGGCACGTGCAGGGCGAAGCCGCAGTTCCGGTAGTCGCCGTCGCTGTATATGTCGGCCACGTCCTCGCGCGCGAATCCGTAGACGCCCTTGACGACGGTCGTTCCGATCAGGCCGAAGATCGCGGTGCCGACGCCGTGGGCCGGCGCGTCGATCGCCCAGCCGCGAACGGCGATCAGGCTCTCGGGTTCGGCTTGTAGCGGCTCGACGGCCGGCCGGCCGTCGACGCTCAGCGAGTCGATGTAGATGATCGTTTCCCACTCGCTGGGCGGCGCCGACTTGGCGAGTTCGTCCAGCGCGGCGTCGATCGTGAACGTCTCGTCGGCGCCGCTGACCGCCACGAGGCGTCCGTCCGCGTCGCGCACCGCGATCGAGAGGACGTGTTCGCCCGGCGTCAGGTGCGCGGTCGAGAGCACGCCGCGAAAGCCCGTGCGGACCAAGTGCTCGTTGCCGAAGAAGTCGGCGACGTCCTGACGTTCGATGCCGTACACCGCCTCGAGCGGCACGCCGCCGTCGATGCTCAGGTAAACCCCGGTGACTTCGGCTCGGCCGTAATCGAGCGCGCCCCAGCCGAACGCCGTCAGGATCGCGCCCTTGGGAACGCTGCGCGGCGAGTCGTGCGGCCCGGTCGCGGCCACGTCGATGTAATCGATGTTGTCGATCTTGCCCCAGGCCGCCGGCGCCCCGAGGGTCTCCGGATCATCCACGCTCAGCATCGGTTTCCGGCGCTTACCGGTCGCGCAAGGTCGAGTCGTCGATACGCGTTACGCGGATAACCGTTTTCGCGTACATGACGCCGTGGGCGTCGATCGGTCCGGTCACGACGACGACCTTGCCGACGAAGAGCGGCGCCGAGTACAGGCCGGCCTCGATCGCCGGCGCGGCATCGACGTCGATCAGGCGGCCCGCGCGCGTCCGGATAACGAACTCGGTCTTCGAGAGCTTGGTGATCGTGCCGAACACCTGATGCTTGGGACCGTTCGGCACGGGCGGCTCGGGCGTGGCGGCCACGAGCGGATGGCTCGGCACGGCGATCGTCGGTCGCCGGAGCGTCTGCGCCCCGGCACCGGCGGGAACGAGCCCGGCTGCGATCAGCGAAATGCCGGCCAAGCGGCGGAGTGAGGCGATCATACGGTCCTTC
>Ga0116229_10010626_pt1 | contig 13772 bp, 8 predicted proteins | sample S1TSphgellanicum_3_FD_87313 | JGI IMG/M metagenome (GOLD analysis project Ga0116229, IMG submission 87313) | Host-associated microbial communities from peat moss isolated from Minnesota, USA - S1T2_Fc - Sphagnum magellanicum MG | ecosystem: Host-associated > Plants > Peat moss > Unclassified...
CTTTCCTGTTTCTGATCGAGTTGTTGTCGATACTCGCAAGGGCGGCGGGCACTCCCTTCGTCCCTCTGTTGCCCCCCCCCCCCTCGCCACCTACTCTTCCTCTTTCCTCAACTGAAATCTGTGCAAAACCACAATCCCGCGCGCACACCCGCAATCCCCACCAGCGCCGCGAACCACAGTGTGCAGACACTCCGTCGCCGAAAGGAATCGGCAAACAGTTGCCGAAGGAATCCAGCCACACTGTCGCTGCTGCTCCTATTTCTTCGTGTGCAGCAACGGAGTCGCCCCACCTGCTGCAACACCGGAGCAAAGGAGCGCTCTACCGCAATCGAGGCCGTTGGATATCAGAATTGACGGTCCTGGATGGGCGTGGCTTTGCCTAGATCAAACACTCTCGCTCCTCGCGGTCACCCGGTCATCGGCCACCGGGGATATCCGGTGGCTGGAAGTGGGTTTTATGTGCAGGGTAAAACCCAAGGGCAAGGACTTCTAGGGTATGACATTATTCAAAACTTGTTTTAATGCTTAATGGGAAAGTGGATCCAAATTATTTTTTAATACATTCATTGGCCTTAGGATTTCCAAATGTTCAATGATGTGGGAAAATATGAAATAAAAATTTTATATTATTGAGAAAATTTTGAAAGGTATATTAAATACAAGTATTATTGATTATATATTTGGTATTTGACATATAAAAATTTGGAGCCCATATTGATATCCTAAAAGTAAATTATTTATTTTCATAAACTTGAGTGTAAATGGTTATGCAAAGTAACATGGAACCCTCGATGAATAGCGTGACAAAATATGAAATGAATAATTGACAACTCTTTGAAGCAACTCATTCACAACTACCAATTTTGAAATTTGAAGGGGCTTTGGAAACATGGGAAGAAACGTTCAATATAAATCTATTGTGAGGAACAAGTTTGAGATGAAGGAAATGAATGACAATGTGTGCAATAGTTAGTTAGTGAGTGAAATTGATGAAAGGGATCTTGAATCTAAAACTTACATTAAAATTGAATGACACTAGAATTGGGGTTTTTTCTTTTACCTCATAACAATTCTCACAAGGATTTTCAAATTAAGCAATTTTTGTTAGAAAACCGACCTCCTACTCGATATGTTCATTTCCCTTACAATGATGGTAGATTCATTTATGTCAAATGCATTTTTCTTCAAATGAAGGAAGATTATGATAGTGTGCACAATGTCTAATGAAATCTATTTTGGTACTACAAAAAAACTTAAGTGTGAAACAATGGCAATGTTACCATCCATCCATTTCACTACGCTTTCTTTGGAAGAATCCAATGAGATTCGATTGTTGTTGTCCACTTATGTCAACATTTTTTGACAATTTGAAAAGCATAGATTATGAAGGAAGATCTTGACCCTATTCTAAACACAAAGTGTGAATCCTGGCGTTTGCAAATAAATATGGGGTGATGCTAATGTGCTTTGTATCAAGGTCATGATCTAATGTGCAAGTAGGTTTTGTTTTATTTTTTGGATCAACAAGTCCTATGAAAATTGTGATAAAAAACACATTAAAAAACATGTGAAGTCTATAAAAAATATTTTAAATGAAACAACTTTTTAAAAAATAAAAATAAAATTATATTCGACTTAAAAATTTATGAAAGCCATGTTGTAATTTGTCATCATGGCCTTCTTGACATCATAAACGCTTCCGTTATGTAATTTTAAAATGAGTTTAAATTTATTGAAAAAAAAGTTCTATGTTATGCACGAAGCCAAATAATTTATGATCAAGGGCACTCAAATAATGATATCTTCAACTAAATCATTTTACACAGATCATAATTGCATTCAATAACAAGACTTTCAGAATAGAGATGGTCAAGTCATTTACTTATACTAAATTGGATGATTAGACAATTTTCCCATAATGAAAATTTGTAAAAGGTATTAACATTGAATAATGGCCATCATTTTTTTGTTCATCCATAATTCACATGTATTGTTACATCTATCAAATTCTAGGTCATTAATTTGAAAAAAGGTTTTCAAAAGTTTCTACTTGTAAGTTATGTATGATCAAATTGAGTTATTTTCATTTTTTATTTTAAATTTAATATTAATGAAAATTAAATTAAATATCATTTAAAAAATCTTGAAAAACTATATATATATATATATATAATTCTTTATTATTTTTATTTTTGAATGCTTGTACTTAGAAAGTTGTTTTAGTAAAACTTATTTGACAACTTACATGTTTTACATTTTACTAAAACATTTTTTTTTGCCTATTCAAGGCTTTGATGGGTTGATTGATTGTTAAACATTCTTACCATGCAATGACACCCATATGATTTTGCACAAGGTCTCCACATATTTTTTCCTAGGTTTTTTCTACATCGTTATGACACCCAAACAAATATTGTTAAGGGGTATTTAACATTTTTTCATCTATGCCATGATACCTATAATTAAGGTAAATGAATTGCATCCACCAAATTCATGTTAAAATATGTTCATGACAACTTTCCACAATAACTATTAAGTGAGATGCAAGCCAAGACAATGCAATAGGAACATGACAATTGTTGTGAAATTGGCATGTCATGTCTATAATGACTTTATCCATATGTCAAAGTATTGAATTGATTTCACTGTTGAAAATGATGTCATATCATCATGTCATGATAAATTGAATTCAAACCACTTTTGCTTGCATTTGAATTCTATAAGTAGTTAATGCATAGGGGACAAAATCAAACCAAACAACAAATTAAAAAATAGTTGACAAAATAATCAATGTTCTAGACCTTACAACTTATAGTGTGGTTCATCAATTGTCCATTTTAAAATATTATTGTTGGGGAAAAGATAATCAACTCATGGTAGGCATAATTTTTAAAAGTTAGAAAATGCGCCTCACACTTATCCACAAAATTCAATTTTCAGTAAAATCAAAGTATTTAAGCCTCTTAAAAAAATTATTATTTGAGTAAAAACACAATGAGTGAAAGCATGGTAAAGTATTTAAAAAAAAAAGTTGATGGAATAAGGGTGGGTTTGAAATGAGATTATTTTTAACATAAGTACAAGAAAGTAAATTCAAAATATAGTCAAACTTCATTGTGAACTCATTTTTCTTTGCATTTAGTTTAATATACATTGATTGCAAAATTTGAATTTTTAAAATAATAAAAGTATTAAAACTAAGTACTTTTGAAATTAATTAGTTAAAATTGTGCTCAAATATTTTTTTTTAATAGAAAATTTATTGAAATAAATATGTACTAAATTAAGTTATAAAAATGATTATATCTTCAAGTAATATATATATATATAAACATAATTGTGTTAATGGGTGGTTTTAATATGTGGTAATATTTGTAAATAAGATGTATAAACATATTCAAATTTATAATTTATCATATGGTAGTTATTTTGAACAAAGTTCATATCAAGACTTATACTAATAACTTATACTAATCATACTTCTAATTTCTACCAATTAAATTTTACTAGTCATGTTTTCAAACCTTTGCATAACAAGTTTAAATAAGATTTGTTATAGAATTTTGGACATAATTTAACATAACTTGAGTTTTTAGTTTTAAGATATTAACAAGTTATTGTGTTATGAAGTCTTTGAAATTAGAAGAATAAATCATTTGAATTTTTTTTACTTACATATATTTGTATTTTGTAAATTTCAAAAAACAATTTATTGAATTTATTTTGCTACTCTTTAATAAATGTATAGATCAAAGATGATGTTCACATAATAGGTTGGAGAATTTCAAATTTTGTGCATAAATAAGCTTTGTAGAAAAAAGAACATAAGAAATACTCCTTGTTCCATTTGGCAACCATTTTGGGAAATGATTTTGTTTAACCTTTGGTTGTAACATGGATTTGATTTTTTTTTGTTAAGTTTGTTTTTGTGGATTTTTTAAAGTACATATTTGGAAGTTTCTTTTCTACATTATCGATTTGAAATTGCGAGTAGGATATTGATATGGATTTGATCTAACCTATAAAATAATCTAATTTTGATTACTAGGAAGTTTGGAATATTGAGGCATACTAATTTCAATTTTCATAATTTTATAGTAAGGTTTAGAATGTCTAGAATTGTTACAAGAAATGTACATAGACAAATAGATCAAAGAATGTACTAGGATTCAAAAGGGAAAAAAGTGAGTGCATCAAGATTGATACATACCAATGAACATCAATTAACCACAACATGCAATTGGTGTTAAAATAAAAGGACAAATTAATAACGTAGGTGAAATTGGATGTTGACCACTATAGAAAATCAATATCAATGTATTAAAAATTCATTAAACCAACATGAAAATATTTTTGGAATAGAAGGTGTAAATATAACAAGATCATATATTCAAGTTGTAGATGATGGGGTTGGACTATCAATAGATTTAGAGCAAATGGTTTGATAGAAGGAATTTCAACTTTTCATGCCATGACACATTATATGAAATTTTACTTGATGTTCCACAAATCAAGAACATTGATTCATAAGCATGGGTAATGGGACATGCCATGACTCACACACTCCACACCACAAACCCCAAAACCAAGCACAATTTAATGTATATGACCTATTATCCAAAAGTTTGCTAGCAAAGTTGAACTTACATGGACTATGACACATTATGGAGTAGAGTGACAACAATGTAAATTAAGCAAATGACATTCAACATCAACCCTGGGAATGTGATTTGTGTTCAATATTGTTTCCAATTTTGTAATTATCAAAGTGCCTTAATGGATATAATTGTTGTTGTCACATTAAAGGTGAATGTTGTATATCCAATATAAATGTTTGCAAGGAAAAAATTTATTATGTATGTTTTAAGCTTGTATGAATTCCAATAAGGGCACATTCATATTAGTTTTTGGGAAATGAAATCATTCTACACCTTTTTTTAATGTTTGGAGAATATAAAATTTACCAATGTTTTATCATGGATGTGAAAGGGGTGAATGCAAGCTATAGTGGTTCATTTTTGTGACAAAACGATGTTTTGCCCCCAAGTATCATTTATTCAAATGTTCGTGGTGATTGATATATCTTTAGATCTACAAATTGGGACTTGAATCTAACAAATTATTATTAATAAATTCATTATGAAAAGCAATGTGTAGTTACTTATTGATAAAAAATTCGTTTGTTAGTAATAACGTACTTTTGAGGTCAAAAAATATGGATTGGTCGTTTAATTGAAACATCACAAAATGAAAAAAAATAAAATTTATTCACATTCCAAATTTGTTATTGAAACTCAATATATAATGTAATAAAGATGATAAATTCATATGAAGAATCTTTTCTTTGAAAAATTTAATTGTTTAATAGTTTTTTGTTTGTTCTTCAAAAAATTTGTCCCAAAAACATATTTTTTGAAAGTTCTAGATGAGGCATTATTCCTTTGAATTTTATGGGTTTTTTTTCTAGGATTTCCAAATCAAAAAATGACATCAGCTACATTAAATACTAGTTTTCACATAGATTTGGGAATGTTTGTCGGTGATTGAACACATATTATTCAAATATTAAAATACTAATATTTAAAAAAATAACAACCATGTTCACTTGAATCATTTTAAAAAATCTTACATAAACTTATAGGGAGTGCATTTTTTATCACTTTTGAGCCACTATATTGTGCATTCACCCAAAGGTGCATTTGAACAACCATATTCCAAAAGAGTGTTATGACATAAATGCTAACAAAAATCCAAGGTGCATTGTCATGCCTTATGTTCCCTATCTAGAGTGAACATGACACTAGATAGCATGTGGTGCACACAAGAACCAATTATGAAGTGAAGATGATGGGACACATGAATAAGTAAAAAATTTGGGCAATCTCTAATATCATAGTACCTTTACCATTTCGGCATAAATTAAATGATTTTTCATTTTTTCAAACTTTTGAAAAGTTATTTATTATTTGTGCCGAAATTTTAATAAAATCAAAAGTTCAACTATCAAGTTTTGAACTGCAAACCTTTCCATGATAAGGATTTAAAACTAAGGTAGTTTAGACATACTACATTATTCCATAACATTGACAAGATCTTGTTTATTATTTTGTATAACTATTATCTGCCCATAATTTCAGAATTAAAAAACCAAGTGTCAAAATTTGACATCTGAACTTTGATAGTTTGTTGCCGAAATGGTAAAGGTACTACGATAACTTATTTTCAGCCTCATACGCAATCGGTGTGTGTAGCTATAAGGAAGAAGGAAAGGTGCTTCCACCCTTTGAAGCTTGCACCTATCATATTAGGGCAATTGTTTTCGTCTCACAATTATAAGTGGTTGCCTTTCTAGGTCAACCTGCAAGTCCCAAGAAAGTGGTGTATATCCAGTGCAAGACCATGTCACAGCTGGTAATCATCTGTTTTTGGTCTTGTCAACAATTTAACAAATTCTATTTATTTTTGGATGAAGTTTCTTTTGGTAAAGCTAGATTTCATTGGCTCTAACCAAAGGGAAGAGACTTCACATGCATGTAGGATTGGGGATCCAAACTTGAAAGTGGTTTGAGGCAATTTGTTCAAAATGGTTGTTTGTACCACCGTTGAACGGGTATCAAAAATATCCTTGGATATTACCTGAGCATCATTTGAGTTTGCTTATCCAACCTCTCAAGGTATCACTTCGAGTGCTACCCTGTTTGAAAACCTGGTCATTGGTTCTCACTAGTGTGAGAACCGGATGATGAGGATTGACTTTATATATATATACATTGAAACCCAGGTGAGGTAAAACCCCATTACCCGGGTCAGGTTCTCAGACTACTACTGCAAACAGGGTTTAATGCCCAAGGTTGTACATTTCATGGACAAGATTCGAGAATAATTATAGTAGTTGTACGTGTAAGTATATGTAGCAGCAGTGAAGACGTTCCCAAAAAAAAGGAAAGATAGGATGAAACTCAGTTTCCCACAAAAATTGATGGTTTTTTGAGCTCCACCCCACCCCCTCCACCCATTCTGAATGCTAATGTACTTTTTAGCAGGTTTTATTTTGAATCTCACCAGATCAGGAATGAAGCTGCTTAGGGGTGGTAGACTTGTCCATAGATGACGCCCTTCAATGGTGCAGCTGTTTCTGCTACTACCAACTTTGAAATGAAGGTCTCTTTTGCATCTTCACAAATTTCCCATCGTTGCAGAAATTGTCGTTGGAGCTGTTTGTATCCTGAGTGGCATCGCGGTTGTTTCCACTCTTGCTTGCAATGGTGATGTTTTGTTTGTCGATTTGCCTTCTTGCAAATATGAGAATAGCTATGGAAAAATCAGGGCTAGTTTTGGCGGTGAAGAAACTGCACTTGCAGAGAAGTAATAACATCAGGTGCTTAATTTTTGTTTTATTTGTTCGTTTGTCTTTTCGTTTTCATGGCTCTTGGCGAAAAGCTCAATTCATTTTCTTGACAAATGCTGTGTGAAACTTGTTGATTGAAGTTTCTGTATCCAGAAGGTTTTCATGTCAGGAAACACGAATGGGATCAGAACCCTGTATTCATTCAGTAGGCCATTGGATATCAATTTGAATCCTTTATTATCTTGAGAGTAGATGCCCAAAACAAGGTCTCTTGAGACCTATCCTGACATTCTCAAATGATTTGTTCACAATAACTTCGGTTTTGAGATGGATTTGTTGCAGGGTTTATTTTTCAGTGATTTGAATTTCGCAAAGAAAGCGATTTTGAACTGAAGGGAAATGATGTGTGGGAGATGCAGGATTTAGCGAATATTTGAAATTTGTCTCTTGTGTACACATTTGCAGGGGGTAACAGTCACACAACCAGGCTTCAAAGTGTTTTTTCATCTTATGAACTTTTCTCTTAACCTGAAGTCAAAACTCAATCTGCATCGAGGTTTAGCAAATCCGTCTGTTTTTTGACGTTTTGTAGTTGGTCTTTGTGCTTGGAGGTGCCATCATATTCTGTGTTATTGTTTTTCCTGTGATTTGATGAGCCAATGTTCATCAAAGGAAATGGTCAGATGAAGCTTAGCAGGATCCAAATTTCCTGGTGCAGTGGATTGCATGGATTGTGACGTAGATTCTGCAGTGGTGACATATTTTGCAATTTTGTCTTACATGCTTCAAGATGTTTAAGACTGAGTAGTTGGTTTTGTGAAGCTGGATGGATGACCCATGAGTGGTGATGTCGGAGCTGGTGTCACCCGGGCATCAGTTGCTCTTGCTTCTCCTTTGCTGACATCTCCTGACTGCCCACCAGTTATGCTAGATGTGAACAAATAACTGAATTAAAAAATAAATCCTGCACATTGAACCCAACAACCATACCTGTACTACTATAACATCATCATACTTTGTAGATCATTTCTGCTGGGTATAATTTCTTCAGAGTTCCTTACTTAAGTTCTGTGGCCTATTGACAAAAGTTCTACCAAAAACATGGGAATGCTTGAAATTTTCTGTGCAGGATTTCTTCAATTAGCAGGTGGAACAAGCGTTCACACAGTAGATGCATTGAAAAAGGAGGGGTTAATTCAATCTCCTAATAAACCAGGTAGGGATGCAGTAATTGCTGGAGTTGCATATGTTGGTTATGCTCGCAAGGTACTCTTTAAGACCTTGGGTCTTTTTAAGGAAAATGCTAAGTTTCCTGTGTGTCTACCAGTGTTGGTCTGGTATGTATAAGCTTGTGCCTTGTATCAACACTGGTATCAAGGACCCTACCAGGCTAGTAGAACTGGGGCAATACCAGCCTTGTAGGGACCTCAGTTAAGACCAGCCTTGGACCAGTTTTATACCAGTTTCAATACCAGAGATTATATACCTGCCTCATACCAGCCCAAAATCAGTTTTGGACCCAATATTAGGACCAGGCTGTTTTGAAAGTTCTGAAAAAGACCATATACCAGGACCAGGTTGGTATGAAAATTTCAGAAAGTACCCAATACTAGGAGCAGTCTTGTGTGAAAATTTCAGAAAGTATCCAATACAAGGACCAGTCTAGTATGTTCAAAAGTTGATACCAGACCAACACTGGTCTTTGTCTTCTTCCTTCCTCTTGAATCATTGATAGCCTTGTAGTGTATTCTTACTTGTCATAACCTATTGCAATTGCTGGCACCATATTGAATGTCAATTTTGTGAGTGTACTTTTTAAATGCGCTTTTCTTTTCACTTTATGTATATGTGGGTTATCTACTAGCCATGGGGTATTTCGAAGGTTTTTAAGTGGCCATTGATAAAAGAAAAGACCGTACACCCAGCAAGTTCTTCTTTCAGGATTGTTGCTAAATTCACCTGGGGGAACTTTCTCAGGTATGGAAACAGATTGTGTCAGAGTATCTTGAGGAGTTCGGAGAAAGAAACTGAAATGCCATGTTGGGGAATGAGTCTAGCAACAAACTGGAGCACTACCCTTCCTTGTTACTGGGTGCTTTACAAGAAGCTATTGCCTCAGGAGTCAGTAGGAGTAAAGGATGGGCAATGCTCTAGTGTGACCAGAACTTGTGTCCGGGTTTTTTTTTGCTGTGTGAACAAGACTCTTCTGGTGGCTGGATGAAGAGATAACCTGATGGATGGATGACTGTGCAGATTTGGACTGGCAGAAAGTGCCAAGATGGAAGATGGTTTGTAATCATGAGGCGTGGAGCAGGCTGCAATGCTCCCGCTTCTATTTCCTTCTTGTTTTTGATGTTGCTTGTTGTTTGCAGATGATGGGTTTTGGATTGCATTCTTCACAATTTGGATGGCGCTCAGCGTTGATCAATTGGTTCTTTGCATAACTTCTTGGATGTATGTGAAGGGAAGGAAGTGCGGACTGTCAAGATAAGAAGGGAGCTTCTTGAGATGAGAAGCTAAGTTCCAAGATTAGAAACTGAGTAGTTTTTCAAAATGTATTATGGATGTTTTATCAATTTGCTGGTGTGGTTTGGTGTGGTTTTTCAATAAGAGGTTTGTTAGTGTTTCTTGTGAGGGAAGAATGCCTTAGCGTTGTGAAAATTGGTCAAGTAGAGAACTTTGTATCTCCATTGCGCCTCAGTTCTCTTATAGAAATAGACAGACTATAATGCTTAGTGTAGGGACTGATTGAAGAAGGTGATGAAAACTTCAGGAGTTTCGTGAGCAGCTAGCTATTCATGGCAATTGGGACTGTGATGGGGATGAATTTCACAATGTTGGGGTACTGTGGGATCTGGTCTGAAGGGAAATGATTGTGTACCAAAACAGATTTGGGATTCTGAAGATGCATTTGTAGTGGGTGGTTTGGGTGCTCATTCCTTCTTTTTGTTCAACCTCTTGGGTTTCAAGCTGTGGGGAATTATGGTGGTGTTCATTCTCTGGAGCTGGGGGTTGGGTTTATAAATTGCCGTGTTTAGACCAGCTGGGCTCAAGAGAGATAAGCTGGAGAGTACTGATTCTTCATGGTCCATAGTCTATGGTTTTAGTGTTGTATGTAGTAATTAGGCTCAGTGTTGAGTTGCTGTTACACCTCTCTGTGAATTTCAAGAGACGACAAAAACTCCTTTGATTTTTATCCAAGCAAATATGGTTTTATTGTAGCCCTCTCTTTTGGTGACACTAGTACGATGATGATGATGAGTGATGATACACTAGGAGCATTGCCCATCCTTTACTCCATCATCATCTTTTGTCCATGGGATTAGAACTTGAAGATTTTTTCAATTTAGAAGTTTTTCTGCCCCACATGTTCTCAATGGTGTTCCCAATTTGTCTCCATGTTTTTGCTAAGTTTTCTTGTAGAGCCTGTCCAATAGCCCAATATAAACCCTTGCTTGGCCGAGATGAAACTTTGAGGTGCAAGCAGTGCAGCTTGGTAAATAGATGATGTGCTTGAACTCTTTATTGAAGAAGCATGGCACCCAAATTTTCAAGAATAGCCACCTTGGAGGTCCTTCCTCCTTACCAGTGTTGGCTAGTTATTGAGTTTTGACCTGGTTATCAACTTGTTTATTGATAACCAACAAGCTGGTTATTGATTTTTGGGATAATTGGTTAAATTTATAATTCCCTTGTATTGAAATTTAAAAAATCTAATAGCCTATCTGGATGACCCAATTACAATCCAAGTAGGTTATCAGTTTTCAAACACTAATACAAATTTTTTTTTAAATACAGGAAAAGTAATATTAATAATTTAAAATTCCTTATAACTAGCTAGTACCTAGCATGATAATAGGTGATTAGTTGATAACTTACCCTTATGCATATTTAAGGCTATTACTTAATTTTTTTGACAAACTAGTTTGCAATTTTTTTTTTGATATTGATATTGATAACTTGTGTGGTCCCAAAAAATTCATAAAAAAACTTAGTTGGTGGTTACTACAATACCTTTTCAGGTTTAGTAGAAAATATATATTTTTGAAAATGCCAAAATTTTAAAAAATTAAGGTCCCTTGTTAAAAAAATTTAAATTATTTTTTATTTAAGTTGAAATTTCATAGGAATCCTAAGCAATTAAAAATATTTCTTTTTGTTGTTAAACACCCCTAATGAGCTTTATCTTGTGCCTTTTATGGGCTTGTTAATGCAACCATGTGAAGTAGTGCTTCATTTTGTCGCGAGATTTTAAATTTTTTTCCTTTTTTGATTGTGTATGCAATAAATCTAAAAAGTAAACCATTGTCACCAAAAAGAAAGGGGAGATGCTTTCTATGTGTGTAAACCTCTAATGTTGGGTATATAGACTCAATGTGAATTGCTGAAATCTTCTTGAGACAAAAAAATTGTTACAAGTATTATTTCTACATATAGATCCTTAGAGACATCAAACTTTATCATCTTATTTCTATGGACCACAAGGGATTAGATTCTCTCTTGATTTCCTCTTGAGGAGTCAATTAGTTGTTTAATGAGAGTGGCAGCTCATATTCCAACAATAGAAATCCCACAAATATTATTTTGACATCATCACATGGTTCTTGTCAGAAACTAGACAAAGATTCAAGATAGAAGTGATGAATGTGATCTATTACACTTCCCAGTATCCCCTTGCTCCCAAAATCCCCGGAGCTCCCACTAATTAGCAAGTACTCTCAAAATTCTCAAAATGAACACATTGCACACTCACATTAAGACCCCCAAGTTGTCAAAGATGATGTTGCCACAACAACCATTCTTGAAATCCTTGACACATTCATCATCTCCCTTGTATTGGTCCCTTAGAAAAAACGCTAGACCTCTTAATCTTTTTCTAACACTCTTGGCATAGTGGAAGCTCAAGTGTTAGGATTTTATGAGAGCAAGAAGTCTACATCAACTTTTGCCCTTAACTGATTACAACCCAAATTTCCAAAAATCCACTCCACACTTGTTGGTTATCATAAAATCTAGAAACTTAACTTCATCTCCTCGCTAAAAAATGTTATTCCTCACTTTAGCCAACATCATATATATATTTTTTCTCCCCATCCTTTCACTCCCCTGAAATCTTTGCACCAATCCACCTACAGAACTGTGATTCACACAGCTCATAAAAAGTCTCCATTGAGCAACCAAAATCACACTCTATCACTGAAACTAGCTCACTAAGATCCCTCCATAAATAACCTACAAAACAAAAAAAAACAATTTTTTCGGCGCCCTTGAAACACCATGCCTTCAATAGTTCAGCCATAGAGTTGAATTAGGGTTTTTTGGTTCCATCCACAAAAAACATTTGACACTATTTTTAGGTCACACCATGCTTTCTAATGTTTGATGTTATGTTAGTGGTTAGTGTTCTATTTCTTGCAAGGGAGGATCTGGGATCAAAATTTGAGTTGTGAAGTAAAACATTTGCATAGAACATTGGTGATGAACAACATGCGGATATTTTTAACTTTAAATGAAAATTTCTTGATTTAAAAAAAAAATTCAAGTGTCCAAATCAATTTTTCAAAATAAAATAATTATTCAATAGTACGATGCCAAACTTGAAAAGGTATTATGGTATTAGAAAAAAACAATAGTTGGCCAACATTAGTCCTTACTTGACATAAAGAATCGGTCAAATTCTTTTTTCATAAATGCACAATGATTACATGGTTGTGATTCATTGGAGAGGAAAGGAAAAGCTTTTAGTGTAAGCTGCCATCCTCTTTTGAGGCAAAAATTATATTTAAATAAAGAAGTTGTGTTAAAGTAAGTGAACTTTAAATTATAAGTTCTTTAAAAAGGATAGCTGTTTTTCTCATTTAAGCACATTCTTGGTTTTTTTAAATGGTTTTTAAATCATAATTACTATAATTAATCAAGCCAATAACATATTTAACACTAGAAGGTGGGTCCAAATAATAAACTGAAGATAACCATATTGTAGTGTACCACTGATTTCCACATTCAAAACAAAATGAATAATTATTATTTGTCAAAAATTGCATTCATTTTTTTGATTTAAAAATTATATATATTTTCATCATCTACTATAATATTGTGATATGAGTAATGAAATTATTTAAAGTGTAGCCTATGATAATTATGATGATTTTCAACATATCAACTTAAAATTTTCACAAAATTTCATTTGAAATTTTGAAGACTATTTAATAACAAAATTGACCTTAGGGTAAGGTATTTTTTAAAAAAAAGAACATTTGCTGCATATTGATTGATGGTTTCATATTTTGATCTCAATTGCTTTTTTCATCAATCACATAATTATGATATATTGTTCTAGGCCAATCTTGCAACATGCAACCACACAAATAATATTATGATAATATTATACATGTCAATATGCTAATCAATATATATTAGACAA
>Ga0116229_10010629_pt1 | contig 13771 bp, 14 predicted proteins | sample S1TSphgellanicum_3_FD_87313 | JGI IMG/M metagenome (GOLD analysis project Ga0116229, IMG submission 87313) | Host-associated microbial communities from peat moss isolated from Minnesota, USA - S1T2_Fc - Sphagnum magellanicum MG | ecosystem: Host-associated > Plants > Peat moss > Unclassified...
CCTCACCGTGGGCGAGAACTTGCGCCTCGCCGCGCTCGCCGGCCGCAAAGGCCCCTGGACCGAAGCGCGGATCTACGAGTACTTCGCCGTCCTCGGCGAACGCAAGGACAAACCGGCGAAACTCTCCGGCGGCGAACAGCAGATGCTCGCGATCGCGCGCGCGCTGATCGCGAATCCCGAGATCATCTTGCTCGACGAGCCGATGGAAGGGCTCGCGCCGCTGATCGCGCGCAACGTCGAAGACGTCGTGCGACGGATCAAATCCGAGGGCAACACGATTCTGCTCGTCGAGCAAAACGCACAGGTCGCGATGAGCCTCTCGGATCGCGGCTACGTGCTCTCGAACGGCCGCGTCGTCGGCTCCGGACCGATCGCCGACCTGCAGCGCGACGAAGCGATGATGCAGCGGTATCTCGCGGTGTGAGATGACGTTCCGCGACACGCTCTCGGAAAAAGACGCGCATCTAGCCCGGCGGCTGGAAGGCTTCGGAGACGTCGTGTTCGGGTTTTCCGTCTCGCAGCTCGCGCTGCAGCTCAGCTTGCCGCAGACGCCGCAGGATCTCGTCGGCAACCCCGTCCGCTACTTCTTGTATTTCGCGACGTTCGCAGCGCTGGCCGGCTTCTGGCTGCGGTTTCACCGGATGATCGCGGGCGCGTTCCGCCCCGCGCCGTTCGAACTGGTCGCGGTGTTCTTCTACCTCGCGTTCATCGGACTCGTCCCCTACGCGCTCTACGCCAACGCGCATTTCGCGATGAACGGATCGGCGCAAGGCGGGCGGATCGGCCTCGCGGCCTACCTCCTGTGCATCACGATGCTCGCGCTGTCGTCGGCCGCCGTACAAGTGCGGAATTTCCTTCGCGGCTACCACGTCTTCGACGAACGCGAGCGGCGCAAGGCGTGGGAATCGAGCGTCGTCAGCGTGGCGGTCACGCTCACGACCGCGTTCGCGTTGACGGTCGACCTGGCGATCGGCGTCGCCGCCGGCGGGTTCGCGGGGTTTTCGATCGCGGCCGGCGGGGCGATCGCACGGCAGGTGGCGCGCCGGCGGGTGCCCAGCGCCGAGCTGCTTCGCCTTCCCGGCCCCGGCTCGAATCCGGCAGAGGCTGTGACGGGTTAGGCCGAACGTGAGGTCATTATGCCAACCGTAGAAATCGTCCGCGACGCGCTCCGCGAGGTCGAAGACCCCGAACTCCACATGGGGATCATCGATCTGGGTCTGGTCTATGACGTGTCCGTCGAAGGCGCGCAGGGCGAAGACGTCAACGTCCTCATGACGCTGACGTCGCCGATGTGCCCGGTCGGCCCGATGTTCAAGCAGATGGTCGAATCCAAAGTCGAGTCGATCGACGGCGTCAAGAACGTCAAGGTCGACATCACGTTCACGCCGCCCTGGGACCCCAAAGTCATGGCGTCCGACGACGTGAAACTCCAACTCGGCATCTGGTAACACCACCGGCCGATCCCCCGCGGGTTCTGCTCGCCGCGTATTACGATTGGTCCAGCACGTACCGGACGGCACGGATGCTGGCCGGGGCAGGGATGCGCGTCGAGGTCCTCTGCGACCCGTCGTTTTTCATCGCTCGCTCGCGTGCGATCGCGCGCGCGTATTCCACGAGCCAGGCGACGATCGTCGCCGATCTTCAAGCGTTGCTCGAGCGCGAACGCTTTGCGTGGGTGATCGTCGGCGATGACGCGCTTCTCGGCCCCCTGCTGCGACTGCGCAACCCGTGGTGGATCCGCCCCTGGCTGCCGGTGGCACCCGGCAGCAGCGCGGCGGAGTTCGTCGATTCCAAGATTGCGTTCGCCGACGGTTGCCGGGCCCTCGGCCTGCCGGTGCCCGAGTACCGGCGCGTCGTCTCCGCCGACGATGCGGTCGCGGCGGCGGCGGCGTTCGGATTTCCGGCGATCGGCAAAACCGCGCACGGGTTCGGCGGGAACGCGGTGCGGCGACTCGCGGATGCGCCGGCGGTACGCCGCTGGTGGGCGGGCGTTCGCGGCCCCGCAATCGTGCAGCGCTTCGTGAACGGACGGTATGCGACGACCGAGATGCTCTACGCACGCGGCCGGTTGCTGGCGTACGTGACCTCGCTGCGCTCCGACTATTGGCCGACGCCGCTGAGTGCCTCGACCACGCGCGAGATCATCGATCTGCCCGCGCTGCGCCCGATCGTCGAGCGGCTCGGCGCGCACACCGGTTTCGACGGCCTGTGCGGCATCGATTTCATCCTCGATGAAAACGGCGATCCGCAGCTCTCGGAACTCAATGCGCGCCCGACGCCCGGCTACGACGTGCGTCCGGATGTGACCGCACTCTTCGCCGCCGCCGCACGCGACCGGCTCGCCGGCGTCGCGCGCGAGCCCGCAACGGTCACGCATTCGAGCGGGCCGATGCATCTGTTCCCCGAGTCGCTCAGTCTCGCCGCGACGCGTCGCACGATCGACGCCGTTTTCGGCGCGCTCGAGTCCGTGCGGCGCGCACCGTTCGACGAGCCGCGACTAGCATGGAGTTTGGCCGCGCGCGCGGTACGCGACGGCAGCGGCGTGCGCGCGTACGAAAAGCAGCAGCGCCTCCCGAAACCTTCCGCCTCTCCCTTGACACGCTAGCGTCCTTCCCATTAAATGACGTTGGCCGCCCTTCTTGGTTAAGAATCGGAAAAGGCGGTGCTTTCGTTTGCCGGTCGTGCCGTCTCGGTCCCACGTCATTTGCTGACGCGGGCAGTCTTCGTTTTGCCTGGACTTCGAGGAGATTTCTCTGATGCGACGCTTGTTCGGCTGCGCGCTCATCGCGGCAGCAATTCTTGCCGGCTGCGGCGGCAAGACCACGACTCCCCATGAGCTTACGCCGCAATCCTCGTCGCGCCACGTGCTCGACGGCAGCGGCGTCCTTGAAGACGGCGGTTTCGAGAGCGACGGCTTCACGTACTGGACGCAGTGCGGGAGCGGCGGTACCGCGTCGATCCAATCGTCCGTCGTGCACTCCGGCAGTTACGCTGCGGAGATGGGTTCGACGACGAGCGAACCCGACGGCGACGCTGCGCTCTGTCAGTCGTTTACGGTTCCCGCGAGCGGAACGATCACGTTCTGGATCTGGGAAGGCACGAACGATACGGTCAAGTACGCGCAACAGTACGCGAAGATTCTGAATTCCAGCGGCACCGTGCTCGCCACGCTCTACAGCGACGCCGGAGACGGGAAGGCCTGGATCGAGCGCTCGTACAGTCTCTCCGCGTACGCAGGTGAGACGGTACAGATCCAATTCGGCGTGCACGGCGCCGGAAGCAAAAACTACAACATGGTGCAGTACGTCGACGACGTCTCGGTCAGCGGCACCAGCAGCGCGGCTCCGTCCGCCTCGCCGTCACCCGCACCGTCACCGTCGCCGTCGGCGAAAGCCTCAGCGTCGCCGTCGGCAAAACCGTCGGCCTCGCCGAGCGCGGCTCCGAGCACGAAACCCTCGGCCGTCCCCACCTACGCGCCCTCACCCGTCCCCTCGGGCGACTTCGAGGACACGGCTTGCCTCCAGACGCCGGCACCGACGCAGCCCGCGGCACAAACCAACGTCGACTCGACGTTCTTCACCACCATCATTCCGAACGCGAAGACGATCTGCATCAGCGCCTGGGATCTCTCGAGCAATATCACGAGCGCGCTCGAGAGCGCCGCGAAGAACGGCGCCAGCGTCACCGTGATCACGCCGTATAGCGAAAATTCCGACAACTCCTCCGATCTCGCGGCGATCATCGCCGCGGGCGGCCACGCGAAGACCGAGTACACCTCCGCTTCCGGCAAAGGCACGTCATCGAAAACGACCGCCTACGAGCTTTCGCCGATGGACATCCACGCCAAATTCGCGCTCGTCGACGGCGTCTTGTACATGGACGGTCACAACTGGTTCAACACCGACGTAATCATGCAAGACCCCGTCGCGGGCGATTACGCCGCCGCGCAAGCCGATCTCGTGACCTTCGCAACGCCCGCGCCGAGCAATACCGCCGCGCCGAACGAGAACTTCACGACCGACAAGCAAGTCTCGCTCCATACCGAGAGCAACTACATTCAGTCGATCATCCCGAGCCTGGCGTCCGGCGATGAATTCGACTTCATCGTCGAGTCCTTCAGCGATATCGTTTCGAGCGGCGATTATAACGATGACGTCTACGATGGGTTGTGCCAGATCGCGAAATTGCCGGCTCACGTTACCATGCACGTCATGGTCGAGGACTACAGCAGCAGCGAGGCCGCCGCGCTGCAAAATCTCATGATCCTCGACCCGAATGCCTACGTGAAGACCGACAGCGTCGGGCACGAGAAGATCACGATGTACCGCACGAGCGTCGGCGGCGCGCCCGTGAACGCGTGGTTCGGCTCCTCGAATTCGACGACGACCGACCTCTTCGACTGGGGGATCGACATCCCGAGTAGCAACACGAACATGCTCGGCGCACTGCAAGCGTGGTTCGACAACGAGTTCGGCACCAACACGGGCGCCGGAGCAAACGGTTCGACGTCGATTCCGACGCCGGCGCCGGGTGCAACCGCGACGGCTTGCGGGTCACTTCACTCGTAGCGCCGACCGGCGAACGGAGCAGGCCGAGCCGAAGGTGAAAGGCGGGCAGCATGGCATGTGCTGCCCGCCTGCTTGCTTTGACGGCATCCGTCGCGATTGCGATCGCACCGAAACCCGTCTGCGCGCAGCCCGCACTCGATGCCGACGCGATCTTCACGCGCGCGCGCACGGTCGCCGAAGCGCGCGTGCTGCCGCCGTATCTCGAATACACAACCTATGCCGCCTTCGTGCGCAAAGGTCACATCGACGCGGAGCACTATCACGTCATCGTCCGCACCTCGGACGGTATGGCGTACGTCACGCCCGTCCCCGATTCGGCGGCCGACCGCATCGATACGAAATCCTACGTGCAAAAAGCACCGCCCTACTTCTGGCCGGCGACGACGTTCGGGCTCGCCCGCGAGCAGCGCAACGATTCACAGACGTTCGGTCTGGCGGGCGGCGCGGCGCCCCCGTCACCCGATCCGACGTCCTCGCCGCTGGCGACGATCGGCGGCGTGCGCGCCGTGACGCATGAATACACCGTGACCCTGGCCGGAACCGAAATGCTCGACGGCACGCGCGTGTACCATCTGCTGCTCGTGCCGCGGTTCGATCCGCAGGCCCACCAGATCCGCGAAGCGTTCATCGACGCCGAGACGTTCCAAACCCGGCGCCTCATCGTCGCCGTCTATGCGAAGTTGGGCCCGATCCACTCGCAGCCGCGCGCGATCGTCGATTACGCCCCGATCGACTCGGCCTGGCTCGTCTCGCACGGACAAATCGACTTCACCTTGCGCTTCGGCCCGTTCGCCTTTGCCGGGACGGGGGACTTCCGTTTGCTCGACGTGCGCGCTCCGGCTGAGGAACCCGACTGGATGTTCGACAAGACGAAGCTCGCCGCGCACCAGCGGGGCTGACCGGCGCCTGGGCGAAGGCCGCCGAATGTCGACGTCGCCGCCCAAATCCGCTCACGACCGCGCCCAAGAACGCCTCGCGGCGATGCGCGCCGAATCGCTCGCTCCGGCGGGCGAAGCCGCGGTCGAGCGCCAGCACGCGCGCGGCAAGCGCACCGCGCGCGAACGGATCGAGTCACTCGTCGATCCGGGCTCGTTCATCGAGCTCGACCGGTTCGCCGTGCATCGAACGACGGCGTTCGGCTTGGACGAACGCAAGTTTCTCGGCGACGGCGTCTATACGGGTCACGCGACGATCGACGGCCGCCCGGTCTTCCTCTTCTCGCAAGACTTCACGGTACTTGGCGGGTCGCTCGGCGAAGTGTTCGCCGAAAAGATCTGCAAGGTGATGGATCTTGCGCTGCGCACGGGCGCGCCGGTGATCGGGATCAACGATTCGGGCGGCGCACGCATTCAGGAGGGCGTCGTCAGCCTCGGCGGCTACGCCGAGATCTTCTGGCGCAACGTCCAAGCCTCGGGCGTCGTGCCGCAGATCAGCCTGGTCGCCGGTCCGTGTGCGGGCGGCGCCGTGTATTCGCCGGCGATCACGGACTTCACGATCATGGTCGAAGGCATTTCGCAGATGTTCATCACCGGCCCGGACGTGATCAAGACCGTCACCGGCGAAGACGTGACGTTCGAAGAACTCGGCGGCGCGCACACGCACGCGACGAAATCCGGCGTCGCGCACCTCACGGCGGCCGACGAAGACGAGATGAACGACCAAACGCGGCGACTGCTTTCGTTCGTTCCCTCGAATAATCTCGACGATCCGCCGCTCGTTCCGAGCGGCGACGACCCGCTGCGCCTGGCCCCTGAACTCGACGGCGTCGTCCCGGACTCATCGAACAAGCCCTACGACATCCTCGACGCGATCGTGCCGGTCCTCGACGACGGCGATTTCTTCGAAATCGCGCCGCTGTACGCGCCGAACATCGTGATCGGCTTCGGCCGCGTCGGCGGCCGCAGTATCGGGATCGTCGCCAATCAACCCAAGGTGCTGGCCGGCGTGCTCGACATCGCGTCGTCGATCAAGGCCGCGCGCTTCGTGCGCTTTTGCGATGCGTTCAACATCCCGCTGCTGACCTTCGTCGACGTCCCCGGGTTCTTGCCCGGCACCGCGCAAGAGTTCGGCGGCATCATCAAACACGGCGCGAAGCTGCTCTACGCCTTCGCCGAGGCGACCGTTCCGAAGATCACCGTCATCACGCGCAAAGCCTATGGCGGCGCCTACGACGTCATGGCCTCCAAGCACATCCGCGCCGACATCAACCTCGCGTGGCCGACGGCCGAGATCGCGGTGATGGGCTCGCAGGGCGCGGTCGCGATCCTCAATCGGCGCGAGATCGCCGAGGCCGCCGATCCCGCGGAGCGGGCCGCCGAGCTCGTCGCCGACTATACCGAACATTTTGCGAACCCGTATATCGCGGCCCAGCGCGGCTACGTCGACGACGTGATCGACGCGCGCGAAACCCGTCGCGCCGTCTCACGCGCCCTCGATATGCTCGCATCGAAGCGCGTCGAGCGCCCAAAACGCAAACATGGCAATATCCCGCTCTAGCATCGCCAAGATTTTCCCGGTTCCGCTGCCTTGGCCGAACTCGCAAAGCCGAGGACGCTGCAGATCGTCAGGCCGTCGTTCGCTCTAACGGCGCAGGCACGTATCGACGGAGGCGGTCGTCTTGCCGCCCGCGCGCACCGTCGCGTGGATCGTATACTCCGTCGCCGAGACGCGATCGACCGATTCAGCGATGCTCGCGTCCGGGTAGATGCTGCGGAAGGCGATGTGATTCGCGCTACCAGTCCCGCGCATGATCGTCGTACTTCCGCTGCCATCGAAAACGACCGCCGTCCAGCCGCGTTTCGCATACGCAAGAAGTTCCTCATCACCGCCGCCTGCGAAGGTTGCCGTCTCCCGTAAGGTTTGTCCGCCGAGATCGTACGCATACGTCGCTCGGTATGGTAGCAGCAAGGCTCCGGCGCGATACGTGCATGTCCAGCGTCCGACCAGGTAATGCAATTCTGCGAGTGGACCGGCGGATGCCGGCATCGCCGAAGCCACAACGAAAGACGCGAGCACTGCCGCGATACGCATGTTACCCAAGTCTCCCCGTGTATTTTTCCAACAAACCCCACCCCGTGTCGCCGAACGTGCCGCGCCACTTCTTGTAATAATCACCGAGTTTTGCCTTGAACGTCGTCGTGTCGCATTGGTTGATTTGCATGCCGAAGCGATGGAGTTTGTCGGTCAGCGCGGCGGTCAGCGCGGCGAAGTCGCGGCGCTGCAGGTAAGCATACTTCGTGACGTTGCGCTGGACGGCGTCCTGGATATCCTTCGGCAACGAGTTCCAGGCATCGATGTTGACCAGCCACCACCAGCAATCCCACGAGTGATTCGAGAAGTTGAGCGTCTTCTGGACTTCGTAGATCTTCGACTGATTGATGTTGATGAGCGCGTTCTCTTGGCCCTCGACGATGTGCGTCTGCAAGCCCGTGTAGAGTTCGTTGACGTTCATCGGCACCGGCGCGGCACCGAGGGACCGGAAGAGATCGAGCGAGATCGGGCTCGCCGGAACGCGCATTTTGAGTCCTTCGAGATCGGCCGCCGTGTGGATCGGCTTGTTGGCCGTGATCTCACGGAATCCGTTGTCCCACGGATGGGAGAGCACGTAAACGCCGACCTTGCCGACTTCTTTGCGAATGAAGTCACCGAAGTCGCCGTCGCACGCCGCGAACGCCGTTTTCGTATCTTTGAACGCGAAGGCGAGGCTGTCCATCTGCGCGATCGGCGAGACGCTGCCGAGAATCGAGCCCGCCTCGGTGAGGAACTGCAGCGCGCCGCTGCGCACCTGCGAAATCATCTGCGTGTCGCCGCCGAGCGTCGAATCCTGGAACGTGTCGACGTGAAGCCGGCCGCCGGTCTCTCTTTCGACCTGCGCCCACATCTCTTTGGCGCGCGTCGTCACCGGCGAACTGATGGTCTGATCGTTGCCGTACTTGAACGAGAACTGCGCCGCGCGCGCCGGGGCGCGCACGACCGCGATGCTCGCAAATGCGGCCGCCGTCGAGGCAGCGAAACGGCCGCGGCTCATGCTCTGCTTCATGACCGTTGGGCATCGCGGGGAGAGCCGGGAAATCCTTGAGCAGCCCGGGCCGTGCTCGCATGAGGGAGGGAGGCCAAAGCCGGACGAGTACCCCCTTTCTTCGTGAGTCTACTGTCTGGAAAAACGATTTTGGTGACCGGCGTCGCCAACCGTTGGTCGATCGCGACCGGAATCGCCCGTGCACTGCACGCTCATGGCGCGTCGCTGATCTTCATCTACCAAGGCGAGCGCGTGCGCGACGAAGTGGAAAAGCTGGCCGCCGACCTCGGCGGCGCCCCGAGCTTCCCCTGCGACGTCGGTTCCGATGAGGCGATCGCAGCGCTTGCCGCGCAAGCCGGGCCGATCGACGGGCTCGTGCACTCGATCGCGTTCGTGAACAAAGAAGATCTGGCGGGGAAGGTCTACGACACGTCACGCGCCGGCTACGCGCTCGCGATGGACATTACGTCATTTTCACTGATCGCTCTCGTGAAGGGATTGCGCGAAAATCTGCGTGACGGCTCGAGCGTCATGGCGCTCACCTACTACGGCGCAACCGCGATCGTTCCAAATTACAACGTCGCGGGAATCGCCAAAGCCGCCCTCGAGTCGATCGTTCGGTACCTCGCCTACGATCTCGGCGAACGCGGCATCCGCGTGAACGCAATCTCCGCGGGTCCGATCAAGACCGCGAGTTCGCGGCAAGTCGCGGGCTTTTCGCGGATCCTCGGCACGGTCGAGAAACACGCGCCGCTGCGGCGCAACGTGACGATCGACGACGTCGGCAACACGGCCGTGTATCTGGCCTCGGATCTCTCGCGCGCGGTCACTGCGGATGTCCATTTCGTCGACTCCGGCTATCACGCACTCGGACTGCACGCGGACGAGAGCGCTTCCTGATGCGGCGCGCGACGTTCGCCGGTACGGCGGCGGCGGTACTCGCCGCCGCGAGCCTGCCCGCATTCGCGCAGACGCCGGCGCCGACGCCAAATCCGCTCGAGCCGCACACGGAAAATCTGCGGAACCCGGTTGCCGATCTGCGCTTCGGTTTCGTCACGGTTCCGGCTGCGAAGCCCGGCTTCGATCCGGCCGGCGACGCGAAGGCGCTCCTCGCGCCGGGAACCGTCTCGCCCGCGACCGCGCCGATCCCGGGCGATCAATGGACGGGCGTCCTCCCCGGCGGCGGGCGCTACGTGCTGCGTGTGCCGGCCAATTGGAACGGCACACTCGTCGTGGCCGGGACACCGGCGACGCGCAGCGAGTTCGCGAACGACGCCATCTGGAGCGATTTCATCTTGGCGCGCGGCGCCGCGTTCGCCTCGAGCAACAAGCGCATCCCTTACAACGCAATCGTCGAGCCGCTCGCCGGCATCAAGCAACCGGAATTCGCCTATCCGATCCCGTTCGACGCGGGCGGCCTCGAAACGCAGGGCATGGCGATTCGCTTCGGGATGTTCGATCCGGACCGCACCGGGATCGCCGAGTGGAACGACGACTTCCACGCGCTCGCGGTGACGATGCGTGCGCTCTTGACCTCTGAATACCGTGCGCCCAAGCGCGTCTATGCCGTCGGGCTCTCGAACGGCGGCGCGCAGGTCCGCACCCTCCTCGAGCGCCATCCCGACGACGTCGATGGCGGCGTCGATTGGTCCGGCGTCTACTGGTCGCCGACCACGACGTTGCTCGACTATCTGCCCGTGTTTCTGAACGCGATGCCCGCCTACGTCGCGAGCGGCTTCACCGATCGCCGGATCGCAAGCGAGCTCGAGAAGTTCGGCTTCCCGCCGGACGTCGTGCAAAACGATCCCGCGCATCCCTCGCTCTATGCCGATTACTACTCGAACGTCGCGCCGTTCTACGCCGACCTCACCGTGTTCGCATACGCGCGGCTGATCGATCGCCGGACGACGTCGCTCGCGGGCGCGTGCACGCCGGACCCGCACGACCCGAAACGCCTGCCCGGCACGTGCGCCGGCAGCGGCCTTGCGAAGCCGCACGCGCGTGCGACCTATCAGGCTTCGCCCGAAGCGCGCCGTGCGATCGTCGCGTTCGCGCACAGCGGCGCGATCGAGAAGCCGCTGATCTCGATCGCGGGCACGCGCGATCCGTTCATCGTCCCGCACTACAACGCGCTCGGGTACCAGCGCGCCGTCTCCGCGAATCGGCGCGCGCGCCTGCACCGGCTCTTCCTCGTCGAGGGCGGCACGCACGTCGATACGTTCGTTGCCTTCGGCTACGGACTGCGCGCCCAACTGCCGTTCGCCTGGGCCGCGTACGACCGATTGGTACGCACGGTCGAATCGAACGACACGGCGGGAGCCGGGAACGTCCGCACCGTCACGGCGCCGGAACAACTCGGGTGACCGACGAGGAACTCGCCGCGGTGATCGCCGCCGCGGCCGCGCTGCTCGCGACGCACGAAAAAACGGCACCGCCGACGCTCTCGCGCTGGCGGCTCGCGGACCGCATCGGCACCGAAGCCGCCCGCACGTATTCGGCCGAGCGCTCGCGCTGGGCTGAGGCGGGACGCGCGCGATGACGCCGCCGTTCAAGAAAATTCTCATCGCCAACCGCGGCGAGATCGCCGTGCGCATCATCCGCAGCGCCAAAGAACTCGGCTGCGCGACGGTCGCCGTCTATTCCGATCCCGACCGCGACGCGCTGCACGTGACGATGGCCGACGAAGCCTATCATCTCGGTCCCGCGGCGCCGTCGCAATCCTATCTCGATGCCGCGAAACTGCTCGATGTCGCGACGCGCAGCGGCGCCGATGCGATCCATCCGGGCTACGGGTTCTTTGCCGAGAACGCACCGTTCGCGCGTCAGGTCATCGCCGCCGGGATCACCTGGATCGGACCGCATCCGGACGCGATCGACGCGATGGGCGACAAAGTGCGCGCCCGGCAAGCGATGATCGCTGCCGGCGTGCCGGTCGTCCCCGGCGGCACCGAAGCGATCGCCGATGCGGACGGCGCGCGCGCCGCGGCGCAGCGTTACGGCCTGCCGCTCGCGCTCAAGGCGTCGGGCGGCGGCGGCGGCAAAGGCCTCAAAGTCGCGCGTACGCTCGACGAGGTCGCGGGCGCGTTCTCGACCGCACAGCGCGAGGCGACCGCGTACTTCAAAAACGGCACGATCTACGCCGAGCGCTACCTCGATAACCCCAAACACGTCGAATTGCAGATCCTGGCCGACAAGCACGGCACCGTGTTGCACGTCGGCGAGCGCGACTGTTCGCTGCAGCGCCGTCATCAAAAGCTGTGGGAAGAGGCGCCGGCGAAAATTCCGGCTGCGGTGCGCGCGGGCTTGCGCGACGCCGGCATCACCGCGGCGCGCGCGATCGGCTACGATTCGGTCGGCACGATCGAGTGTCTGGTCGCGGGCGACGAGTTCTTCTTCCTCGAGATGAACACGCGCATCCAAGTCGAGCACACCATTTCCGAAATGATCTCCGGGATCGATCTCGTCCGCGAGCAAATTCTGGTCGCGGCGGGCCGGCCGCTCGGGTTCGCGCAAGACGACATCGTCTTCCGCGGACATTCGATCGAAGTGCGCGTCAACGCCGAAGATCCGGCCGACAACTTCCGCCCCGCGCCCGGCACGGTGACCCGCTACCGCGAACCGGGCGGTTTCGGCGTACGGGTCGATTCGGCAGCCTATCCGGGCTACGTCATCGCGCCCGACTACGATTCGATGATCGCGAAGCTGATCGTCTGGGGGCGCGATCGCACCGAATCGTTGCAGCGTCTCGCCCGCGCGATCGACGAGTTCGCGATCGCCGGCGTGCCGACAACGCTGCCGCTGCTGCGCGCCCTGTGCGACTTCGGTCCCGTCGGCGACGCGTCGTACGGCACCGCGACGCTCGAACCGTTCGCAGCGTCCCTCGGGGCCGCTGCATCCGGGGAAGCGACCGGCGCGAGCGCCGAGGCCGCTCAGGGGGCAACGCCCGAAGCGCCCGCCGGCCAGACGATGCGCGTCGAGGTGAACGGCAAACTGATGCGCGTGCGGTTCGTCGATTTGCCGCCCGCTTTGCGCGGCGTGACTGCGCCCGCCGCACCGAAAACGCCGCGCGGCGGCAGCGCGCGCAAGGCACAACTCGCGCAAGGCAACGACGTCGTCGCGCCGATGAACGGGGTCGTGGTCGAAATACCGGTCAGCGCAGGCGCCGCTGTCGCCGAGGGCGACGTCGTCGCGGTGATTGAAGCGATGAAGATGATGAACGAAATCCGCGCGCATAAATCCGGCACCATAGCGGCCGTCCACGTGACCGCAGGCGCGAGCGTCGAAGCTCACGGGCGCCTCCTCACCTTTGCCTGAACGGACCAACGGGAGTCTCATGTCGTGACCACGCGCCTGAAGTACGTGAATCCCATGCACGTCGGTGCCTACTTCGCAATCATCAACGCCTTACTCAGCCTCGCAGCGCTCGGAATTGAGGGCGTCGTTTTTCTCTTTTCCGCAGTCTTCAATCCACCGGGGCCGTTCCGATCTCTGCTCCTAATGCTGCTCATGCCGGTGTTCTATGCGGCCTTCGGATTGATCGTGGGCGTCGTCAGCGGCTGGCTCTACAATGGAATTGCCCACTTCACCGGCGGCATCGAAGTCCGGTTCGAGACAAAACAGCAGCCCGCCGCCGCACAGACGATCGCCTGATGCAGATCGCGCTACGTGTCGCGCTTGCGATCGGGGCGCTGATCGACGTCGGCGTGGCGATCTTGTGTTTGTTTGCACAACCGCTGATCGAACCGCTCCTCGACCTGCCGGTCAAGGATCCTGCGCTCACGCTGATCGCGGGCGGCGAGTATCTTGTCGTCACGTTCGTCTATCTGCTCGCGCTGCGCGACCCCGTGCGCTATCGCATGCTGCTGTGGCTCTGCGCGCTCGACCAGGCCGTTGCGATCGCGCTCCCGCTCATCACGATGGCACACGGCCAGGTGCCCGCGACCTGGAAAACCGTCGGACCGATGCCGTTCCAGGCGATCCTGGTCGCGATCTACCTGTTCGGCCTGCGGAAACCGGCGTCCGCACCCATGTCATCCTGAGCCTCGTATGTCGTAAGGATGGGCGCGTCACCGGGGGTTCTCGCATGCCCATCCTTCGAGAGCCTCAGATACTGTGTTGCCCGTCAAGCCGTGAAGGCGGGATCGAAGGTGGTCTTGTTGGCGACCAAGGTTTGGGCGAGCACGAG
>Ga0116229_10010630_pt1 | contig 13769 bp, 10 predicted proteins | sample S1TSphgellanicum_3_FD_87313 | JGI IMG/M metagenome (GOLD analysis project Ga0116229, IMG submission 87313) | Host-associated microbial communities from peat moss isolated from Minnesota, USA - S1T2_Fc - Sphagnum magellanicum MG | ecosystem: Host-associated > Plants > Peat moss > Unclassified...
CAAGTGACGTGACGTTGATGTTCTTGAAACACCTGGGGTTCTTAAACTTGCCAATCACCCACAGTGGGAGCTTGTCAGAGCCATTGCCGTTGCAACACAGCGCTAGGGTTAAGCGCTCCTTGCTCTGTTTCCTGCCTTCGAGCTGCTTTGTCGCAAGGGAGTTGTCCGCTTGCAATGCGGGCGAAGATGCTTAGTTAACCAGGGACAAACTCATTTGATATCTTTTTGAACTTACAGTATGTACTTGCATGCGGTAGAACAACCCACTCTCATCCATGTTGTAGATGTCACGCCATTCGTACGCGTCAAGAACTTGACAAATTCCCGGAAGGGCACTTGCAACAGTAGTCATGTCGACTGAACCGCTTTCCCCGAACTTGCGATGTTTCTTGATCCCGTGACGGACCTTGAAAGCTTCAAGCCAGCCATTTGAAAACTCAAACGGCGAGTGATCCGGGTATAGGCGCTCAATGATCTTCATTGCGCTCTCACGTATGAGGTCCCCGCTCAGGTTGACGTGTTCTTAGTTGGCAAGGAACCATTCGGCTAAAGCAGCCTCCATGATAGGGAATTTCACCGTCTTTTGATGCTTGGAGCTGAGGTTGGAGGTGGTGGCCTTGGCGAGCAGTTCCGTCGACCGTTTAAGTGTGCCCGACACCGTTGCTTGGTTGACCTTGAGCTGATGAGTGTCCTCTAGCCACTTGATCAGCTCTTTCTGTGTGGCACCAGGATGATCTTTCTTGTACCGTACGAGGGCGAGGCAAACCTGGTTCGTCATCGTGGTGTATTGCTGACCTTTCTTCGACATGGAGAAGACTTTGCGCATGAGGATGTGACGGGGTGGTACTTGCAACGCAGTTCCTGAGGTGGACCCACACGTAAACATGGGTTTTTTTTCTGTGGAACTTCCCCCGGCACGCGGGTACGAGCAGCCACGAACTAACGCCCTAACGATACAAACGATAATGGTAAAAAAAAGGAAAACATGTGTGTATGATACTGTATGTACTGTACCTGCCTAAAGTGATAACCTGTATAAAGTGATATCCTACCTCTGGTCCCAGCAAGATCACTTTAGACAGGTTTTACTGTATTGTTATTCTTCTATAGAAGATAAATAGATTGGTCCATGATGTTGCTGGTGTCCATCAAAGACACAAAAGATGCAGAACATGACACATCGCCCGTGTCCCCTGGAGCTCTTATTATGTATGCATAGTTCCGCGACGAGAGACAAATCCTCGTTGTAGGAGAGGAGGAGGACAGCAGCGTTTCCTCCTCAAGAAAGAAAAACGCGATTGCAAGAAACTAAAGAGAATCGGTCGGCGACGAGATTATGTGTGTTTTCATTGCAGAATTGTGCGTGGTAGAGGTGTGGCAATAATAATAATAATAATGGCGTCGTCTCCAGGCTGCTGCTGCCTCACAAGAAGAAGCCTTGTACCTGCGTCAGCCATAGCCGTCTCGAATCTCTCTTCTTCTGCACCGCGCAGTTGCTCTTCCTCTTTCTCCTGCTCCTCCGCCTCCTCCTCTGTCATCAGCATCTCCACCGTTTTTCAGCTTATCAGAAGGAAAACATCTTGCTCCATTGTGATATCGGGATGTAGCAGCAGAAGAAGAAGAAACAGCGTCACGAGGCCTGGAAGACCTGGCTTTGAAGCTTCGGGTGTGAGGAGAAAGACGAAGGTGCGAGCGATTGTGGAAGAGAGGGAATCAGACATCGCCGCCACCGCCACAAACAGAGGAGGATTACAAGGCATGAAATTCTCTATCCTCTTCTTCTAGCTTTCGCAATTGCGATTTTCCTTTCCGAGGAGTTCTTGTTGTCCCTTTTGTTTTCGCTAACACTTTGCTGATTGCGGAAAAAGAAGCACCCGGTTTGAAGGAAGAAAGGACGAGGCTCAATTTATAAAATACTGTTGTTGCACAGGAAAGGAGGATGCAGACATCGTGGTAATAGGAAGCGGTGTGGGAGGCTTGTGCTGTGGCAGTATGCTTGCCCGATATGGTGAAGATGTGCTTGTTCTTGAAAGCCATGACGCTCCGGGAGGCGCTGCACATTCTTTTGATATCAAAGGCTACCACTTTGATTCAGGACCATCTCTGTTCTCTGGTCTCTCTTCACGGGGACCTCAGGCCAATCCCTTGGCACAGGTAAAGAAGAAGAAACTTGCTGGAACTCCTGCGGTCAAACTGCCCGCAAAATGGTGCATACATCATCCTTGCTCTGTGTGTGTGACAATCCATCTCTGAGAAGCCTTGTCTGTGTGCGGCATTTGTGAATTGAATAAGAGGTACTCATCTTCTTCTTGTCCCACAGGTGTTTGATGCTCTTGGTGAAGCAGTAGATTGTGTGCAATATGATTCTTGGATGGTGCACATCCCTGAAGGTCAATTTCTTTCCCGCATTGGTCCCACTGAATTCTACAAGGTCAGCAGTGGCAATAACAATCAATCAAGCCATCCCCTTCAGCCCTTCTTGAGCATTTGTTTGTACAGAAATTGTCGTTCACAGAATGCCATTCACTCAACAGAGAGCAAGTCCATGACAATATATTATATTCCTGTCCCATTTCTGTGTACAAGAAGGAGGAAAGCTTAGGTACTGTGCATTGTGCTCAGGGTCTGCTCTTCACTGAACCTTCCAAGCTTGCTGTATGCTTGGAATTTTTTAACAGGATCTGCAGCACATTGCTGATTCAAATGCAGTGGCAGATTGGCGCAAGCTACAAGTAAGTTAGTGCCAGCATCTTTTTTCTTTTTCAGGGGATCCTTCGGGAGTCTTGTTACTCTTTTTCCCATCAAGTAGGGTCTTTGTTTTGTGGAGAAAGTTTGCTAATAATAATATGTTGCTGTGGCAGGAAGCTGTCCTTCCTCTTTCAGCTGCAGCTATGGCATTGCCCCCTGCAGCAATTCGCACCGACTGGGGAGCTCTTGTCACAGTACTGGCACGCTATGGGCCACAACTTCTTAAGACTTTTGTTCAGATGGGGCCACATGGAGCTATGCGAGCCAGCAAGCTGCTGGGCCCATTCTCGGAGCTTGTTGATTCACTTGGTATCCAGAACAGTTTTGTACGTAACTGGATTGACTTGTTATCATTTCTCCTGTCTGGCCTGAAAGCTGATGGCACACTTGCCGCTGAAATAGTAAGTCCTGTAAACTCCCCATCTCATGCCTTTTGGGAAACTTGCCTCTTTAACTTCTAGCTTGAGCTTTAATGATACATATCTGCAGAAGGATGCTAAGGATCATTTGTATATTTGTCACACTGGAGACCATGAATTTGGATCATGGGTGTATCAGGTGTACATGTTTGGAGAGTGGTATAAGCCGGGTTGTGTGTTAGAGTACCCGTGTGGAGGCACAGGAGCCATAGTGGATGCACTTGTGCGTGGCTTGAAAAAGCATGGAGGCCGCCTTGCCCTAAATACTCATGTGGATTCCATTGTTGTGGAAGAAGGGCGAGCAGTGGGTGTGAAACTGCGAGATGGTCGGGTATGCTGTCATTTGACGGCACCAATCTCTTGTATTTGACACGAGTCATTCTGAATTGTCTAAAATGGGTGATTTCCTTTGCAAACTCTTTTTTCCAGCAGTTTCTGGAGCTCAGTTTTGGGACTCAGGCGGTCAGTTTGGTTGTCAGGTCTCTTCAACACATGTGACCAAAAACACTGTAATCAGTTTAAAGGGGGAGGTTTAGGTTTTGGAATGCACCATGTTATACTCTGGTGATCAGTGGCCAGTGCTACTGGGACCCCAAATTCACCCTCTTGAGCTTATTATTAATGACAAATAGATGGCTGAAGTAATCATTTGTATACTTCCCAGGGAATTGAAGTATACAAATGATTACAAATGACCCTGGACTTCAAATTATAGTAAGATTGTCTGGATGCTGCAGTTTGTGCAGGCACTGAAGGCAGTAGTCAGCAATGCATCTACATGGGATACTGTGTCATTGCTACCACCAGATGCTGTGCCGAAAGAGCTTCAAACAAGAGCAAAGGACACACCCCAATGTGACTCCTTTATGCACCTTCACCTTGGAATTGATGCCAAAGTATTGCTGCTCTACCCTTCAACATTTTTGAGAGGGAATTGTGCATATGATCATGCATATAAATGACTGAGGGACAAATGTAGGGTCATTGAAGTTGTGTGTTCAGGGCTTTTCAAGATTTGCCCACATGGGTATGTTATACCACAATACAAAGTGGAATTAAGTACACACTTCTGGAATGGAATTCCATACTTCTTTGTATTGTATGGAAAATCTTGTTGATCATTCAAGTCCATTTATAGGTGTTTAACATGTCCAGGTCCACCATACTGATTATGGACATTATGTTGCAGGATTTGCCTTCAGACCTTGAAATACACCACATTGTGGTGAATGACTGGTCACAAGGAGTTGATGCCCCACAAAATGTGGTGCTGATTTCAGTTCCCAGTGTGTTGGACCCTTCACTGGCTCCTGCAGGCAAACATGTGTTGCATGCATACACACCAGGCTCAGAGCCATACAGTCTTTGGAAAGACCTCGATCGCCAGAGTGCTGCTTATCGGCAGCTAAAAGCTGAGCGTTCTGAGGTTTGTTCTGCACTCTCATGTTTTTCCCCATCATATTCTGGGTCAATATTTCACCAGGAAGCCTCAATTTCAGTCTTTGTTAACCACACGTACCTGAAACAAGTAATTTGCCATCACATAAGTGAACAGGTGATTATTTCTGGAAACCAAATTGCAGTGATCAAGAGAGGAGGAAAGTAAAGAGGTGAGGGTGCTAAGGGTAGTAAATATAGTTGCTTTGTAGCAAATTGCAGAAGTCTTCCTCTCAAAGCTAATAATCACTAGAAGCCATAGTTTGACTCTGCCTTAGTCATGACAAATTGTGAAACCAACCATCATATGCCTGTGAATGGAGATATCTTGGAGCTTGACACTGGAACACCCAACTTCTAGCCAGCTTGGATGTTGCCACAATTGGTGTATATCTTGACTCGGTAATAGTGCTTGGGTGTTAGCTTCAAAAGATCAGATCTGAAAACAGGCTTTTGTTGTGAACAGGTTCTGTGGAGAGCAGTGGAGAAGGCACTAGGGCCTGGCTTTTCACGAGAAAAATGTGAAGTTAAGCTGGTAGGGACACCTCTAACACACGAGCGCTTTCTCCGACGGAATCGAGGCACATATGGACCTGCAATTAGGGCCGGAAAAGGTTTGTTTCCAATGCCTTCAACTCCTGTAGATGGACTATTCTGCTGTGGGGACTCTGTATTTCCAGGCATTGGGATTCCAGCAGTGGCTGCCAGTGGACTTGTCACAGCCAATTCCCTTGCCTCTGTCTCACAACACAGTAAGCTTCTGGATGCAATTGGTGTGTAAAGCAGCACTACCTATAAGTTGTATGTATCATGCACTTTTGGTCACCTACATTATGTAATACGCTGACCAAAACCTACTTTACGATTCTTGATGTCTATTAGAGACAAAGATAAACACAATTTGGTTATGATTTGAGAAGTCACAGCCACTGAGAATTCAGGCCAAACTTTCTTGGTGATTTGGAATGAACAGGCTTAGCCCACTTGTTTTTTAAAAATTCACAAAATACTTTGCAATTTCTTAACATTCAATTTGTCAGGTATTCGCTCTTAGATTACTTTTAGTTGTTAAAAACTTGTTTCAAAATGAAAACGGTTTTGGATATTTACATTTCCATTGGGTTGGGTTATCATGTGGAGAAGACTCATTAAGCTTTTCTCCTAAGGCTTGAGTGATTGTTTTTCAACCCAAGTTATTTATTCTTTAATGACCTTGAGATAAAGCCTCCATTTTGGAGTTGTTCACTTGCCTCTTGTTGTCATGTTGAACTTTGAACACGATGAGAAAAACAGAAAAATGCATATTTAGAACTCAAATGAGTTTATTATTATCTTCTTATATTTCTTGTCTTGCAATGTGTGTAGTAGCATTATTTTCAATCCAATGGACATCTAGAATGATATTAATTTGCTTTTTCATATCTGCTAGTGTGGCCTGTGCCGTTGGCCCAAGTGTTACCACATCCTCAACTGATTTTTCCTTCCAAAACCTGGTTTTTTGGGGAATTTATTTGAATTTTCAGCAGCAGAAATCACATAAAAATCAATCTCTCCCACATTCTGAATCCAAATCTTACCAAATAGATTCCCTTAAATCCTGCTCATCAGGATCTTTCCAACAACACCAAAAGCAGATTCCAATTCCTCTGAAATTTTTCAGCTACGCTTTAATTTAATTTTCAGTGAAGAAAATCATTCAATATTCAAGAACTTCTACACCGCAAGTCCAAATGCCATGAAACCAAGCCTATGCACCCCTCCTCCTCGAGAGCTTTCCAAAGACACCAAGAACGCACGCGACCTGAAGCATACCAGTTTGGTGGATCTCATAAATACAAACAAAACAAAACAAACTACCTTCCTTCATAGATAGATGATGTTGGTGGGTAGGGGAAAGAAGTGAGGTAGTTTGACTCGAAAATCAGGTAAATATGAATTGTCTTGGGAATCATCTGTGGAGTTGTCCAAGGACAACCATACAATGGATTCTATGTAGTCACCCATATATATACCAATTCCTCATTTTTTCTCATCATTATAATTTTGAATGACTATCTCTTGGTTTAAAAACCGTTGCTTCCAAATATGAAAAATGAGTTTGAACCGATCTTGGTCTTAGTTCCTTTTTTGTGCACAAGTTCAGGTTCCAAATCTTTGTGAATGCATGTCTTTTCCTTCACTCCTAATTTTTGGATGTGTTCTAACAAAGTTTTAATAAGACTCATTACAAAATAAACAAATTCCTATGACTACCAAATGTGGGGAGGTCTTTACTTAAGTAAGGACTCCACATTTGACTAATGGGGTTCTATAGGACCAAACCCTAAAACTTAGGCTCAATTCTTGTTAGGGATTGGCCATGATTGAAGTCCCTCAAGCACAACCTCCCTTTTAATATCTATACAAAAATCAAGCTACCAAAGCAAAAAAAATAAAATTGATTAATTGTCAAACATACTCATTGCAAGATCCCAACATTTGAATAGAAAGCATGCCACAATTGCTAACATCATTTTACATCGATGGATTGCATACTTTGGAAGCTACCGATTTTGGGCTTGCCAGCTTTGTTATGTGCTTGGTGTTTGATGACTTTCTATGCCAACTCTTCGATACTAACCAATAGCCCTTTAGTAACTCGTGGTTACCTCAATGGATATCATTTCAAATTGCTTATGTTACATATGTTAGATTGAAAATTAAATTCAGTCACTTATCATGGATTTTTTTTTCCATGTACATACTTAATTTGGACAACTTACTCTCGGCACATCCAAACACATCCAGATTGAAATGTACTTAATTATTCAAGTGTGTTGCATATGACTCCAAATGTATAAATGAATAGAAGCAATTGCATAAATCATACTTTGACTTTGTGCAAATATATCCCTTTTTCAAATAAAATTATTAATTGATCAATTTATGATGACCAGTGATGAATAAAACAAAGATTACCTTGAATGGAAGTAATGCTAAATACACCATGACTCAGTTCATGCAAGTTAGAAGAAGGTTTTGGGCATGTGGTCAAAATGTCTGTCCAACTGTAAGTAGTGCAGCAAGGTGAGTAATGGGAATGTGGGCTGCCCTTACTACTTATTGGGTGAATGAAGATATCTGTAAAGTCACCCCTGTCTTTGGGCATGCATTCACCCACTATCCCCCTCTTTCAGTGGTATATGCAAAGTAAGGAATCCTATTCAATCTCAGTATGAAATGCTGAAACCGAGCATTTAATACACAAGGTTCGAGATAATTATAGTAGTTGTAGAGGTCGGAGCAGTGAGTGAAAATATATGTAGCTGCAGTGCAGGCGCTCAAGAAAAGTGAAGGAAAGACAAGATGCAACTCAATTTACCACAAAAAATTGGTGGAAAAACTATTTTGGCTCCCACTTATTTTGCTTTGTAAAATTTTCATTCCCAGTTACTCGTTGGATGCCCTATTATGATGAAACTGGCCGTTCTCACCCCCTTAATCACGAGACTTTACAGCTAACTCTAATATGTCTGAAAACATCGGAAGCCTTTCAACAACAGGATTCAATAATGATCATTCTGCCATTGCCATTGCAGGAGTATAGTAAATTCAACTCGCTAATTTTTTAATCAAAAATTTGAAAAGAAAAAGAAAACCCCTGCCTGTGAAGTGTCTATTGAGCATTATATTTAAAAGAAGAATTTACCTAATTTGACTACAAAATTAGATATGTAATTAAAAAAATTGAAGCATCCTTCTATATTCTTGGCTACCTACTGGAACCTAAGTATAGAAATTCTGTTTTTTCAGTCTTTAAATTATTTCTAAAACTTCTCAAAATCTTGCAAATTTGGGTCATTTTTTTCTCCTTAAAAATATTTTGTATATGTTGGAATCAGATTTTTTAGGTTGAAATTTTGTGAAGATTCGCCAAACTATAAAAACCATTGTTTCTAATTCGTCTCAGTTTTATACCTCAAATCAACTACCTACAATTAAACTACTTGAATTATCAGGAGTCCAGATTGGGGACTTTGGTAAAAACCACTTGGAGAATTTTCATATTGCATTCGAAGGTGACTTGTTTTTGTGGCAAATTTTCACTATATTATTGTGAGAGCTTTTTCTGAAGAAGGAAAATCACCAGTTTTTTTTGTGAAAGTAAATAATTGAAACTAAAGACAATGCACATTAGTAATGCCTCCTCTAAAACAACAAGAATCTTTCTATTTATCGGAGGCTTCTTAGGCTTATTTAGGCCTCCTGTAGGCATAAGGTGCCTTGTGCCCTACCATGAGATGATCCATGATAATGTTTGCCTCATGATTTCTGATGGGTAAGTGCATCTCCAACGGTGTCCAGTATGTGACCCTGTGATAATATTTTTCACATCCAAGTTTAGTTATGTACTCTTTTGCAACCCCACCCATAAAACTGAAACCGGGACAGCAAATAGGTGGAGGATTTCTGATAGCAAACCACCTGGACCAATCATTATGATGGGTCAATCAGAAATACTGAGTAGTAGTTAGATCATATTTATTACACTCTTTTCTATACAGGTGCACACCACTGCTGCGCCTTTCACCAGCCACGGCAACCTGCGCAGTTGTGCTGAGCCAAAACCATTTTCCTGACTCAAACCAGCATGTTATGGATTTTCTTCATCCAATTTTACTGTGCAGGAGCACTGCTGCAGATTTTTCTAAGGTCCATGACATTCATAAAAAACTCAGCTACCACTTCACTAAAGAAGTGTCAGAGGTCCAAAAATAGGGGGTTAGGCTTAATCTTCTCTGATATAAGAAGATTTCACACATAGCAGAATATCAATTGATTTATGGAACTCTCTGGAGTCCCAACTCTGCAACTGTAGACTTGCAGTCTATGAGAAGCTGTGTCATCTGAAACCAATAAATGCCTTAAACTTTTTTGAAAGATTTATAGAGTATTTTTTGAGTATTTTTTTTATGGTAAGGGAGGGAGGGAAAAAAAAGACAAAAAAGGAATAAAAGAGTTTATTTTAATTTTTAATATAGAAAACTGATGCCAAAGACTTTTCATCTACAAACTTTATTTTGGGCATATCCAAAATTTCCAATAATTTTTTTTGTGATGCACCAATCAAAGTGGCTCTTTGCAAAATAAAATAAAAATAACTTTACAGCTAACCATGTATGGGTCAGTTACTATAAACAATCTATTTCTTCAATTTAAAATTTTATAAAATTAATAAAATTAAATTATTTATTTAAAAATTTTTTAAATAATTTTTTAAAAAAAATCCTTTGTTTCCCCTCCCCTCCCCTTGTACTAAAGAATCTGGCTTTCTAAGTTAGTAATTTTTAAGTGTATATACCCTACTATCTTGGCCAGCTTCAAGACTAATAATATTATTTTCAGAAATGTTAAAAATCCCCCCCCCCCCAAAATAGTCAAATATCAAAAATTTAATGAAAATATTGAATTTTGAAGAATATTTTATTTGTTGAAATGAAAATCTCACAATAAGTTAATTATTCGACAAACATGTGTCCAAGCTGACATATGGTACATATCTCGTTTGTACTGAAACTAAAATATAAGGCTTTCCTTGAGGACAAAACCAAACCCAAACAAAACCAAAGCTAGTGATTTTTCATTTTCATATTTTTGGTACTAATCAAAATGAGGGTGGGTTTTTTTTTTCCCTCGCTTAAGGATAAAACCATTAAAAAAAAAAAAAAAAATTTAAAACTTCAATGTACTGAACTAAAGCCTTAGCAATATGATCTCACACAAAATCATAATGAATTTTATTTTTTTAGCTTACATTTTTGGTTTTTTTCCAATTTCTAAAAGTGAAGATTGACAGAGACAAATATGTAACTACAAGAAAAACTATTGCAATAATTGTTGACTAGCCAATTCAATTTGGGAATATTGGGTTTTAATTTTTTTAAATAAAAAACAGGCTTTTAATTTGTCCCATAACTTTAAAATAAAGGATAACTATTGTGCTCATCCTAATGCTTGGAATTAATTCCTCACTCAAATTCAACCAGCTTTATTTGTTATCATACAAGGAAGGAGGACCCTATTAGAGTATAGCTTGGTGTATATACATTTTCCATCCATTTTGTGCAAAAAAATCATCCATGACTTTGCAATTTTTTAAGTATTTCTTTTCTTTTTGTGCAAGGGCAAATAAGGCATTGCACAATTCTTTTGTCAAAAAAATTTCGCTAGGGACAATGTGCACACTACACTTGAATTTCATTGTAGCAAAATATAATTCCCAATGCAAAATGTACAAATTTTGTATTTGAATTTTTTTCCAAAATATAGGATGACGAGCTTTTCATTTTTTAAAAAATCCCTTCAAATATGAACACTTCATTCTTTGTTCTAGTTGTGTTGATGTATTATGGAACACACTATTCCACCCAAGAACATGGCAAACTGTCATTTTGTTAGGTGGCAAGGGATTTTCCAAGGCCTATTCATAAGCATAAGTAGTTTTTAAATTGGCAACTTGTTTTTTTAATGGCATTAAAAAACATCGATTAACAAAAAGAAAAATTTGTAACACAAAATGGAGCTAGAAGAGGCTTGGCTATTGTACCTAAGAAAAAGCCAAGAAATGTTTAGTTATGTGTGTCAAATAGAGTGGAAATTGTGACAATGTGGGTACATTAAAAGGGAGATATGAACACATCCAAAACATGGGCAACACAAATAATAACATGTGAAATTTAAAAACAAAGGACTATGTTGAAATCTTGACTTTTGCACATGTAATCAACTCTTAGAAGGGATAGCAAAATGTAATTCAAAAGAGAAAAAAATATGTATATCACAACCTTGGTCTTGAACTTGTAATTGATGTTAAAGCATAGAAAAAGAGCAAGGTGAGATTCAAACGCATTTTCACAAGTGTGGGAAAATAAGTCCTAACACTCACAAATGGATTTTCACTTTGAAAGTTGAAATCTTGCAATGTCTTAAATTTTTAGAACAAACCTTGTTGAACTATCTTTGAAGTCCATACCAAATCTTTGAAAAAATCATGGAGTAGTTTGAAGTCCATTACCAAATCTTTGGAAAAGTCATGGAGCATATATCCAAAGTGAGGTCACATTCACCACCATTTGAAGTTTTAAAATTCAACTTATGGCTCAAAAAATGGATGGGAGTCAAATTGATAGTTTGTTGTTTTCATCACTAAAAAAAAAAAGGTCAAACGACCTTTGAGTGGAGCATGAAATACAATGTGGAAAATATTTCTTCAAGGGCCCTCTAACTTTTCCCTTGATAGCTTTTAAATCAAAGTCTACATATGAAAAAATTACAATTTGCAAAATAACAAGGCTTATAATTTAGTAGTTTTAGCACTCGTAGATGGGTATCCTAAGAATTTTAATTATTTTGACGTAGTCCTTATAGCCATCTTCAAAATATAATATAAGGAAGATAATGGTGATCCTTCTTATAAGTCTTAAAAAATCTTGTTGCAAAATTTTAACCATTTGAATTTAGTTTTTTTGTTATTGATTATATAATATATTATAGGAAGGATAATGATGGCTCCTCCAAAGTTTGGGCCATGGTGTGTTTTGTGAATGTGAGTTGGCAATGTTTTTTCTACGCATTATTTTGGTTTCAATTTGTACTAATTGCTATTTTTCTTGGTTTATGTAAATTGAAACCACCTTGAGCCTAACATATTGAGTTTTTCTTGGTTTTATCCCAAAGCAAAACATGTTTTTTTGTCCTAATGCATGGAGTTAGAGAGCATGCTCAAGATTTTCAATTTTTTTATAACACATTATATTGAAAAGTTTACCTTTATAACTTGTGACAAGCCTTTGAAAATGTATTATACTAATAATAAAAAATGTTTAGTTGTCTTTTATGGTGTAGTTGTGTCCACCAATCACATGTATATAAAATAATTAAAATAATGCCAAAAAATCTAATTAAATAAATTTAAGTAAAATATATGGTGTGTAGGGACGTTTGAAAATAATTTGAAAATAATCGAAATCAATTTTCAATTTAATAAAAAAGAATGAAACTTTGATGTGGAAAATTAAAAAATAGTCAGTAAAAATTGAATCATATATGATGTTAATTAAGGATTATTATAAAATTTTGGAATCATAATTTTGCACCATTTTGTAAAAATGAAAACTTTTGAGTTCTTCAAGGCATATATGTTTAGCAAGTTTAATCGTAAATTATTCATGAAAAAAACATTGTCAAGAATGTGTTCACAACCTAATTTTATGAATTTATTGTGACAAAAAATGAGTTACCAAGTTTAAATTCAAACGAGCATTAACATGTTAATAATTTATATATTTTGTTCTACGAGTGGAGGTGAATGGTGATTCAAGGTTGCACATGTTGTGATGTCAAGTGATAATGTGAGTGTAAATTCAAAATGATGCTAGTTTAATTGTTCATCTTATTAAAAAATTACAAGGTTTAAACATACACATGTTGAAGACCCTATATCATCAATGTTTTAAACATGCAATTATCATCTTTGACAATTGATTAAAACTTTAACCCTTTAAATCGAGGTTCTTGAGCTTCAAGTAGTGTTTTTTAGGGGAAATTTTTTTGCAATTGGGGGACAAGACAATCAAACCTTCCCATCATACCATCTATTTCTAGTAAACATTAGATCAATTCTTTCAATTCATACACAAACCCAAAGAATAATGATCTTTGTTGGGCACTAAAAAAACACCCATGAACTATATTCATGGTGAAAGTAAGTCTTATGTTATGTTTGAAGTAAAGATTTTGTTGTCATTGTTGATTCGAGATGGAAATGTAACATGTTCTAAAACATTCAATAAAGTTTTAATTTGTCTTTCAATTTACATTAGTAAGCTCATAGTAAGATTGTCATGATGTTTAATCCTTAGTTCAAAAATATAAAATAAGCAATTGGATTATGCCACATGTGGAGCAACAAGTTAATTGTGAAGGTAAGGTGTGAAAGTTGGTTTTCCTTAGTTTCATGGTATGTTTTGCATGCTCCAATCCTTGTTCAATTTAAATGAATCAACCAATTTAGAGGTGGATCTTGATGAAGGTAACAAATTATATGTGTAATGGTTATTGTTCCATGTATCACTTCTAGCATGTGAGTTATTGTATTGTACTTACCCTCCAATGAATTAATTGTAA
>Ga0116229_10010633_pt1 | contig 13764 bp, 17 predicted proteins | sample S1TSphgellanicum_3_FD_87313 | JGI IMG/M metagenome (GOLD analysis project Ga0116229, IMG submission 87313) | Host-associated microbial communities from peat moss isolated from Minnesota, USA - S1T2_Fc - Sphagnum magellanicum MG | ecosystem: Host-associated > Plants > Peat moss > Unclassified...
AGGTGTTTTTTTTTTTTTTTGCATGGTGAAATATTTGGTTTTCCTTAATTCAATTTTTCTTTTTCCTTAAGATACTTTTTAATGTAAATGGCAAGGCCAGGGTGTGACACACGCCTTGTTGTGATGGTGAGACGGAGGGTGGGAGGGTGATGGAGCATCCGCTGTATAGAGACTATACGCCATACTGGGTCGGTAGTTAACAGCAACCAAACAAACGGACGGACGGACGGACGGACGGCCGCCAACACTCCCATGATTTCCTCCTTCTCCTCTGACCAGAAACCCCAACTGAGTTCTGAACTCTGGTCTTCTTTGTGGAGTCGTTCGTTGGTGCATCACGTCAAGGGCGTGGTGGTACCATACCAGAAAGTTAAAAGCTCTATGTGAGCAGCCAACCGGCCAACTTACGTGGACTATCGAGGACCAAATTGAAGACCAAGATCCTTTTTGTAGGTACACTTATTGCATTAAGTGCCTTGTTTCTTGCTGCATTGACAATCACTTTTACCATTGCAGAGGTGCAAGTGCGTTGACAATATATGCTTAAATCGTGTTAAGAACTCTTGGAAACATGTTCTCGTGAAAAGAAAAGACAGATGTCAATTTATTTGTAAGTCATAGTTTGACTCGCATCAGCTCTTGCCCAGAGCTCTTATGCAATTGGTCAATGCTTGACGAGTAGAGCTATGAGATGACTCTGGGGACAAGAGCTAATCGGAAAAACACATGATGGAAAGGTGCTGATTGGAAAAATGTCTTAAAGCAGTAAGCACTAGTGAATAGCAAGGAGAGAGAGAGAGAGAAGGATCTCTCCGCTGCTTACCCTACCTAGCTCTTCTCCATGTTGATCTTTGCTGCTTTGTATAGCTTGGAAAGTCGGCTTCCCGAAATAGCGTTTCCGCATAAGTGGGTTGGTGGAGCTTGGCCCTACACCCATGAATCCCTACAATTTGCTCCAGTCTCCACCGTTTGTGTGATTGTTCTTCTCCTCCTCCCTGGCAATCCGGAACTCAAGAACTTCAGATTTGGAGGTACTTCTTGTCTTGGTCTTTTTTGCTTCTTGAAACCCTAAGGCCGCACCCTTTTTACGAGGATTTTTTGAGCAAATTTGCGTCAATGGAATCCTCGTCGTCTGTTGTGACTCCAACACCGATGGAAAAGACTCTCACTCTGTGGCCCGGAACCTATCGCTCTCCAGTGACCGATGCCCTGTGGCATGTAAGGTCTAACTTCGTGCGAAGGGTGCGGAATGTCTCTCCTCCTCTGAATGGACCCGCGGCCGCGCAGTCGAGATTGCTGCAACATCGAACACCGGAGCAGAGCCGAACGAGCGTGATGTATGGCTTCTCGTCGGACGCCGTACTCCGGGAGCAATACCGCGATCCTTGGAATTCGATCCGCATCGGAATGCTCCTTGAGGACCTGGATTCTTTGGCTGGAAGCATTGCATTGAAGGTAAACAGCATTCTTGTTTCTTGTTTCAGAGCTAGTAACCCCAGAACTCTTTCAGAGTTGGGCATTTGAGAAGCTTTGACACCATCTCTCCATGGCATTGGATCTGTGAAACACACCTAAATGTTTGATTCTCCCTTTCTGTAGAGTGTGTTCTGTGTTCCTTTGAGCCATCAAACCATTTTTTTTCTTCTGTTTTGATGCACACAAGCTAGGGGCTAGCATTGATTGCTACCTGTTTGTCTTCAAGTCTTGAAACAGGAGGATTATATATGTCCATAGTGATTTTTTTTGTCAACTCAAGAATTGATTTGGTCGGGGGCTTTGAAGCACGATTTGTAATCTTCTCTTCCCTTTTCAGTTACCAATATTGGGACAATTGTTCTGCAGCACTGTTTAGATGATGATGACCAATTGACTAGGCCACCGTTGCTTGTAACGGCATCTGTGGATAGAATCAGCATCAAGAAGCCTCTTCTTATTGATGTCGATCTCAAAATCCAAGGAGCAGTTGCATGGGTAGGTCGATCTTCCATGGAGATTAGAATGGAGGTCAACCAGCCTGTTCATGGTTAAGTGTTCACCACCATCTGCTTTCCTCAATTGACCTTCTTGTAATGTATGTCTCTTCAAATTTAAGGAGAAATCTGTGTCAAGATGATGCAAAAGCAGAGTGTGCCTTGCCTGCAATCAGGTATCAATGTCCTGTTGGATCCCTGTGTTTGGCTTCAGATGTTGCCATCTGTGTAAGTTGATTGTGAACACATTCTGCTATGTCTGAGGAAACAAATTTGTGGAATTGACAGAAGTAACGGGCAGAGATAATGTGGCGCTGATTGCAAACTTCACATTTGTGGCCCGTGATCCCCAGACTCGGAAAGCTACTCAAGTCAACCCCCTTATCCCTCAAACAGAAGAGGAAAAGCATTTGTATGCCCTTGGTGAGGCCCATGCTGCTGAACAGAAAAAGCAGCGTATGCTGCAGCAACAAAACTCTTCTTACATTCCTGGTGTAGATAATGAGAGGTTGAACAAACTACTTACTGAGGTATATTTAAGATATGCACCGTTTTGCTCTGTTTTGATGATGACCTGCTTTGTTTGTGTTTGCTTCCACTAAACTCTGCTTGTGATTTTGCTCTCAGAAGATATTCTTCATCCACTGTTGGTTTTAGTTTACTTGCATATACCCCAGCAGTCTGATACAGAGCTTGCATGACTTATCTTTTGCAGGGGCGGGTACTTAGTGAGATGCCAGCACTGGCAGACAGGAACAGCATTCTGATCAGAGAGACCCGATTGGAAAACACAATCATTTGTCATCCCCAACAACAAAACCTACATGGTCAAATATTTGGAGGCTTTTTGATGCAAAGGGCATTTGAGCTGGCGTTTTCAACATGTTATGTTTTTGGTGGCATCAGACCCCTCTTCTTGGAAGTAGATCATGTGGACTTCCTCAGGCCGGTCAGCCTCTCTAGAATCTGCATTTCATGGTTTCCTTTCCAGATGCTTTTTCTGCTATATATATGTTGTGGAGATTTTCTGCAATCTCATAGATATGTTTTCTGCTATATTTGAGTAGGGATAAGAGATGTGAAAATAATTTTCTTATATTACCCACAAAATTCATCTCTTAGGAATGCCCTGAAGAAACTTCCAGAATTGCTGGTAGCTTCATACATCATAGGATGGGTCTTGGAGGCTTCTTCTGTCACTATTTACCATGTGAAGAGAATGCTGGCTTGCCACAAACATGGTGTAGACCACTGACACAAAGTGATTTTTTATTCATCAGGTGTTAACAAACATTGCAAATCTGTGTTGTCCACCTGATTGTGGAAGTTCCAGACAAGAATCTTGCTCTCTCAAACACAATTGACAGACAAGCTGTGGTTGAACTTACAGGTAGATGTTGGGGACCTTCTCCGATTCAAGGCATGTGTGCTCTACACAGAAACAGAGAATGTAGAGCAGCCACTCATCCATATTGAAGTTGTTGCACATGTAACCCAGCCAGAGAATCGATCAAGTGAGGTATGCAGTTATGGGGTTGACTTACAACAATAAACTTCCTTTGACACCTCCTCTGTACCAGAATTTGTAGCAACAGAGAGAAGTCACATTATTGAATCAGGATCACTGAGTTGAAGAAGTTGTTGCCATTGTGCCCTGTTGAAAAGGAAAACAATGATTGCATATGGTAGAAAAAACATGGGGAGACTGGTAGAAAGATCATGGAGAGATTATCCAGTAATTTTGTTTTTTTTTGGCAGGTTTCAAACACTTTCTATTTCACTTTCACTCTGGACCCAGAGTACTTGAAAGTACATAAAGAGCATCCAGTGCGTAAAGTGCTACCTGCTACAGAGGAAGAAGCATGCAACTATCTTGCTCGCTATGATGCAGACCACCTGAGTATCCATCCTTACATCCGGTACTGATCTCATCTTCCTTCTGGAGAACTCTTAGCCCTCTCCAAGCTTGGATCCATTTTTTTCTTTCAATAAGTTGTCATTGTAAATGTCACAGTCCAATTGGTCATTGCTAGATGATCTTATGTGATCCAATTCTCTGTTGACCAACAGCAACTCTGTTGAGGAGCTCTTTAGTGATAGACTTATGGAGGTTCCCTATTTTTTGTTAATGACTTCACAATATTGTCATTGTGACATTGTAATCTGGTCAGAAGAGTGAATGTTTACACCTTTGAGGCTTCAAAATGAAGATTCAAGTTTGTCCAACATGAATATCTGCTTGGGAGGACTTTAGGTAGTATGAGGGCTTTTTGAAGGTTATGTTCACCCAACTCTCTATGAGCTTGGATTTTGGTTTTGTCAAAGATGATGAATGCTGTCATGTTTAAATCCTATGCAAATTCATGGAACTTTTTATGTTACATGTAGTTGCAATAACTATTGCTTAGTTATTGCCTATGATACATTGACAGTTTGATAGTGAATTGAACCCTACAATGGAAGTGCTTGGATTCATGGTAACTATACACATTTTGACATATGAAACTTAAGCCAAACTAACGACATGTTTGACCCATATCATTAGTCTTTGAATGTGATATACCTTTTGGATTCTTGCTAATCGCATGTCATGATTTATGTCTTTAAAAAGATAATGTTAGGTACCTATGTATTAATAGCACATGGATTATGGATCTCAAGTACTTTATGGAGTAGGTTATTTTGTGGTCTTATTTGGTTGACCTAACCACAAATTCAAATGGCATGGATTGCAACTCTTTTCATAATATTTATGAAACATGTTTGTAAAATATTTCTTTTGCATATAATGTGAGAAACTTACTTTTCCCTGTCATTTCTTCATTGGAAACTTTGGATCTAGATTATGCGCAAATGATAAATTTAAATTGAGATTCCAAGTGTTCACAAAGAGTTTTAGAACCTTGTTGAACACATTCCCATCAATCTTTATCACAAGAATGTGTCTACCAAGATCATAGCATGTCATTGTGTTACTATGTACACATAAACGCATTGTTGTTAAACAATGAATTAATACATCGAAAAGCACACCAAAAAAACATAAATTTAATTTTAAAATTTAAATAATTTATGAAAGTATTAAAATCTTTTACAAACAATGTTGACAGAGATTAAACCTTAATTAAAACCTAGACAGTAAAAATGTGAATTATATCTTTCATATTTTGAAATGACCTTCCAATTTCAATATTAAATTTTGACATGGAATTGAAGGTAGTTTTGCTGCATAGGACATCCTTGTCCAATATTTTCAAGTCACAACACACATCATCATTAGAAGGAAGAACAAAATGAAGAATGGAGCATTCAATTTTATGCCTAACATTTTCATGTGGTGAGTAATCTTGTTGGAGAGTGTTTATAAATAGAATAATTACAATGAGTAAAAGAAGAAAAAAGAAAACATAAATCTTTAAAAAGAAGGATCGTTAAAGGATTGAGAGATTTGGATAAATATGTTTTTATAAATATTGTCCTCGCTACTTTAAAAATGAAATGTGCTAATCATGGCTCATTTTCCTTGAACCTTGAAGAAATAATTATCAAAGTAAAATTTGATTATTTACATGAGAATTTCAATGTCGTCTACATGGAACAAGAACACATCATCACTAATGTCAAAAAACTTGTTTGTAAAAATGAATACAAATTAATCCATGTAATTGTCCACTTACATATTTCATAAAATAATCCTAACTAGTGGATCATAAACAAATAAAATTGGGAGGTTTTCAAAGAAATCTACCTAGAGTCACCAATGATGGCTCAACTTATTTTAATGAATCCTCTCATCAATTAAATATGACCAACGTTTAAAAGCAAACCACGTATGCACATAATTTTCATGGTCAAATTATGACCCCAAGTTCACATGCAAATCATAAATTCCATTTACACACATATAATTACAAGTTACACCACCCTTAAACTTATTATGAATTATGTCCTCAAAATCATAAATCGACAAAGACCATTTTTAATAAGCATCGTGGTTCATCCAATTTGGATAGCAAAAATCATCAATGTTTTTGAACACATAAAAATCATTATTAGCAAACACATTGTTGATGATGTAAAATTTTAACCATTTTGATATTAGTTTTGTATAGGCCTTTCATTGATCTATAATATTGAACACCATGACAAAATCATTTTCCTTGAACTCTTTGTTCCCACATTTTTGCAAAAGGTTGCATTTTATTTTATCTATACAAACTATTCATTGGATTATTATTAAGTTTTGAATCACATCTCATCAAATTCATTGAATTGCATTGATTTATAATGAATTGCGATTCATCAACAAAAGTTGAAGGGTAAATATGATCAAATACATTACAAAAAATGTATACCCTTCAATTTGTTAGATCCATCAAATTTCATGACAATAAAAAGCACATTTAAAATTTTCCACTCAAAAGCATTTATGAATACAATCCCTAAATTTTGTAGTACTTGAAACTCTATTTACATCAACAAAGAATTGAAGCACTAATTTGAACAATGAATGCATATAGGGGGAGAAAATGGAATGTAAAATGAAAGGAGATTCAAAGTTAGGAGTGCAAAATTTTCTTTGTTTTGGGTTTTCTTCTTAGATTCTAATTTCTAGATGTACTTGAAATTCCCCTTTATTTTATGTTTAGTATATGTATTTGATTGAAGTAATTACTATTTAGTTAATGAACTTTAAAGGTCAATGGCAAAAGTCATGAAGGGGCTATAGATGGTTTTTTTTTTAAGTGTAATTATTTCATTTTTTATTTTAATGATTAATTGAGGCCTACTTGATCACTAAGACTAATTGTTTCATCTTTTTTCTTTTTTTTTCATATGTGTTTTAAACACATGACATTTATGTTTAGACAACATAAACATATGAAAAAAAATTGATTGCTATTGTCAAATTGTGGCCCATGAAACTGATGCACATGGTGCAAAATAAATAAATAAAAATTTAATGCATTCTATGAAATTAAATCAGCTTCAACTTTTTCTTATTTTGGCAAGGTGATTTTCAATGATTCTTAATGGTACTACCTAATCAAATAAGTTTAACCCCTTAAATTTTGGTGTTTTGTTTTTACACAGGTTCATGGTTGGTTATTGACCACCAGGTGTGCAACAAAATATAATTACATGACAAAAAAAAGATTCAAGCAAAAAACTTGAAATCATGGAATTGAAACAAGGCAAAAATGAATGTTACAAGCTTGTAATGATATAATAATGTTTTCCCATCACATTTTAATGCAAGTTCTTTAAAGAACGGTATTTTCTCAAACACATAAAAGCCTATAATAAGCATCAATATAATAAGGGGTGAATTGAAGTACATAAAGATTATTCATTCACATTAGGCATGTTGATATATTACATCTACGATTTTTAGGGATTAAAATGTTCTTTGGAGTTATATTGAGGTGGTGGGCTAACTAAATAGGAACCAAAAATGGATAATTTCTTGATAATTCACATTGTTCATGGTGGGTTTTGAGGAGGTTTTTTTGACTCTTCAGATGAAAAATTATGCCATAATTTATTTCAATTACCAAATGGATGGAATAAGCCCAAAGGGGGGGACCATTTGTGCTAGAGTGGATGTGGACTTGGACATTAATGGGCTCATTCATGGTGCTTTCACTATGGTAAATATGATCCATGATGAAAGCACACATGGGATGGAAGGGTTGAAACATGATTATGTGGAATAAAATTAAAGAATTGGGGTGGGGTGTGAATCATTTGGGAAGAAATGATTCAAGAAATGTTCAATCAACACATAATATTACAATGTTTTCATCAATGAACTATTGTGCCTATAAAGAAAAACATTGTACCCCAACCAAACACCTTGCTTTCAAATGAAGATAAGGCATTTGAAACTTCTGAAAAAATTGGACCAATTTATGCTATCATCTATGCATGTTCAAAGTGGCACATGTTTTGTGAAGTGCATGAAAATGATTAGAATTGCCACAAATGTGAATTAGCACAATTCGTGATAGTGGGGAAATACTTGTCCCATTAAAAGTTTTGAAACACTTTCCATTTATTCCGTGATTTTTAAAAAAATTCAATATATACTAGGACATGCATCATTGATGAATGGGCATGTGGAAAAGTAGAGTAATGATGGATGGTATGCTAGGCTGTAAACTCAAACACTACACCACATCTTGGGTTTGCGACTTGCATCTTGATTACACCTTTAATTGTGAAATACATATGTTACTAATGACTTATGGGTTGTTAAACTCGTGTTGGTTCACCCAAATAGTTGCACAAGATGATGACATGACATTTAATTGCAAAACTAGTTATTTTATGAATTAACATTTTTTAATTTTGTGTCATAATATTGAAATTTTATGTCATAAATTGCCTTGGTGTGACATGCAAAATGTTGTGTGATATGAATATCATGTCAATGTAATCATTTTGTGTCGTTACAAGTCATAAAAGATACATGGGTATGATGCCATGTGTCATTACTTCAACATGCATTTACAACTCACATGTTCTAGTCCATGTTTTTATTTTTTGGAAAAAACTATAAATGTTGTTGAAAGAGGTTTAATGTATTCCTTGGGTAAGTTCAACAAATCATGGAACATATTCTTGAGCATTTTTTAACCACTTAAATGGTAAGATAATATCCAAAAAATGGGCACAAGAAGGATGTTGATAGATGAAAAGGATGCAACAATGATTACATGGACCTTGGTAATGTACTAAAAATGCAAAGTATCCATAAGCCTTTAATAATTGAAAATGAAGATTACAAGGTCGTACAAATAAAAAATACACCATTTTGAAAAGGTATACCATTTCGAAAAGGAAGGAGCTTGAGATCCTGGAACATGTTTCAAAGCTCTCTTTTTTTCGCTCTCTTTTTCTCTCTTGAAGCTGTCGTAAAAATAAAAAAACAAAAAACAAAAAAAAAAATTCAACTCCCACGGCCGGCATTGCTACAAAACAGCGTAACGTTACCCGCCATCACTACCGAACATAATCATTGCGAGTTGCAACGACTCGAGCTTGCAGTGCCGCGAGTTTACAGCACCACAAGTTCCAGCGCTGCCACAAGTTACAATGCTGCAAGCTGCAGCATTGCAAACCTTGCAGCGTTGCGAGCCGCTTGCAGCACCGCGAGCCCTGCAATGTCACGAGCCTATAGCGTCGTGAGCTGCAGCTTGCAGCGTTGTAGCACCGCAAGTTGTAGCAACGCAAGCTTGTAGCTCGAGAACTTGCAATGTTTGCAGCACTGTAGCATCATGTTGCCATCATCGCAGAGTTCACGGGTGTTCTGCGGCGCTGTGACCTCCGACATCACGTCCGACTTTTGTCCGTCCACGGACGTTCGTCAAATTGTCATCCTGCGCCTTGCGCCCTGCTATCTTGCCATCCTACATTTTGCCATCTTGCCTTTTCATCCGACATCTGCTTGACTTCCGTTCGACCTTCATCCGACCTTCATTGGACATTTGTTTAACCTCCGTGTGATGTATGTGTGTCATAGGTCATTCCCAACAACACACTGTATTCTTCAAACTGTACATTGTGTCTAAATTTTATAGCTAGTGCTGTGTACTCTCACAAAATTTTGGGGCATGGGACAACACCATGTCCTCGGATGATGAGAGCATTATCGCTCAGCCAGAGCCCAGGTATAAGTTACGAAGTAACACACAATCCGTTGAATCGATTTTTTTAAGTTCACGATTTTCACAATGGTACCATCAAGTGTCTACAGCACCATCGTCATCTAGTATAACTCCTACCAAGAATTCAGGTTCAGGTTACACTACATCAATGGTATATTAGAGTCCATTTGGAGGGGCTCATTAATGGGGTACGCCTATTGCCGCACCTACTTTCACACCATCATCGTATATTTCGTTGTAAACTATGACCTCAACACCCATATACACCATGGAGGTCAGCAATTCCTTTCAAAGAATTGAGAAGTTCAGCAGAAGGCTAGGTAATATATTTTTAAGGGAGTTCAAGGCAACTTTTTCAATTGTGGTTTGTGAATTGGAGCTCAAGTATGGCACTAATTACACCGAGGTGTTTGCATTCAAACAATTGGCCCGTTATGTGCACTATGAGGCATTGGATGTCTACGAACAACATTTTGCAAGGATTTTGGGCGTCACCCAGATTCCCAATCCAGCTTACGCCATAGCCATCGTCACCACCTCTAAAGTTGCATTGTAAATTGCAATTGCACATCATGGGACTATGCCCAATAATCCAGACTCGATACCTACTTTAGTAAACCTTTCTCCTCAACAACTCATTGCTTCTATCGCAAACATTCTTCCCACCACCGATGTGCCAACTTTTGCTTATCCACTGGGGGAATTCTTTCGAGTTCTTGAGCTGGAATTTTTAATCAAAAGTTTTGAAAAAATTCTACAGCTCGCCACCTTCTTTCGGCAAAAGGATGAAACCTTCAAGATGTTTTACAAAAGGTTTCCCAAATTCAAAGAGGATACCTAGAGCATCACAAACTTGGAAATTGCCCACCGGTATTTTTGTTCTTTGGAAGGTACTCCAACACTCCATGTGCAAGTTTTGCAACGGGTTTTTGCAGAATTTGGAGATTCGTACATTTTGCTGGATGTGTACAACATTTCCAAAAAGATGGAACTAGCTCATGCACATTATGAGGCCAGTACTATGAAGCTTCCATCATGTTCAAGGCCTCAGCCTACACTAGCTGTGCCAATTAGATCATCACATTCTTCTTCAAGGACGAATGCGGTGCACTCGGCTACACCCATCCTACCTTCTTGCAACTACTGTGGCAATCCTGCCCACAAAACTAGTGAGTGTAACATTCCTTCCGAAGATCTCTTTTGTGATTATTGTGGGAAAGAAGGACATCAGGAATCTATCTATTTTGCCAAGTTCCCAGAATGGAAACAACTCCGATTACCATGGCAAAATCTGTAAGCATCTTCCGCTCCTTCAAACAAAAGCCAAGGCACCTCAACCTTTCACTCAGGCTTTGCCCACCAAGGTTAATTCCAACAAGAATGCTAAGAAAAAGGAGCACAATGCTGACAAGAGGGAGGTGCTTCAAGCCCATGCAATTTAAGTTCAGACTCTACAAAATGAACTCGAATCATTAAGGGCCCAACTTACTAATCTAAAAGGCAAATCCTCCCAACCAGCTAGTCATGCCCAACGTGTAAGGTTCAGGATCACGAGAGGGACCTCCTAGGTCGTTCTATGGCCTTTCACACGATGCCATGGTTGAGGAGTATGTTCTTTCCACTCCACACAATTCTAATCTCACACCAAAATTTGCTACTTCTTTTTGCCCTTCCTATGTCACGGCACAAGAGGCTAGTGTGGCACCTAGAGTTTCTGCCACTAGGCAGGTAATTCAGATTGATGAACTCACACCCGGTTCAAGTCCTATTACTAGGACTAAAGGAGTTCGAGCAGTCATGCCACAATCTTTTTGTCCTCTCAACACGGAAGAAGAACGCACCTTGTTGGCAAGGGGGGAGAAGACTACTACACCACAAGTTGTTAGGGCATCAAATTCTCGTGTCCCAGGAGTACATGTACATCAAGAAAACACACAATTTTTCACTAATCAACTTATGGAATGCCAATTTCAAATGCATGAAGTGGTGTAAAAGCTTGTGAGTACACCATTGTTTTGTTTTCAAGATTTGAAGCTAAGCACCAAGGACATAATTACAGTACTAGAGGATACCCTAAACACTACATCAAATCTTCTACCAATCCCTAATCCACATGCTACAAAGGTCCCATCCAACACCTTGGAGAGACATTCGATTGGCTCACGTGTTGTAGATGGCGTTCGTAATCTGGTCACTAGTTCTAGCATGGCTAAACTAGTGGGTTTTCCTACCTCTAATTCTACATTCACATATCAAAAGGGAGTTGAGAACACTTCACTTGTGGATTTGTTACTTAGTAGAGGTGTTGTGGATAACCATTTTCTCCACAAAGTTTTTCATTCATTTCCAAAGGTGGTGCTTAGTGAGAAAACTTCCATCAACATTGGAGTTGCCATTGTCGACAATACTAGGTCAGCAATTCAAGTGGGAGGACATACACCCAAAGTGGTACTTCTTGACACAAGTGCCCAACTAGTGATTCTTGGAGGTCAATTGGCCAAGAAGATGGGCATGCTTGACTCCAAAATTACAAAAATCTGTGGCAAATTCGCACCGCTAGTGGGAGCGTAAAGGAGGTATTTGGGAAAAGCTCGAATTTGATTACATTTAACTTCAATGAAAGTACAAATCACGAGCTTTACTTACAAGTCAGATGTTTAGTCACCAATGCCACTAGTTATGATGTGCTCATTGGGCAAGAGGCCTTGTTTCCACCAAGTTTCACAATTGACAACTGGTTCGAACATGCATACTACCATGTGGATTGGGAGACTGATGGCCACCACCTGGGATACATACCCCTTGATTTACATGGGAACCATAGTCCTATGGTTCACAATTGTATGCTCAAGGAAACACATACCATTTCCTACATCCAACAAGCTAACCACGAGTGGATAGAGGGAGATGAGGAAAAGATAGTTTACACTCAAGCTACTAAAAGCTTGAAGCATATGGAATTACTTGGCCGCATCGACTTCATCATTTCAAGTTGGGAGTGTCAAGGATTTTGAGCAACTAGATTTGGAAAAGGCTTGAATGACATAAGATCTGGTCTTTTCACGGACATGATATGATTGATCACCTCGGTTCAATTCATTTTTCCTACCCTTGGTTACGTAATTAAGAACACCCCTTCTCAACCTGACCAAAGGCAGAAAGTCCAAGAGCACTACAGATTGGTCAAGCATTACTTTGGAAAGCCGCTCCTACTTGATGCGGCACAATGCGATTCCTATGCGCACCAACTATGCAACTAGTGGACCAACTTGGCACCACTCTCAATTCTACAACTAGCTTTGAAATACACTATCAAAGACCTTAACCTGCAGGTTTCTCACATATTAGATGATCAAAGTTCTTGCTAACCAGTTACAAGGTAAAAGAAACCTCCTTGGTTTCCTACGAACACAATAGGAAAACCAAGAGGTGTTTGGCCCACCTTTGTCTCCTTCCCAATAACACATGCCCTTCAAGGAGATGGACTAGGCTTGGTGTATCGTCATGCTTCAGCTACTTGGGATGAACCAAGCCCAGAAGAAAGAGAAGGGCTATGGGGTTCCAAGTTGGCACTATTAGTCACACTAAGGTGACTAGATTGGAGCGTAACTCTCTACTAGGGAGAAGCATGGACCTAAACTCTCTTACATGGTTATTGGTAACTTATGTACTCTTTCAAATGTACACAACATTAACACTAATTCAATTAGTTTACAGTTCTGGCGATGCAACCACATGGCACCTCGACCAAATACACTTGCATATCTTCAACATTCTACATTTCACTCTTAGTGTTAGGCGGGAGGAGTTACCATGTAATTTGACTCAAGTTGTGTCTAATACACCTAGAGGTACATCAACTTTTAGAGAAACAATTACAACCTTCTACGAATCTACGCAGTTGGATAGTGGAGAACCCAATACACCAGGTTCTTCAAACACACTTTTCAACTCCATTCCATGTGTTTCCAACTACTAGGCTTCGGCAAGGTAAGGTAGACAACTGGTTGTTACCTGGTAAAACGGTAAAAGTTAGTGGTAAAGGGAGAAGGGAATGCAACAGGTAAGGTAGCGGGTAGAGTAAAGGTAAAGTCGAACGGATTACCCGATTACCCGGTAATTAC
>Ga0116229_10010639_pt1 | contig 13756 bp, 13 predicted proteins | sample S1TSphgellanicum_3_FD_87313 | JGI IMG/M metagenome (GOLD analysis project Ga0116229, IMG submission 87313) | Host-associated microbial communities from peat moss isolated from Minnesota, USA - S1T2_Fc - Sphagnum magellanicum MG | ecosystem: Host-associated > Plants > Peat moss > Unclassified...
CCCGCTCGCGCCCGACTTCCAGCGACAGCTCTGCAAAACCTAGTTTAGACTTGACGCCGATCATCGTGTTTATGGCTCTGCTCCGTCAAAGATGTGTGGAATAGAAAGGAGGCCGAGGACTAAACGCCACCGCATCTATTTGCCAGGCGGCAGGGGAGCCCCACCCGCTTCATGACCGATCGGCAAAAACGCTGCGTTGTCGTGACTGTCGCGTGCCTCTCGGAAGTCGCCCTGACGGCAGGAAGCCTCCACAATATCGAAGCGTCGCTCGCGACTGCGGACGAAGCTGCGTGAAATCACCCACGGTTCTGCCAGGACATGCGGCGCATCGATGATGAGCTCATCGATGAGGCGATCCGCGTTCACCAAATGAATTCGTTCCTGGATATGCATGTCGCCGTTGTTGGGCAATGCCACCGCCTGTCCCAAGGGCAGGTAAACTTCGGGCAGAAGACCGATCGTGTCCACGACCAAAGTATCCTTCTCCCAGTGTCCGATCGAGTGGCCATTAAAGCTCAGGTCAGGATCAGCGGGGTGGGGGCGGCCATCGGTGTAAATCCGTCGCAAGCGATTGCCGTCGAATTCGCCAAGAATCGTCACGCGGCCCGGGGTGAATAGAAACTCGAGCGCATTGACGGTCATCAGTATGAGGCTCGGCATGCCTTCGGGCAGGCAGTTGACGTAAACATTGCGCGGCGCGCCGGCGGCCTCGTCTTGCTTCAGTTGTTGCACCTGGCGGTCCGCGTCGGGCAGCCATTTGGGTTCCTTGCGGCCCAGCGGGAAGGCACGATCATCGGCAGCCGGCGACCAGGTGCCGCTCCAATCGGGAAGTCTCGCGAGCGCCGCCCACTCCTTGGGCTTTGGCGGCGGATTGAGCACCGGCGGCGCGTCGAGTGCGATGCTCGTTGCTGAAAACGCCGTCAAGCAGGCCCATGCGGCCAGAGGTGTGAGAGCTCGCATCCGAACTCAGCGAGCCGCCGCCACCGGCCACACCGATCGGTCGAACGCGCTCTTCATGTCCACGGGCTGACGAATAACCGCGGCCTTCAGGTACAGATCCGCCACCGCTTGGTGGCCGCGAATATCGGCATCATCGATCGGCACGTAATCGTAGTTCATGTGCCGCGCGATCAGGCGTGATACCTCGATGGACAGGCCGGTCTGCGCCGAGTAGAGCTTGGCGTAGTCTTCGGGATGCAGGCGTGCCCAGGTTTGTGCCCGCGCGATCCGGCCGAGAAAGTCTGCGATCTGCGGGCGCTTCGCGGCGATCGAGGCAGTGCTCGAGACCAGCACGCCGTCGGTCATCGGCAGTGAGGTGCCATCGACGACGGGACGTAGATGATCCTGCACTTCCGCAATGGAGACATAGGGATCCCAAGTCGACCAGGCATCCACCGAACCACCAGTCAGGGCGGCCTTGGCATCCGCGGGCAACAAATACTGAATCGTCACCGCATCGAATGGAATGTTCTCGCGCTGCAGGGCGGCGAGTATCAAATGATGGCCCACCGACCCTTTATTAGTGCCGATGCGCTTGCCGCGTAAGTCGGCCACGGTGTGAATCGGCGAGTTGGGCAGGACTAAGATGGCGTCCAACTCGCGTGGTCCGTCGATGTGCAAGGCGGCCACGGCCTTGAGCGGCGCACCCGCGGAAATGGCAAATATCAATGGCGCGGCTGCAGAGCCGCGAAGGTCGATGGCGCCTGCAGCGAGCGCCTCGAGTGCCGGCGCGGTGGCGGGGAATTCCGCCCACTCGACCGAATAGGAGACGCCCCCTTTAAGTTCACCCGATGCCAGCAGCAACGCCCTGTAAACACCTTTGGAGTCGCCGATCCGCAGCACGGCATCAGCAGCATGGCTCGAGAAAGCGCTGCTCGCGCCCACGCCAAATATCAAGCACCACAGGAGCGCTCGATGTTTCATCGCGGACTCACTGCAATCGGGGTATTTGTTCTGGGGCCATCACTTGGAGCTTACTGATACAGCAAAGCTCGGGTCCAATGATGTTTGGTTATCGCGACAGCGCATAAGAGTCTATGCGCCGCCATTCGAGGATCGATTCGATGGCTTGGTGAGCTTCCGCAGTGCCGGTGACGTCGGGGGTAAACAGGGCAATGTAAAGCCTGAAACCACTCGGTCACCGCGGAGCCCGGAGTACAGACTATTCGAGGAAAATCAAAAGCACCAACAACACTTCGTTATGTAGCGATCACTGAACCCAATAACCGCCGCCGCTCGATCTCGTTATGAGCATATGAACAATTATCATTGCGGCAGACTGCATTAACTGCAATTCGAGTCGCTACAGTAGGGGTAAATGTAGGAGACGATAATGAGCAGTTGGTTTCGGAAACATTCACGTGCGGTGATGATTCTTTCAGTCACGCTATTGGCTGGCGGCTACGCGAGTGCACACCACTCCTTTGCGGCGGAGTTTGACGCTGAGAAACCTGCACGCCTGGTGGGTGTCATCACGAAAATTGAATGGACCAATCCGCACAGCTACTTTTATCTCGATGTTAAGAATTCCAAAGGGGACACCATCAACTGGGGCTGTGAAGCGGGAAACCCAGGAGCGCTATCGCGCCGGGGTTGGAAGCGAGGCGACATTAAAATTGGTGACACGTTGATTGTGGATGGCTTTCTTGCCAAGGATGGTTCGCACCTGATCGACGCCCGTCGCGTGTTGTTGCCAGACGGGCGCAGCGTTTACGGGGGATCACCGGGCGATGGCGGCCCGGAGAGCGATACGCCGGCGCCGAAACCGTAGGCGCTAAGTCTCGTGATTGGCGGTGACGCTCCTCGTTCAACTTTGCAATTGGCTTGCGGACTCCTGGGTGGGAACTCAGATTCGCGAGTCGGACAATCTTTTCTCCCTTATCGAAACGGTTCATGTGCTCGGTGTAGCGGCATCCGCCGGCGTCATCATGATTGTCGATCTGGCAGTGTTGCGACTGGTGTTTGCGCGGTATTCGATTTCGCAGGTTCTCGCACCACTAGTGAGAATCACCTGGATTGGCTTTGGCCTCATGGCGATCAGCGGTGCGCTCCTCTTTTGGTCGGAGGCGGACAAGCTTTATGCGAACGTGGCGTTTCGCGTAAAAATGCTGCTGCTGATCGCGCTTGGTGTAAATCAGTGGGTGTTTCATCGACGCCTCACCAGTCCAGCCCTAGTTCACAGCAAGATCGGCGCCGGTGTGTCACTCGGCTTGTGGACCGGCGTCATCGTGCTGGGCCGCGCCATTGCCTATTTATGATCCAATGACGGTACTCCAAGCGTGCGAATGGCTCAAAGCCACGCGGCTCAGCGTGTTCATTCGCGAATCGAAATGGGGGTTTTCGCTCATCGAAATGGTGCACCTGTTGGCGCTGGCGGCGTTGGGCGGAGCGTTGTTGATCGGGGCACTTCGCGTATTTGGCATCATTCTGAACGAGCAGCCGCTGCAGGCCACTCTGCGGGATTTGAGCCGGATCATCGCATTCGGCATATTGGCGATGTTGCTCAGCGGTTTCCTGCTATTCGCAGACGGACCCCTGCGTTATTACGGCAACAGCGCCTTTAGGATCAAACTTCTGTTGATTCTCGCCGCCGCTGCAAGCGCCTTCATCGTCTACCGCCGCTTTCAAGCGCGTTCAGCGCTCAGCGTCGCACCCATGGGACTGAAGGTTGCGACGGCGGTGTCGATCACCTTATGGCTTAGCGCGGCTGTGGCCGGCCGCGTGATTGGCGTCCTATGACTCATATTTCAACCTGGCAAAAACAGTGACGGAACTTTCTATGGACACACGACGACCATTCATCCTTAAGACAGGAGCCCATGCCGTCTTTTTACTCTCGTTGTTTTGCGGTTTTGGCGCACAGTCCGCCGCGGTGGCAGAAAAAACCAAGGCGCCCGCGATCCCCAACGAGGAGCGTCAGCTACTATTTGGCGAGGAGCCTACAACTCCGGCCGGTCCCGCACCTCGAACCGCCGATGGACACCCGGACTTGAGCGGCTTTTGGAAAGGATCGCTGGCCACCACACCCGTCGGCAACATCGGCAAGGACTTGCCCGGCTTCCAGCTGCCCCTGACGCCGGCGGGGCAAGCCGCGCTCAAACACAATCTGACGGCAACAATCGATCCGGAGTCCTTGTGCATCATCGGTGGCATTCCACGACACAGCGCCAGTGCTTTGCCGTTCGAGATCGTCCAGAGCTCGACGAAGGTGGCCTTCCTCTACATGTACACCTACTTTCGCGTCATTCCGGTCGATGGACGTCAACACGATCCGGATCCAGACCCCACCTTTTTTGGTGACAAGATCGGACGATGGGACGGCGATACCTTGGTGATCGATTCCGTCGGGTTCAAAAGCACCCCGATTTGGATCGATGAAAATGCCAATCCACAGAGCGACGCCATGCATGCCATCGAGCGTTGGAGCCGGCCGGATGCCGCGCATCTGCATTTGGATCTCACCGTCGATGATCCAAAATTCTATACCCATCCCTTCAAGTACCAACGGACCTGGTTGCTGGGAAAACCCGGCGAAGGCCTGCATGAATATGTGTGCAGCGAGAACAACGTGGATCGAGACCATTTAGGGCCCGGACCCGGCCCAATAAAACCGGATGGCACGCGCGGCTATCTGGTTCCCGATCTACCCAAGGTGCCGCCGCCGCCGGAGTTCTACGATAAACCGGCGAAGAAGTAGGCGTCGCCGTTGAAGTTCCGCTTTAGCGGTTGTCTGCTCGTCGTCCTGCTACTCGCTGCACGTACCGCGTGTGCGCAGCGGGCGCCCGTGACGGCAATGCATGGGATGGTGGCAAGCGCGAGCGCGCCCGCCTCACGCGCCGGCCTGGAGATATTAAGGCAAGGCGGCAACGCCATTGACGCCATGGTGACAACCGCGTTCGTGATGGCGGTCACCTACCCACGCGCAGGCAATCTGGGCGGCGGCGGTTTTGCAGTGCTGCGGCTGCGCGACGGGCGAACCACCAGCATCGACTTTCGTGAGACTGCGCCGTCCACAGCCTCACGCGACCTGTTCCTCGATGCGCAGGGCAACGAGATTCCTGATCGGTCGACGGTCGGCTATCTCGCCTCCGGAGTGCCCGGAACGGTGGCAGGCCTTTCCCTCGCACTGCGAAAATACGGCTCAGGGCATTTCGCCTGGGCGCAGCTGCTCGAGCCGGCACGTCGTCTTGCCGAGAAAGGGTTTGCGATCACGCCCGCCCTGGCCCGGGATATGGAATCGAGCCGTGAGTTGCTGGGTCAATTCCCGGACTCTCGGCGTATCTACCTTCGAGGCGGGCGGCTCTACCACGCTGGCGAGCCTCTGCGTCAACCAGAACTTGCGGCCACGTTGGCCCGCTTGCAGCGCCTGGGGCCGAACGAGTTCTACACCGGCATTACCGCCCAGCTCATTGCGAGGGACATGAAGGCGCATCACGGCCTGATCACGCTGGCCGATCTTGCCGGCTATCATGCGATCGAGCGGGTTCCCTTGCACGGCAGCTATCGCGGCTATGAGGTGGTCAGCATGCCCCCGCCGAGCTCGGGTGGGATCGCGCTGCTACAAATGCTGGGCATGCTCGCGCCGCGCGAAGTGACGTCATTGGGGCTGAACTCAGCGGCCAAGATTCATCTGTTCGCCGAAGTAATGCGCCGCGCCTTTCAAGACCGCACCACGTTTCTAGGCGACCCGGATTTTATCAGCGTTCCGGTTGAGCAGATGCTCAATTCGAGCTACCTGGCGCGGCGCATGGCGGACTTTGATCCTGCGCGGGCGAGCCCGAGCGTGACGCTGGCACAAAGTACGCTGCCTCATCCGGAGTCCACCCAAACGACGCATCTGTCGATCATTGATTCCGCCGGCAATGCCGTGAGTCTGACCTACACCTTGAACGGCTTGTGGGGCAGCGGGGTGACGGTGAAAGGGGCGGGCTTTCTGCTCAATAACGAGATGGACGATTTCGCGGCCAAGGCGGGCGTGCCGAATGTGTATGGGTTGGTGCAAGGCGATGCGAACGCGATCGCGCCCTTGAAGCGGCCGTTGTCCTCGATGGCGCCCACGATCGTGCTCAAGGATGGCAAGCCTTTTCTCATTACCGGCACGCCGGGCGGTCCCACCATTATCAGCACCGTGTTGTTGGTCATCACGAACGTGATCGATCACGGTCTGAGCGTCACCCAAGCCGTTGACGCCCCGCGCTATCACCAGCAGTGGCTTCCCGATGTGATCGCGCACGAGCCGTTTTTTACCTCGCCCGACAGCGCCGAACTCCTGAAGGCCGAAGGATACGAATTGACGCTGCGCGCTGTGTATCCGAACGGACCAGAAGCGGGCGGACATACCTGGGGGGATGCGGAGTCCATCCTCGTCGATCCGGATACCGGCATGCGCCAGGGCGCGAACGATTTGCGGAGCCCTGATTCCGCAGCGGTGGGGTGGTGATGCAGCAAAGTCTCGTTGCGGATCGCGGCGCAAGGTCGTACGAGCAACCTCGGCGATTCACCGCCACGACTCGTAGGATCGAGTGGCCAACCGTCGCGGTGGCATGCGCGGTGTATGCCGGCTATATCGCGCTCACGTGGTTTTTCCATGCGCTGCCGCTGTGGATCGCCGCGCCGCTGTGCGCAATCTGCCTGACATGGTTTGGGTCTTTGCAGCACGAGACCATTCACGGTCATCCTACACCGTGGCGACGGGTTAACAGGGCGCTCGCCAGTGTGCCGTTGTCGCTGTGGCTCCCTTATCGACTGTACCGCGCGACTCACCTTAAGCATCATCGTCATGGCGGGCGGCACTTGACGGACGCCATCGAGGATCCCGAGTCCTTTTATATGTCTTCAGGCGTACTGTCACAGTACGGAAACTTGCGCCGTGCGCTGTACGCGGCCAACTGCACGCTGGTCGGTCGACTGACCTTGGGACCCGCACTGTCGGTCTTCCGCTTCTGGCATTGCGAAATGCTCAAAGTCATGGCGGGCGACCGGCGGCTTGCCACCGTGTGGGCAGGGCATGTCACCGCGGTCGCGTTGGTGGTGCTTTGGGTTACGTGCGTCTGCCACATTCCTTTCACGTATTATCTCATCTTGATCATCTATCCGAGCATGTCCCTGACCCATTTGAGGTCGTTCGCCGAACACCGCGCCGATCCGAATCCCGCGCTACGTACACAGGCGGTTGAATGCAATAGGTTTTTAGCTCTGTTATTTCTGAATAACAATCTTCACATCGCGCATCACGCCTATCCGAAGCTTCCTTGGTATCAATTGCCCAAGGTGTGGCGGCAAATGCGACGCCACGCCGTCGAGTCGGGATTGGTCTTTACGCAGGGTTATCGTCGCGTGTGCAAAACATATCTGTTTAGGCCCGCGATAAATGTCGAGCATCCGTCGCAGACTTGCGAATCGGCCGCGCGGTTGTTGTGCGAGTGAGCTCTTCGCCCATCGTAGCGTTCCCGATGTACGACTTTGCGCATCTGGAGGCTGCCCATACCGACCTATGGGCGGCGTTGCGTGATCGGCTCGTGAAAAGCGGCGTGACTGGCGTCCCAGAGCGCCTGACGCGCGGACCTCACCATGAACACATTTGGACGCATCCATCCCTGCTCCTAGGGCAGGCCTGTGAATACCCGCTGGCGAAGAATTTCGCGCGCCGGGTCCGAATCGTTGCCACTCCGCATTACAGCGCGCCGGGGTGCGCAGGCAAAACCTATCGCAGCGCGATTCTGGTACGTAAGCACGACCCGGCAAAGATCCTGTCGGATCTGCGTCAGAGGCGCTGCGTGATCAATGAGCCTGCCTCGAACAGTGGGATGAATCTGTTTCGCGCTGCGGTGGCCCCGATTGCGGACGGCCGCGCTTTTTTTGGATCGGTTCTAATGAGCGGATCGCATCACAACAGCCTACAAATGGTGGCTTCCGGTGCGGCTGATGTGTTGGCGGTGGACTGCATTACTTGGGCTCATTTGCAGCAACTTGATCCCACCCTCGCGGGCGCATTGCGGGTGCTGAGCTGGACTGCGGCAACGCCCAGCTTGCCGCTCATTACATCGGTGAACACCGGCGAGTGGGTTGTTGTGGCCCTCCGTAGCGCCTTGGCAGACATCCTGGCCGATCTGCGATTGCGCGAGGTGCGAGCCCGACTTTTCATCAAGGGGTTTGATCTACAGCCCTCTGGCGACTTCTCCGAGGTATTGGATCTTGAAAGTGGCGCAGTCAATTTGGGGTATCCCGAACTTATATAAGACTTGTGCCATCTAGCGGCGGGCGCCAGAGAACCCCTTCGCGCTTTAGGTTCACGCGAAGGGGCTTCGGTCGCATCAGAATTTAAATGCCACTCTCGTATAGTAATAACCGCCATCAATGCCAAGACCGGTGCTGGCATCGTACAAGGCAGTACCGATATAACGCTGCGCGGCCGGGAGCTCTTTGGGATACACATTAAACAGGTTGTTGGCGCCGACCACCCACGAGAACCCGCTGCTCCATTCATAACCAGTTTCAAGATTCGTGACGTATTTCGGATTGTTGATGCTCTTGTAAAACGTCGTGATCGAGAAGGCGTTGGGGCCAGAATAAAAGCTATCCTCCTGCACACTCTTGCCATAGCGGATCTCATGCAGGCTCGCCCGCCAGCCGCTTAAGCGCCAGGTTCCACCGACAATGACTTTGCTCTGCGGTTGGGCGGTCGCAAGATACGATGCGGTTTGCGCATTCAACAAAGGGTTGCCGTTTCCATCCAGCCCAATGCGTGTAATGACGGTGTGATTGTAGTTCGCTGCGCCATCCCAATCGACGATGCCGAAATTGCCGAAGTCGGAGCGGTAATCTGCGGTGAAATCCGCGCCGTAAGTCTTGGTGTTCGCACCGTTCGAGAAATAAACGGCCGACACGTCCGCAGGGTTGATTCCCGGGGGCAGGGTGATGCCATTTGCCGCCAGCGCATCGATTGCCTGAGCGCCCGCGTAGGTTCCGCCGTCGATGATGCGGTTTCTAATGGTGATGAGATACGCATCGAGCGTCGTGTGCAGACGTTCAATCGGCTCCGCGACGACACCCACGCTGAAATTGTTGGATTTCTCAGGCTGTAACTGCGTAGCGCCCAGCAATGTGGCAGCCGGCGAGCGAGCAGCGAGCTGTCCGCTCGCACCCGTGGGCGAAACGTTCAGATCGGAGAAGAACTCCTGCGCCAACGAGGGCGCCCGAAACCCGGTGCTGACGGTTGCACGCACGGCCAGCTGCGGCGTGAAATCATAACGCGTCGAGAGTTTGCCATTCGTCGTGCGGCCGAAATCCGAGTAGTGCTCATACCGGCCGGCGAGATCCAGCTGCCAGTGAGTGAGGGGCGTGGCGGCTAGATCGACGTACGCTGCGTAGTTGTTGCGTGAATAGGATCCCGCGTTGACCGGGGCCAACCCTTGAAAGGATTGCGAACCCCCATCGATGTACGACTCAGGTTGCCCTGGGCTGACTTTGTACGTCTCGCGACGCCATTCCCCGCCCAAAGCGACGTTGAAGGGTCCCGCAAGACCGATGTCAAAGGGACGCACGATATCCAGATTGTTGGTCCACTGACTGTTCTTGAAGGAGGCGATATCGAAGGTGGTCGGGGTGCTGCCCGTTGCGGCGTAAAGCGAGGGATTGCCGGAGTTCACGAGCCCAAAGTGATCATCGTCGCTGCCGTAAGTGGAGGCGACATCCCAGTGCCAGCCCAAGAGCTCATCGCCCTTCACACCCACGGTCACTGAAAAATCATTCTCGGCGATCGTCTCCTGCGGCGAGAAACCCGTCGGATAAACCGCCGGAAGAACCGTGGGGAGCCGATAGTTCTCGTAAGATTCAGCATCGCGATGGGCGTACGTCGCAAAGCTGTACACCTCGACCGCACCATTGGCGAACGATTTACCCGCGTTATATGCCGCCGATATGCGGTTGATCAAAGGATCGCCGAAAATGAGGTTATCCACCACCCCGGTTCTGCTGTCTGCCCCAGAGCGCACGCTGTGATCGTGATGCAGGTAATCCGCGCTCAAGTGAAAAAAGCCGTCCTCCCCAAGCGTGGTTCCCGCATCCGCGCCGACATCGCCCGTGAAACCGTCTCTTTTATAGTACTCACCCGCCAATACAGAAGCACTTCCGCCATGATCCGCGGACTTCAAGATGATGTTGATGACGCCGGCAATCGCATCGCTGCCATATTGGGCGGCGGCGCCGTCGCGCAGCACTTCGATGTGATCGATGGCGCTAATCGGAATCAAATCGATATCAACGGGCGCTGAGCCTTGCAGCGGGCCGCCGTCAGCGTAGATGCTCGCTGTGGTATGCCGACGTTTTCCGTTCACGAGGATCAGCACATGATCCGGGCTTAAGCCGCGCAGTTGAATGCTATCGGTGAGATTGCCGAGATCGCCGCCGAATGATTGACGATTCAGCGACGGTATCGTGCGCTCAAGGGCATCACGTAAATCGGTCGCGCCGGTCGCGACCAGCGCAGCCGCCGGTATGACATCAATCGGTGCCACGCTGTCGCGTGCCTTCACATTCTGCTCTCGAGTGCCGGTGACAACGACTTCATCGAGAGAAGCGGGATTCCCCGCCGCGGCGGTGTCGCCGGCGAAACTCACGGAGGGTGAGGGCACATCGGCGGACGCGGCATTGGCCTACGTTGCGAGGCCTGGTGGCAACAGCAGCGCGAGCATCATTGTCATGCGAACGTGTGCGTGGGTTGTGCGCGCGGCATCGCCGACACGCGTTTTCGGAACCATCTTCATTAATCCTGATCTCCCATTTCATTTGATTGTCGACATCGAGAAGCGACGGCACTTAAGCCATCTGCTGCGATCGATCATAGAGAGGGAGAGTCAGAGCTCGGAAATCATAGTTCCGACTCTAGAGAGAATCAGAACGCATCAGCGCTGACTATTCTGTCTAACGTTATATCGATGTGTTGTTAATGAGCGCATTGCCCCGGCCGACGGCCTGGCTGATAACGAGCGCGAATTAACTGTTACTGAATGAGCATTGGACGCGCGCGGCACGCGGAGCGAGAGTGCCGTTCACCTGCGTGACATCACCAATTTAAAATAAAGGACACGGTATGACAGCAACGACTCGCCCGTTACAGATCGCGACCCTGGCCGCTCTCATCGCACTGGCCCTAAGTGCATTTTCCGCGAGCGGCAAGGACGTCAAATTATCCTTGGTGGGAGCAGAGGAGACACCGCCCGTCACCACGTCCGCATCTGGCAGCGGAACCATCAAGATCGCGGACGATAAAACGGTGAGCGGCAGCATCAAGACACAGGGCATCGAGGGCATCGCCGCGCACATTCACGTGGGCGCGCCGGGCGTGGCAGGTCCACCGATCATCACCTTGGAGAAATCCGCGGATGGCGTTTGGTCGGTACCCGCGGGCGCGAAGCTCACCGACGAGCAATACGCGAGCTTCAAGGCGGGCAATCTGTACGTGAACGTGCACAGCCAGGAGCACAAGCCCGGCGAGATTCGCGCGCAGCTCAAGCCCTAATCGGCGGTCGCTTCGCCTTCGTGGAAAAGCTGCGGTATTCAAAGATTGTGGTCACCGTGATATTAAGTGCGCTAATGAGTGGGGTTTCAAGTGGAAGAGACCCCAAGGTTCACGTGAGCAACGCGCTTGGCGCTCAAACTTTGAGGGCGAGCAACCTTCAAGTGCTTCCTAAAGATACGCCTTACGCGGAGCTTGTCGGGCTGATGACGCACTATAGCCAAGATCTGGGCGTGCAATGTGTCTTCTGCCACACCCAGAATCCTCAAACGCAGCAGATCGATTTCGCCTCTGATGAGAGTCCGGCCAAGCTCACTGCGCGAATCATGATAGGAATGGTGCGTGACATCAATGAGAAGTACCTCGCCCAGGTGAGCGATCGACGCTATGCGGTGCCGATTAAATGCGGCAACTGCCATCAAGGCCAGACCTTTCCTCCAGCCTTCGAACCAAGGTCATCCTCATGACAGTGTCTCGTTCGAGCACCATGAGCCTCGCCACGGCATTGTTCACCATCGGCGGCGTGCATTGGGTCATGGCAGAAGCGCCGGCGCCCAGCGTGCAGTGGCACGTGTCGGCCACTCGAGCATCGTTGGATTTATCAGCGGTGGTGCCGGAGGGGTGGCACGTGTACGCGCTGCACCAAGCGACGGGAGGCCCAACTCCGCTGCTGGTGTCGCTTGATGTGGGCGCGCGGGCGCGTGTCGTCGGCGCGCCGTCCGGGACGGTGCCGCAGACGCGTCATGACCCGAGCTTCGATCTGAAGACCTCGTACTACACAAAAGACTTCACTTTATCCTTCCCGATTCGGCTGCAAGGCGCATTAGAGGAGTCACCGACGCTGCCGGTGAGCGTGCGCTTCCAGCTGTGCAGTGAGCATGAGTGTCAGCCACCGAAGACCGTGCATCTGCTAGCGCCTCTTGAACCTGCGCATTCGACATGAGCGTGCGAGCGATTAACGTGAGTTGGATAAAAGGCGGATGGCTGACCGCAGCATTCGCCGCTCTTGTATCCCCGGCCATGGCACAGATCGCGGTCCGAAACCAAGGCTACATTCCCTTCAGTGATCCGCCCATCAATTATCGGTCGGATGCCCTCAGCGATCCGGTTGCCAAACTCGAGCAGCGAATTGAACAGGGCCAAGCCGCACTCAAATTCGATCCTGAGCACGGGTACCTGCCCTCCGTGCTGAAGCTTCTGGAAGTCCCTGTCGATTCTCAGACGCTGGTGTTTTCCAAGACCAGTTTCCAATATCCGAAGATCTCTCCCGAACATCCCCGTGCGCTCTACTTCAATGATGATGTCTACGTCGGGTCCGTCCATGAAGGTAAAGCGGTCGAGATCGTCTCCTTCGATCCCATGCAGGGCGCCATCTTTTATCTGCTGGATGAGCGTCAGGCCGAACACCCTATCTTTCAACGCGCAGAGCTTGATTGCACCCAGTGTCACATCGCGGCGGGCACGCGCGGTGTACCCGGGGTATTGCTGCGGTCCGTCTATCCGACCTCGGCGGGCACGCTGGTGGCCGGCGCCAAGTCTTTCATCACGGATCAGGAGAGTCCGATTGCTGAGCGCTGGGGCGGCTGGTATCTCACCAACGCTGCGCCGGGCGTGGTCGGTATGGGCAATGCCGTAATCGCACAACAAGGCAGCGAAAATGCGCCCGCCGGCACGTCACTCACACCCTTGGCGCCGCAATTCACTGCCGCGAGCTACCTGTCGGGCAGCAGCGATGTTGTCGCGCATTTGGTCTTGGCGCATCAAACGCAGATGCACAATCTAATCACGCTCACCAACTACAAGACTCGCTTGGCGCTTTACGCGCAAGGCGACTCCCCGCTCTCGGACAGCGCCCGTCAGCAGTTTCAAAAGCCGGCCGAACAGCTGCTGCGCTACCTGTTATTCGTCAATGAAACGCCACTTACGGGCTTTGACGGGCAGAAAGTATTGGCAACTTCACCATTTGCCCGCACGTTCAGCGAGCGTGGCGTGCGCGATCCGAAAGGTCGGTCGCTTCGCGACTTCGATTTGTCAGTACGGATATTCCGTTATCCCTGCAGTTATCTGATTTATTCCGATGCATTCGATCACCTGCCGGAGCCTGCCAAGGGCTACGTGTACCGCCGCCTCTTGGAGGTGCTGACCGGGCAAGAGCATGGCGCTGACTTTGCCGGCCTCTCGGCAGAAAAGCGTCGCGCGGTTCTTGAAATCCTGCTGGCCACCAAACCCGGCCTTCCAGCG
>Ga0116229_10010640_pt1 | contig 13754 bp, 12 predicted proteins | sample S1TSphgellanicum_3_FD_87313 | JGI IMG/M metagenome (GOLD analysis project Ga0116229, IMG submission 87313) | Host-associated microbial communities from peat moss isolated from Minnesota, USA - S1T2_Fc - Sphagnum magellanicum MG | ecosystem: Host-associated > Plants > Peat moss > Unclassified...
ATCTTGAAGTGCCTCCCAAATCCCCTTTATAGTAGTTTTTTTTCATTGCAAGCAACTAAGTATTAGACAAACTTTGTATAATAAGATTTAAGAATTCAATTTGCCCTCTTTATGTGAATGAACATTATAACTACATCACATTCATTCGACTTTACATATTTCACATTTATCAAGCTTTTGCAAAACTCATTGGTTTTCACTAGTTTCCATTTTAAACTTCCAAAACATAAGGTCCTTCCTTGTCAACTTGTACATACCTAAAACATAGGCCCATAATTTATGAAAATTTTAAAATTTTCATTTTGCAATGAAATTGAAAATTGACAATCCTTGATATAATAAAAAGATACAAAGGAAAATAATCCTTGAAAAGTTAATGACTTGAAACATGTAGAAATTGTTTAGTGAAGGAAAATGAGGTTTGCATAAACAAAGAGGGTACTTATCTACAAATTGAAGACTATAACCAAGATAATATTAATAATAATGCTAGTAGTTGAGAACAACTTTCATGTAAATAAAACTAAAATGAAATGGATTGAAATGTATCTATGTATTTAATTAATGTGCTAGTAAAAATGTAAGATATTTTATTTAATACACATGCTATTGTTGCAAAACTAATTGAATTACCATTAGAAAAAATGGGAAAATTTGTAAGACTATTAAAAATAAAACATTAATTTGTCAATTGTTTTTATGGCTCCCACTGAAGTAGCTTCACCACTTACTACTTACACAATAGTCTTCAATGACCCTTGAAAATATTGTAACAAATCGATGGTAATGTTGTAGATGATGATGATAATAATAATTGTTGAGTTGTGGTGTGATTGGTAAACTTCATTTGATGTATGCAATGGCTTGGTTGTTGATGATGTTAAAGGTTTTGAAGAAACTAAAGGTGACAACCAATTTGTGGTGGTTCTTAATGTTCTTGACAATATGATATATTATTGTACCATGAATCTTTTGTTCATCATATTGGTAATTTATTGGTAAATAACTTTGAGATAGATGAACCAAATACTAAGGAAATTTGACCAATTAAAATGTGGTTATAACTTTTATGAAATTATTGTTGTAATTTGACAATGTCAATCAACATAATAAATGTTTTTGAAATTTTGACCATGAAAATCTACACAATGTTGATAGTGGTGGAAAACAAAGGAGCAAACATTCAAAATCGTGGGTGAGAAACACATTTGAAAAGGTACTTTAAAAACACCTTGTTACATTGTATAATAATTTGTATCAATATTAAAAAATTAAAGAAAAATTTAACCACTTTACAAAACTGTGTCTTGGGATCTTAGGGAGATTTTTTGAGGATTTTCCATCTAAGATTGTAATCCATATATGTAACCACATAACTTGTATACTAGGAGAAATTGCACCATATAACCCTAACAAAAATAATAAAATCTTTTAGGTAAAAATGTTTATGTATTAAAAACAACCCCCAATTTTAAGTGTAATGGTTAATGACATAGGAGCCTATGAAAGGCCAAAATTTGGCAAACATTCATATTACAAATTTAGTTGTACACTTAACTTCCAAGGGAAATATTACAATTGGCCTATTATTTTAATGTTTACTTGTAAAGATCACCTACATTTTTTCCAAGGGATTTTCAGTTTAAAATCCTATAGACTTTTTGGGTGGAAAGGTTTATTATTATAATTGACATTAACTTTTGTGATTTGAGGGCAGTTTAGACTTTTTGAAACCTTTCTCAAAACTACTTTGAATGAAATGTGACTCTTGCATCATTCAAATGTTAAACAAAAGAATGTGGTTTGAGTTTTCTTTTAGTTTGAAGTTTTCAATATTTTATAATTCGATTCATTTGTCATCTATACACATTTCATCTCTTGCAAATTCAATTTTAATGAATGTTGTTGTTTCATGCCATGTGCAATGTTTGAAATATCTGTCCTTTTTGACATTTTTTTTCCTTCAGAAACTATGTGAAATAATTGCATGAAAAGTTAATATAAATATTGAGTGTCTCATGAAGATGTGACAACATCATGTTTTCCAAGTTCATCAAGTAGTTGTTGCATTTATCACCATCCCATCCTTGAACATTGTGAATCAAGGACTAAATTGAATGGGATGTGGAGCACCTTGAAGTTGAAAAAATGATTCATGATAAGTATAAAATTAGTACATATCATGACTTGTTGCTAAAACATTATAGCCTTTCTTTTATTCAAGCATACATAAATTGGAAATTTTTCACAAGCTTGAGCAACATATATTTGAAAACAAGTTGTATTTAGTAATTGTAAATGTTTACTCAAGGTTTTATGATTTGTTTTTGTGAATGTAGTTATCATTACGATGAAAGTAGACCATTTTGGGAAATATAAATAGATCTTATCAACATCACAAATTGTGGCTTCTATAGGAGAAAATGAAATTGGAAGAATTTAACATTCCCTTGGCCTTTTGGACTTGTCGATGTTGTTGTGCCTTAATGCATAAGGCAAGTCCAAAATCTGTTGGTCCTTGTGGTAGGAATAAGAATGCAAAAATAATAGTGGCACAAGAAATGGGATTGGAAGAAGGGGACATTTTATGAAGGAAATGAATATGAATTAATAACAATCATTGATAATTTGTTATTAAAACAAAACACACATATTGGCTAGGAAATGATTAATGAAATGAAAATGAATAAAAGACCAAAACCTTAGGAATGAAAAACTCAACAAATTTGGTTGGTGATAATACTCAAGGGGGACACTATTTGAAAATAAAATAAAATACAAGTAAAAACATAAGGTGCAATATATTAATTGTCGGGTAAAAATATAAGATAATTAGTTTTAAAATAGGGTGTTATATATATATATATAATATAATATAATTAGAATTAATATAAGTTATGTGTAAATTTCATATATATATATATATAAGAAATAATAACATGTGCATTAAAGATTTAAAGTACCAGTTATTAATAGGTTCAATTGTTGTGAAATAATGTTTTGGTTAATTTGTGACTAATAAAAGTTTATAAATTATAACTATTTTCATTTCAATTATATTCCATGGGTGAAAACATGATAAAATAGCTCAAAAAGTAATTCCATTATGCAAAAATTGGAGGTCTCCAAATAAAATGTACAACAAGCAAATGAATTTGTAAACATAATATCAATTTTTTTGAATACATTCTTTCTTAACTATTGTTGGCATTGGTTTCAAAAGCTAAATTGATATAATTATGTTTTTCCAATGCACTTGTAAATACTTGCATTGGATTTTTAGTTTTTGGCATTTTGAAAAATAGATTTCAAATACTTGAAAATATATGAATGTTTTTTGCAAATAATTTGTTTCATTTTTCTTAGCCCTCAATATTGATGTGTTAAACATTCTAGTACATATATATTTGTCAATGAAGTTTGTTTTGATAGCAAAATTCATCCCCAACTTTCAAAAATTAACATATTTTTTGGGGATATTTTTGGAGTACTTTTTCAAGTCCAGATGACATGGTACATTTATTTTTGAGAACCTAGAGGGAGGCTAGAGGTGCTAATGAGAAAATCTTAAGGTTTTATTTGATTTAAGATGCCAGAAAAAGGTTTAAATAATTGAAATTTATTATTTTTACTTTACAAATAGAAAATAAAGTAACAAGTAAGGTCAAAATATCTTGCTTACACCCCATGGTTTCATTTTTGCTTTCAGTTTGAAATTTTACTAGCTCCAAACTTTTTAAAACTGAAAATTTAAATTAATACATGGTATTAAAATTGAATGCCAGAAAAATTATATATATATATATAGGGTGGTTAAAATATGTGCCTATTATTTATTTATTTTGTATCTTTAACTTTAGGGACATTTCAATGTAAAAAAACTTGAAAATTTTTGCATGTGTTTTGGTTTGTAATACATATGAACAACAATGATTATTCCTAAATAATCATTTTTATCTTATTCATAAAGACCAACAAATTAATTTAGAAGTGAGTGCTACTGATGTCTAGGAAAAATTAAACAAGTTTGGAAGCTCTTGTTTGATGATTGTATAATAGGTGTATATTTAGGTTGAAAATGGAGAGCCCAAGCATTTTTACAAGCTTGTTTCACATGACCTTTAGCTTACATTGTTGGGTTGATGACCATGACAAACAATTGAGTTACTTTAGAATTATGAACTAGTTTTTAAAATTGGAAGAAATGAAAAATGTTTTGGTTTTTGGAGAGGGCTTTTAAAAATTTGTCATTTCAAAGTGATTCCAATGGGAACTTACAAATATGATATTGAAGTTCGTGGGTGAATCCATGGGAGTTTATGATACATTTCAAACTTTTATATATATATATATATATATGACTTTCATTGTTTGTTTGTGCACTCTAGTTAACTGTCTTGCTAATGGGCTAGCATGAAGGTGGACTTGTAATTTGTTATCTTATATTAGTTGTTTTAAAATTCTCAACCTATTTTTTGATAGCAAGGAGCTTAATAGGATGTTTATTATTTTTAAAAAATTGTGTTGTAAAATTTAATATTTAAATCACTCACACCAATTATCAAGCTTAGAGACATGGTAAACACCACTTACTACTACCGACAATCTTGTTGTGGTGTGTAGTAAGAACATATATTTTGAAACTAAGAATACACAATATTCTTATTTTTCTATCAAACTAATATATTGACTTTTTGGTTTCCTTGTTCAAGATAATTGGGTTGTGGAAGTAGAAGAGAAATAGATTCATTGTTAGTTTGAACAATCCTAAGGTGAGTGGTGATAGCAAAATGGGGCCTTTCATGTACACCATTTGACTAACGCATTTGATCACACAATCCATGAAAAATATCATGAGTGTTAATTCATATCAATGTTTATCTTCGCAAAATCATCCATCATTTGTACGGGATTATTTAATGCTTGCATATGTTTGCATATTTATCCAATATAAGATTTATACTTAACATTAAAATCATGATAAACATCATATAGATATTGTCTTGATCTTAATCCATGGTGGGGTGGGGGTTCAAGGGGCAAGATTAAATATGTAATTTAACACATATGAATCCATATGGGATCATATTGTTAAAAAAACGATGACATCTTTAAACCTTAGGGTGTATTTGCACCCAACCTTTAGATCCATCTCAATCCAACCATTGGATCATTTGACAATGGACTTTTTTTAGGGTTTAGGGCGTGTGTCAAGGTTCCCAAAATGGACCAAGGGGGTGAATTTGTTTGCAATTTGCATTCCACATTTTTCAAGTCTTTAGTATCTTCCCAAGTCTTTTGTTGCCATTCTTGTGGTTTTTCATCATCTCATTGTTTTATCATCATCTTTTGTTGGTTTGATATATATTTTTTGCTTTTGATGAAGCCTAATTGAGATGTCCATGAACCAAAACATCCCATACATGTGTTTTTTTTTTGGTTCAATTTTGTGATGTAGTCAAAGTAACGATCATCCAAAAGATGATTTAGTCAGATTTGACAAGAAGTAAATATGAAAATAAAAATAAAAATGTAGCATCCTTTTATATCTTTGGCTACTTGCTAGAGCTTAGGATAGAATTTGGCAAAATTTTAATTTGTTATAGATTTGTGTTTCCAAATTCTGGCAAGTAATAAACTCAAAAAAAAAAAAAAAAACAATAAACTTTCATCACTTTGGAAGAACAAATTTCATCATTTGACAAAATTTTACTTGAAAAAAGAAAATTCTGATCACTTTCAGATCCAAATTTTTACTAAGGATGTGCGGATTCAGCACATGTGGCATGTAGTTCTATGTTGGGACTTGGTATGTCCTTTCAGGATCCTTCCAGGACCTTGGCTTGGCAACACTAGTTGGATGCTCTTTTTGGAGGCAACACAAAACAAAAAAAGGTCCACTCCATGTGTGTCAAGGAAATGATTTTGAGTTGTATGTTGTAGTAGTACTAGTTGGATTTGTATGTTGTAGTAGTTGTAGTTGGATTTGTATGTTGTTGTTGTTGTAGTAGTAGTTGGATTGTGGTGCAGCAAGAGTCCCTATAACGAGAGGGATTGGCAGACAGCAACAACCACGCAATGGCACCAGGAAAGTTCTATGCAGTGAGATGCGGCTACATTCCTGGGATCTACGACACATGGGCAGCTTGCCAACAGCAGGTAGTGCTTCCGAAAATCAATCTCCCACCCAATCTTGCACCCACCCAAGTCTTTTTTTTTTGGTGGGGGGTGTTGCTTTCAGCATGAACCGAGAAAGCTGAATGTTAGTTCTAGAGGGGGGTTAATGAGAATGACCTTCACGTTTGCAAATGGACTTGGGTTCTAGAATTTTAAGCTTTGGGTACACATCAGCTCGGAAGGGAAGCAACAATCCGCAAATGGGGGGTCAATAGATAGTGAAGTCTTGGTAACATTTGTTATCTTATTCTAATGGTTTTTCCCCATGATTTAGGGTTTATGGGTCATTAGGGTTTCAGGAATCGGAGTCTGTTGGATTTTTACTGTACAAATAGATAGTAAAGTCATGGCAACAGTTGTTATGTTTGTCTTACGGTTTTTCTCCATGATTTAGGGTTTCTGGGTCATTAGGGTTTTAGGGATTGAAGTCTGTTGGATTTTTAGTGTACAAAAATTCATGTTTGGCACCTGATGATTGCCAGTATGTAAGTAAACCTCCCATGAGATTCTTCAGGTTAGAGGGTACAAAGGCAGCCAATTTAAATCTTTCAAGTCACGGCTGGAGGCAGAGCAGTACTTATCATCACCAGGATCCTCAGGACAAGCAGCAACAATCAGCAATGTGTCAGTGTTGGAAAGCCCCCAATCATCAGTGCGCAAGCGCCCTCGCTCAAGATCGCCTCCAGAGACTCAACCTTTGTCTAGAAATCAGGTCTTTTCTTCTTTTCAGAAAATTGAAAAGAAAACTTTATCATTTGTAATTTGTCAGCCATGCATGGGTGCAATTTTTCTATCCTAATGTCAGGAAGCTCACCAGTGGAGACTGGAGCCAAAGTACTTACTTTGATGAGGATAGTTTCTGCTTGTCAGCTAACCAGCTAAAGGAATGAATGCTCTCACTGTTGTAATATAATCTGTTGTCATCCTCAGCTTCATCTTGGTAAGTCAATCTTTCCTGATGTGCAGCTGAAGGCTAAACATTTCAAAGCACAAGTATGGTGCAGATGACTGAATCTTTCTTTTGATCCTGTAGCAATGATAATCCACTAATCTGTTTTTAGCTACAAAAAATATAGACAGTAGTAGCAATGGGTATTTTGGCATCAAATTCTGTAAAGTAGAAAGTTTAGCTGCCATAGTTAAGGAGATCTCAGCTCCAATTTACCAAAGTGGTGTTTGTGTGGCAGGAGGAGGTGTATCAAATAGAGTATGATGGGGCTTCTAAACGGAATCCAGGTCCAGCTGGTGCAGGGGCTTTGGTCCGAGCACCCAATGGCTCTGTGGTAAATTATTTGTTTCTTCAAAGCTTACAAATTGTATTTAGTAGCAACTCAAAGAATTGCATGTGGAATGAAGGTATGTTCTCCATCTAATCAAGATTTAAACCTGTGGTATGTTGGGGGTTTCTTTTGACACTCTCTGGCAGGTTTGTGAACTGAGAGAAGGCCTGGGTGTAACTACAAACAATGTTGCGGAATATCGGGCACTTATTTTAGGCCTTTGTGGAGCCTTGGAGAGAGGAATTTATCGTGTCCGTGTCCAAGGTGATTCTAATCTTGTGTGCCAACAGGTGCCTACACGTGTTTTTTTTTACTTCTTTTTTTCAACTGTTTTCCTATTGTCAAGAGTCAAAGATTTCACTGTTTTTGTTTCTGTATATCTTCCTTAAAGCAGAAATCTTGTGTGTGGATTTGTTGAACTGTCCCTTTAGGTTTCTTAAGTACTGGTCAACATCATGACCGAACCTTGTTTTTTCTTCCAGAAATGCAAAAGAAAGTCAGGATGCAGATTTTTGTATTGATTGATGAAGTCAGTGGGGAGAATGGCAGGTAGTCATTGCCATTCATGATGAAGGTGCTGGTCTGATAAATTGTGACTGATACAAAGTATCACCAGACTCATTGTTGTCATATTTGTTGTAGTTTTGCTTGAACTGACATAAAGGTTTCCCTTCATGCTTGGTTTGCATGTTGTTGAGTGCAGATACAAGGGAATTGGAAGGTGAATGACCCAGCACTAAAAGTTCTTTGTAAAGAGGCCCAGTCTTTGATGCGAAATTTTGTAGAGTTCTCAATTGCTCATGTTGACAGGGTAAGGCCATTGCATATCTTGATTCTCAGCTGCTTTTTTCCTGAATTTGTTCTATATGTGTATTTCATTTTTTTCCTGATCAATATTATGCATTTTAATTTTCATTTACATTATGTGTTTGTATTCAGTGTCTTATCTGTTTTTGATTTGGTATCAGGGTGCTAAGTTTGTGAGAGGTTCTCTTCCTACCTGTTATTCTCCTAATTCTGCTCCTGCACACTCAGGGACTTTGTCTTTTTCGGTGCATTTACTATCGTGTCTTTGGTTTGATCCATGTCTTTTGGAAAAGTTAGGTGGCTTGATGGAATTGCTGCATAAGTTTACAAGGAAGGCTTTGGGTCTTTTACTGATGGTCATCATCTTAAATATTTGGATGCAGGAATTCAACTCAGATGCCGATCGACTGGCCAATGAAGCAGTTGCACTTGCAGGTACATTTAAATTTAATTCTGACTGATGACTTTCAGAAAGAAAGAAAAAACTTTGTTGTAACAAACTTTGTTGTAATCATCCTGCTACTTGGACCTGGCAATCCAGAGCAGACCCAGCAGATCCAACTGGATTCTGGGGAAAATGGGAAAACTGTCAAGTGAATAGAGACTGCAAATTGCTGAGGGATTCACAAATTCCTGAAACAAAGTTTCTACTGGAGATTGAGAAGCCAACAACTAGTTTTGTTTTCTGTTTACTTCTTTTGACAGAGACAAAATTTGCAAGCTCATTTGCTTCATAAACTGAAGGGGAAGGAGATGCAAAAGTGGGAGGATCCATATTTCCACAATCTTGAAGCTGCACATGAAGGTGTGGAGTGTGTAAAGCTGATGCAGGATTCTTTTTGGCAACATAGCCTGAGTGTTTATTGAAAGATTGCTGTGTGCCCCCATGGATAATAATTCCTTCCTTGGGTGTGAATGATTTCCCATTTTTCCATTAGATATGGTATGGATATTGATTTGAAAAATTATATCGGTATACTAATGTTTGTGGTATTTGGGTACTCAAGGTGAAATTTCAGTTCTTTCTGGGGGATCATTCCAACCCAATGTGGCATATGGGTGGTGGTATTTATGGATCCTTCCTTGCACAGAAGGGATTGCAGCAGAAGATCTTGCTTTTAGTTTAAAGAATTGAGGACTGTTTATTATGAGGCTGTTCAATACAATTTTGTCAAGTATGATGAAGCTGAAGATTATATGGAAGAAATTCAGGAGTGCTTTCCAAGAGATTCTGTCCAGTTGCTTGTGAATATAGAACACGGGTCTTGATTTAACCTTGTGGAACATTCTGAAAAAAATTCCTTCACTGGAAGTGAGTGCAGAAAAATACATGTTACACAAGGAGGAATTTTATGTAGCTTGAGCCAAATTGGGATGATCAACTGATGAAGATAGGCAGATGTGTTTTTCAGTGTTTGTTTTTCATGGTAAGCAATGCTTGAGATTGTTGTGTGAGGTTTTGATGAACTGCCTGACTTCACCAGATCCCAGTTATTGAGAAACTTTTCTGGCTTGCAATTCCTAGAGTTTCTAGAGTTTTATGCATCTGTATCTGGAAAACTTCTGACAGCAGATCACGCAGCTCCAACCAAAGATTTATATTCATCTACTTCATTGACTTCTTTGTTTGTTCGCTGCTCTCCTTTCATGTCTGTTGGTCTTTTCTTTGCCTTGTCCTTGTGTTGTGGTCTGTTGCTAGCCAGTAGGATGGCTGAATCATCCTGTTCCTTCCCAGTTTGCAGCACAAACTTGGTCCACAGGTTGGTTGGTTGTTTTTCTGTTTGTATTTGTCTTTCCTAGTTTGGAACTTCCTGTGGCTACTTGAAGTGTTAACCTTGCTGTGGGTTGATCCTTCATCATGAGATCAGAGGTTTCTCTATTCTTATGACAGATATTTCCTTTACTTTGAAGTGGGAGCTTCAATCCATGAAAGTGCTAGACAACATCATGTATCGCAGTCAAACTCAAGAGTATTGGACTTGGTTTTGGTGTGTTGTGCAAATTTTGGCAAGTCTTGCAGGTATGAAAACTTTTTGGGTTGTGGGTTATGAGATTCAAGAGGAAAGAGCTGATATGGTGGACGTACTGGCAGAGCAAGAAAAAATGGAAACAAGTATGCAGGCAACAAATGGTGTTTGCCTACTGTGTCCCTACTATGTGAGACTGAAATCTGAATTCTATCCCTAGGGTTTTCTGCCTGTGTCTCCAGACAGCATAAACAACATTACAGTTCTTGTTACAAGAATTTGCACTACCACCTCCTGAAAAACAGTTTTTGTGTTAAGAGGGCCAAGGCAAACAACTACCACCTCACCACATCAGCAAATGATGGAGAGAATGGCAGGACGTTCAAGGTTAGAACCTCCCTTCACAGAAAGATGGTAATCTCCTGTTTTCAAGAGATTAACTGATGCAGGAAAATTAACACAAAGAAAAAGTTATAAGATCTTTACCAGTTTAGATATATTGCTTGTAATGGCATATATTGATAACACTGCTGGCTGTACTCTCCACAATTCAGCACCAGTGTAGAACCATGAGGGGATGATTCAGTACTTCATTGAGCTGATTGCTGTGCAGAATCAGCACTCCGTTGCCATCTGTTTCATGATCAGCACCTTGTAGAAATAGCCCATGAAATGTGCTCCATGTAATAAATGTTGAAACATACAATGGACTCTCAAACTTCAGTGATCTTGCCAAAATGCTTAGATATTCTCAAATGAACAGGCCTACCACAATGTTTGAATCTTGCCACCCTCAGGGTTCTCAGATGCCTAAAGAATCGATGAAATTGATGACCACTGAATGCTCATTGCAGACACAAAGAGCACAACTGGTACTCACTAGATCTTAACACGGGATAGAATAGTTGAACATGAACTAGACCAGCTCCAGCCAAAACATTCCTGACCAAAATAGTGACCAAATCTATTGAAGGCAAAGAGGAGCTCCACACATTCTGGGTGAGGAAGTTCATGCTGTAAAAATGGACATATATCATGGTACACTACAGGGTCTTGGCTTTGACTGGTTGCTTCTTCCTTGTCATCTGACGAAATGCTGAGTTTTTCATGCCCAAAAAGAATAATAGAGCTCCAAAAAGTGACAAATTCTGCACAAACCAATTTTGGACAGATGATGCAACTGAAGAAGCTATGTCCATAAATGCAAACAGAGAATCTCATTTGAAAGTAGTTATTTTACTATGTGTTCCAACAGAGTTAAGAAAACAGAAAGCACTTGATATGCATGCGCCAAGGTTTACCTTCAAGAAAGAGTTGAACTGATAGAGGTAGTCAGGACTTGCCAGATCAAAATTGTAAAAGTCATGCATAATTGGTGTTACTGCAGCCAAGAAAATAAGCTGCAACCATCGTGTTAATTCTGAAGTTGGGTTTTCTATACTTTCACTAATTCAAATATTTTCAATATCAAGTTCTCTTCTACCTTTGAACTGATGGAGGCATTTAAAACTTGAAACATCACAATAAAGAAAGGTCATGCATACTTGCTGTTAGCACAGCCAAGAAGATAAGCTGCCAAAGAAACAGAATAGCATCGAATATTTTCAAGTCAAGTGCTGTATACTTTTGAAGCCCTTTCCTTCCCCCACTGTAAAGTACCCTAAGCTCTCTCAAGCTGCCTGTAGTCACAAAAGCTTTGAACTAACAGGTGCTTTGTCTGAAGAAAACTTCTCAAGCATGTCTAGATCCCTCTTTGTTATCTACAAAGCTTTTCTGTGAATACCAAGTTGCAGAAACAGAGACAGTGGTGCTTATTGTGAAACTTAGATGAAGGCAATAGTAGGAAAGTCTCGGGACTACATACTCACCAACAAATAAGCACCCAAGCTGCTCCCTAGGGTGAAGAGAAGGCCACCTAGACCTTCTAGTACAATGGCTGCCATCAGCAAATGCTTTGTCTGCAATCCAACATCTAACAAAAATCATCAGTGCTTTACTCTTGGAAACTTAGCTCAAGCAACAATAACTGCTCTTTCTGTAGCCAGAATCCAATATGTTATTGAAGATGTTCCTTTTGCAAGGAGCCTCCCAGCCATTCACAGGGTGGAATGCTGTTTGAATGAAGTGGTTGTGGGACACACCTCAACATCTTGAGGCAATGAGAAGTTGATATTGAACATCTCATTGACGTTCTTTCTGAACAACTCAAACTTCGGGTCCAATGCTTGCAAAGCTGCACCTCCATTTTGGCCGAAATCCTGGATTCTGAGAAACAAGAACCGGACCATGCAGGAAAACAGGTCGAACAAGAAGAGCCTTAAAACATAAGAAGCAGAAAGAAAGCATTCTCCAACAACTGCCTCAAAAAAAACAGAGTGCAAAAGGTGTAGATGCTGCTCCACCGGGGCCACGTTTCTCTGCTTTCTAAACAACCTCAAAACAAGTATAACCGAGACAAACAAAGAGGCGATAGAAATGTGTAGCCTATCACTCTTGACAAAAAGACAAAACTTCTGAACTTATTCAGAAGGGGATGCAACAAAGCTAAAGCGCCATGACAAACAAAGCCACAAAACACATCACGAGACATGAAAGACAACATAAGCAAAAAGACGATCTAACAAAAGAACCATCTCTACATGCAAGCAGACGAAAACGAGACACAAAATGCAGTCAACCGGAGGTCAAAAACGTCGTATCCAATGGAAACAAACATTTCAAAGCAACAAACGAGAAAAAAAGAAAGAAAAAAATTGACTCTGCAGTGGAATGTGAGACAGGGCGCACTTACTTCTGCCAAGCGGCGAGAATGAAGATGGCGGAGAAAGCCACCCGGCCGATGAAGGACAGAAAACCCATGCAGCGCAGACTCACGACACCAACAAATCCAGCAGCAGCAGCAGATTCTCTCTTCCAGCATACAAGAACCACCAAAGAGAGAATAGAAGTCGACAAAAAAATATAAGTACGTCCTTCGATGTCTGTGTCCCTCTCTCTCTCTCTCCCGCACAGTCTCTCTTCCTCTTTCTCTTCCTCGCGCGCGCGCGCGAGGGAACGTGAGAGAAGCGGGAAAACCTCAATACTCGCAACGTCCGACAGCAGCGGCAGCAGAGCTGCAGACACAAGTGATGGACTGGGGTGGTTGTTTTTTCCAAACAACTCAGGATTCGAACCCGCGACCTTGTCAGCTAAAGAGCCAAAGGGGTACGGATTTAATTAATTAATTAATTATTTATTTTTCAGTCAATTGGCGAATCTCAGTGTTATTTTTGTGGCAAAATTTCGTAACTTGGCGATTTTTTTTTCCAGGAAAATGAAAAAAATTAAATTAAATGATTGAGGGATTTGAGGGATTTTATTTTTTAATTTGAGGGATTTTTTTTCGCCATTTTTCGAAATTAAAAAAAAAAAAAAAAAAAACCCCATATAATTAATTTTAATATATTAAAAAAAAAAAAACAAAAACACATTATTTTTAAATAAATTAAAATATATTAAATATATTTATCTTTTTCTTTTAAAA
>Ga0116229_10010644_pt1 | contig 13751 bp, 11 predicted proteins | sample S1TSphgellanicum_3_FD_87313 | JGI IMG/M metagenome (GOLD analysis project Ga0116229, IMG submission 87313) | Host-associated microbial communities from peat moss isolated from Minnesota, USA - S1T2_Fc - Sphagnum magellanicum MG | ecosystem: Host-associated > Plants > Peat moss > Unclassified...
GAGGGAGGGAGACGGGAACGACGACACGCCAGAGACACCCAGAGAGGCAGAGATAGAGCGAAAGAGAAAGATATGGCGCAAGCTCAGACCAGTAGGGATGATGACGCTTTGAAGAAGAAAACCGACTGCGTCTACTTCCTTGCGTCTCCTTTGACGTGCAAGAAGGTATGTATCTATGTATGTACCGATGTGTGTTTGCAGAGTTAGAAAAAACACCGTCTATCAATCTCTGGCATGCTTTTGGCTCCCATCCCCCAAAATCCCTTTTTCAAATTTTCATTGCCTCTCTTTTTCTTCTTCTTCTTCTTCTTGTCGTTCCTATGCTTCTTTTTTTCCTGGTGCGTAACGAAGGTTTTTTTTTCCTTAGGGTTTGGTGCTCATTGGCTCTAGGGTTTCGGTTTGGCTTTCTGCAAAGGATTGAAGTTCAAGAAGCACTGGTTTTTTTCGAGGACTTTTCCTCCTCTAGTGGCTATGTCGTTTCTGTGGATTTTTGTGTTGGCATGGGGATTTTGGGGTAACTTGGAAAAGGAATAATAATGGTATGTGGGATGAATCTGCTATTTTGGAAAGGGGCATTTCTAGCATTCTTGTTAGTCTCGTTTCCTTTGGTCTTCCTTCTGTTGTTGTTGGTTTCTAGTGTTTTTTCCCTGTGCCTTGGAGAGCTTGGAAATATTTCTCAAAGGAATAAGATATGATGCCTGATGATATAATGGAAATCAGCATGAGCAAAAGTTCTTTGAGCTCTTGTGCTCCTTGGTGCAGTTTTCAGTACTGTGGTTTTCAGGGCATGGAGCGGAGTTAGGTGGTATGTAGGGTTTGAAGATGTGTTGGACACATCATTAGCTCAGGCGTTTTCAGGTTCTTCTTTTCAAGATTCTGGGCTTCTGATTTCTGGTTTTCTCAAATCTGCCGAAGATGTGAGTTTCTCTTTTAGCAGTCACTGAAACAAAGTTGTATGCTTTGTTTAATCGTCCAGGGTAACGACTGTGAGTTTCGGCACAGTGAGAGTGCAAGAGTGAACCCTAGGGATTGTTGGTATTGGCTGGCGGGAACATGTCTCATGCCTGATTGCCCATTTCGCCATCCGGTACTTTCCATCTGCTGCCCTCCTTTTGTGCTTTTCTGTTGTGTTTTTTCTTTAGAATGTTCTTTTGCATTGTGTTTGATGATTGGTGAAATGTGTTCTTGAATATTGTTTTGTTGTGGTACATGTGGTGACCACAGCCTTTAGAAGGCAGAACAGCTGGAGGAGCTACAGCAGGGCCACCTGTTCCAGGAGCTGCAGGTGTGAACAAGGCAAGGACTCCCTGCTACTTTTTCTCACAAGGTTATTGTGCAAAAGGTGATAAGTGTCCTTTCTTGCATGGCCCTGCAACATCCACATCAAGCTTACCACAGGTAGCTGCTGCTCTTCAGAAGCCTGCAAAGGCAATTGCACCTGAGGTTACTGAAAAAAAAACTGGAAGTGCCCCAGCTCCTGAGAAACCACAGACTGCAGAGGGCCTTGTGAACCCCCCTCGACGCCCCATAGAAGCAAGGCTCTCGACACCAATTGCTGGTAAAAGTACCTCCCAAGGTAGCCCAAGAAAAGAAGGCCAAACTCCAGGGTTGCAAAATGGTGCAGGGATAGGGAGGGCAGATGTCCAACTAGCCACATCTACTGCAGTGCTGGGTAGCAACAATCGCCTCCGTGTCCGGCAACCCAGTGGAGATGAGCGGCCACAGAATGGACTGGAGCCTGATGAGTGGTGGGAAGAATCTTCACCTGGATTTGATGTCCTTGTAGATGCTGGTCCAGAGAGGTCCCACTACAGTGAAGATCCTGACCTTCAAGGCAATTATGAAGGATTGGACGCTGGACGACCAGGCCCAGCTGTTCAAAGAAGAGGTAGGGGTCTGCATGGAGCTGATGAGATTGACCAGTATGACTATGAGTACCAAGGTGTGTTTGAGCCAGCAGCATATGATGCTACTGGACTATACAATCATGGGGGTTATGAGTCTTATGAGCAGCAAGGTTACGAGCATGCACCTGCATATGAGCAAAGGGGCCACCCAAGGAGTGGTGTGTATGTTGGGAGGGGGATTGAGGAGATGTATGGGAGGGAGAGAGATAGGATGATCTCTAGCAGGGATGGAGAACCTGGCCTTGGCACCAACCATCGAGCTTCTCGAGAGTTAAAGCGGCCAAGAGGGGATGGCCCTCCATACCATATTCTGGAGAATCGTTCCCGGCAACGGACAGAGTCTGGACATGGTGTGATTGATGAAGTGTGGTCTCACAGGGAGGATCCACAAAAACTGCATGAGCTTCACTTGCGGCAGCAGCTTTTTGTCCAGCAACAAGGTATCAATAAATCTAGTAATAGCACTTCACGGCGAACAACTGAAAGATCAGCTGGAGAATCTGCTGGGGTTGCACGACATGCATCATCCCTGAATACAAAGGGAGAACTTGTTGTGAGGAGCTTGCCAAATGGTCGGGAGAGTGCAGGGGAAGGAAAAGGCTCTGGTGCTATTGGTGATGTTGACCTGGCTTATCTGAGGAGAGATGCAGGGCGGTCAGCATTGAGAAGAGACAATGGCAGACCTAGGCCAGCTTCCAAGGTGGAAACTATGACAGAGGCAGAAATACTGCCTGCAGGAGTGAACTCAACAGCAGTCCGGGGAAGTGAAGGCAGGAAGGAACAGCCCTCTAATTTTGCAGGGCCAAAAACCTTAGCTCAGATTCTTGCTGAAAAGAGGAAAGGAGGAGCAAGGGATGATAGCAGCAAAGCAAAAGAGGTGTCTGGTGATTTAGGAAAGGTTGATGGGCCCATAGAAAATTATTCACAAAATCAGAGTAATGTTGTAGTTTCACAGCATCAGGATGTGCCCAGTGACTTCAATAAGCTGGCTCTACAACCTGGAGCTCATGAAGGCAAAATGGGTGCACAAGTAACAAAAATCCAAGTTCAAGCAGCTGCTACATCCACATCTGGACACCCTCCTGGTGACACTGTATCTGAAGATAAGAAGAGAATTTCAGCAAAGTCATTACAGGGCCGCCCAGAAGCTCCAAACTTTGCTGGCCCAAAATCATTGAGTGCTATTTTGCAAGCTAAACGCAAGGGAGGGTCAGAGACTGTAGGGAACCCAGATATTGCAACTTTGGGCCAGAACCACAGGCAGAGGTTAGCTGAGGGTGTCACATCTCCTGTTTCTAATCCCACTAAAGCAGCAGTGATGGATGCTCGTATTCCTGGAGTGACCACTAGGGCAGAAGATACAGGATTGGCATCAGAGCATCCAGATGTTGAGGACCAGCCCATCAGCTACAAAGAAAGGAGGCTCGAGTCAGGGAGCCCAATGATGCAGGATGATGAGTTGTTTGATTCAGCAGACACCACGAGGAATGACAGCAATGTGGAAGAATTGGATTCAGTTAGGGCTGCTGGGGATGAATTTTTCAATGCAGGGAAGGAGAGTTCTGAGGCAGACACCAGAGACAGGGATGTTGTTTTTGAAGAGGATGATGATGAAGATTTTGGTCTTGATGATGAAGATGAAGATTTTGCAAAGAAACTGGGCGGGTTCTTTTCTTGACTCCGGTAAGTCATTCTACAGGTTTAAAATGGAAGAAGAGGAAAGTAGGCTATGCAGGTCAATGCCATTAATGAAGAACTGGCATTAGCCTCTAAATTGCTTCTTGACATATGACAAAAGATATAGTTTGCATATGTTACCTCTTCTCACTGCTTAATCCTCAGAAGTCTGCAACTCTCTATGAGGAGCTGTTGTCTAGTAAGAACAAACAAGGGGTATTCAGTTGTTGACTCGGTTGTGAACTCAATCTGAAAAATGTTCTTTAGTTCCATGCAATGAGTATTGGCCACTCACTGCTGAAGATTATTGGAAGTGGCTTTAGTTTCTTTGACTTTTGTGAATTGACTCCTCCATAGATGTTCGGTCTCTAGTTGAAAGAAATGACATACATGTAAATTGGAGGTATACAAGAGTTGACCCTAGAGTTTACACCAAGTTGGATTTCTTGTCAAGACTGGAGCTACAAAAAAAAATTCCTCATGGGTATTTTGTGGCTTTATTATGCTGTAGGGGAAGGGCTGTTACAACAAATTGCAAGCAAGCACCAGATGAGTACTGCCTATGATCTATTGCCTACTGGGCAGAGCTTTTCAAACATTCTGAGTATTAAAACCTTGAATTATAGAGATTTGTCCCTTTGAGATGGGTAGCTTAACTAGCCTAGGTAGTGGATGGCAGCTAAATTTGGCTTTGCAATTTTACTTTGGCAGAGAGTGAATCAGGGACAGTGACTCCTTGAAATGGCACACAAAGGTGCTCCTCCCTTTTTTTCCCTTTCTTTCTTCCATAATTATGGAGTGGGAAGAGGCTATGATTACTGCACACAAATTCATGAAAGAAGTGTACTTACCAGGTTTAGCTCATAGCCAATTAGGAGAGAAGAGGGGATACTACTGATTTTTTTCCATGTCTCCTTTCTTGATGTTTGTAATCTAAAGACTCCCCCAGACCATGTGAAGTAACTCTCTTTGGAAAGATGATTCTGTTCCCTCTGTTCAGCATTCTAGGGGGCCTGTTTCTATCACATTGCATACTGGAAGTCTCCAAATGTGGAGGCATGGCTTTTCTTTCTCTAGCAATCCAACCAACCTTGTATTCCTTCTGGCATGGACAAATTGAGACAAGATAGGCTCTTCTAGGCTGGGTTCTTCAGATCCTTTGGTCAAATCACTTCACATATTTCTCTTGTAAGATTCAATTACTGGGTTCCTCACTGCAAGTCCTTTGGATGGGTTCAAATCACTTTATTTGTTTTTTCCAATTATTCAATTGTTCATTTTTCACTCTTTTGGTTAAGGAGGCCTCCCCATATCAATAGAGTGAATCTTGTGTTTTGAAGTTCCTACTTAATAAAGTTACCCAGAAAGTCACCCTCTCTTTCACCCCTATACCCTCTTTCTGTGGTAAAGTAAGGGAAGTTTATTAAATCTCTGTATGAAATACTGAAACTCTACATTCAATGCACAAGGTTCGAGAGTAATTATAGTAGTTGTACAGGTGGGGGCGGTGAAAATATATGTAGCAGCAGTGGAGGCGCTCAGGAAAAAGGAAAGAAGGGATGAAATTCAGTTTACCACCAAAATTGGTGGAAAAACTAGTTCGGGTCCCAGTTGTTTCATTTTGTAAAATTTCATTCCCAGTTTCACATTTGATGCCCTATTATGCAGAAACTGGCCGTTCTCACTCTTCGCTAATCGCCTGACTTTACAGATAACTTTAATGTGTGTTCTTTTCTCTCTCCAGAAAAATCAACCAGTTGTTCTTTTCAAGTTCTTCATTTTTTCTTTCTTCATTCATTCTTTTGATGGTTGGGGCCTCCTGCACTGCCAATATGATTTTTAAGCACACCACATTACTTGAGTAAGAAAAAAGACTGAAAGAAAACTTCTAATTGATGACATTGGGTTTGAGTAAGTTGGCACAGCAAAAGCTCGACTACCATACCCGAATGGATTCAGCACCTCATGGTGAATTATTTATTTGAGCTCTGAGTTGCCGCGCTACCAGTGCTAATCAACTTTTTTTTTTTTCTTATGTTTTCATATGATTTTCAGTATTTTTTAAATTATTTATGTCATCGTAAAACTTCATTTAAATTACCATACATTTCATGGACGTGAAAAGACACATGATAATTTTATTTTTTTCATATCCATGTTGGTGGATAGGGAAAGAGAGTGAAGTACCATAGCCTAGGGTCAGTTTTCATGTTGACAAAATGAATAATTTTTATTTTTTTTCAAAAAATGAATTCGTTTTTAACATTTGAAATTATATTTTTTTTCCATCATCTACTATAGTATTGTGATATGAGTGATGAAATTATTCAGAGTGTAGCCTATGATAATTATGATGATTTTCAACATGTTAACTTCATATTTTCACAAATTTTCATTTCACTATTTTCAGGATTATTTAATGACAAAACTGACCTTAGGGTAAGGTAGTTATAAAATGGAGGTAATTATTAAGAAAGGTGGGAGATAGTTATCAAGAAAGTTAATCAAAAAAGAAAGTAGTTATTAAGAAAGAAGTGAAGTAGTAGGCTAGAAAATGAGATATTTATTTTTTTGAAATTGTTTTTGGAATGGTCCATGGACGACAACTGTATGAAGGATTTCAAAAAAATCCCCCAATTTCAATTATTCATCATTGGAATTTTTTTTTAAAATGCACTTTGGCATTATTTTTAATGTCTTTGGCCCCCTTCATAAAATTATTAATATTTTCAACATGAATGAAAGAAAGAATCATTTTTCATAAATTTTCATGCACACTAATCTATTTTATTTTATTTTTTTTGGTGGCGAATTTTATTTCAGAAAATGAAAAAAAATGAGCTTTTGTCATTTTTAAGGGTTTTTCTCCATTTTTGAAAATAAAAAATAAAATTAACCACATCTAGACCTAGGCACTTCATAGCTTGTCACTTGTAACAACACTTTTGCAAACATTCTACAACCCACCTAGGACAATTGCCATTTAATGCTAGAGATCCTCACCAATGGACTTACTTGAGGAATTTGGAAAACAAAACCCTAACACAAATCATTTGCTACATTTTTTGGTTCTTGTTTGCATGCATTTGCCTTTACATGAACTTTTGTTTGCCAATAAGGTCCAATATGCCATTGAGAGAAAATTGTTCCCATGATTCTATGAAGTAGTAACAAATTTACATGTCATCTCCAACTTGTGAATAATATTGTTTTCTTTTCATGATTTGATTACTCTTTTTGTAGCAATAGAAAAGAAACAAGGTTTACCCTTGAATTACCAATTGGAAATTTTCACAAAAGTTTCTCTAGAGCTAGTGGTTAAATGAGGATAATCAACCATTTCCCTAAAGGAATTAGGAAATAATAATTCTCAAAATCAAAATACTTCACCAAATGGATAGTTTTTTTTTTTTTTTTTAGTTTGCATTGTCCGACAAATCTAATTTGAAGGTGAATGAGATTTGGACTTGCTTGCTAGTATCAATGTTTGAAATGTTTTTTCAATAATTTTTTAATAATTTAATTAATATTGAATTTGTTAAGGTAATATGATAATCTACAACCCCAACTTTTTCACTAATAAATCTTTCCCAAATTTCATCCTCTTATTGGGGGGATTAGCCTCACACAACTTTCTTCCTTTGGGGAGGGGGATGGTGTGCACCAATGTTGGTCAAATACTTGATTGATCATATAAGAGCTAACACTTCCAATTTCAATTCCTAAGAACCTAACTAAAATTGAGTCTTGATTTTTAAGCATGCGAGAACTTAACTAGACTAATGGGGGGTGGTTCTAGTGTGATAAGAAAATATGGGATGAAACCCTAATGGAAAATGGTACAATGTTGTCAATTGTCGGATGCAAAAAGCAACAAGCTTCTAGGTGGTTAAAAATGATGTGAAGTTTGTGTTTGTATGTTTGTAGTTATTTTTCCACATTGTTTGTTGTTTGCAGTTTATGGCCAACTTTTGCTTTTATTTTTGACGATTACTATAGGTTGTTGCATTTGTGTTGGACACATGTTTCATGGTGTGGCTTTTCTTGTGCAAATGTTTTAATGAACTACGAACAAGAAGTTGTGCAGTAGATGAAGATAAGAGGAGTATTGTGAAGGATAATGCAAAGCTTCAACAAGTCGAAAATGTGTTGAATAAATAAGTGGTTGGGTTTTTTTTTGTTTTAGGGAAGGAGTTTTAAGAGATTGGCTTTGTTGTTGGACTCTCTAATATTGGAGGTAATGAAGTCTCCACTACACCATTGTGCCTCTGTAAACATGAATCAAGTTGTAAAGTTTGATTTAATGGTTGATGATCGGGGGATGATGAGAAATTAAAAGGATTTCAAGAATGATCAGTCGACATTCTCAAGTTGTGGGTGTGTTGTAGTTTTGTGCCTCATGTAAGAGCACTTTGATGAAGGGTTCTCTGAAGAAATTTTGATGTTTACTAGATCATGGGAATTCACGATTGTAGATTTGTGAAGATATTGTAATCTTTTTTGTCAACCCATGAAACATTTATGTGAACATTGGGAGTTCTAATAAGATTGATGTCAGAATTAAGTTATTTGTGGATGATATCAAAATGGTTAAATAGGTGTGGTTGGTGAATTGTTGAAATAGGTATTACATGAGAAGCTAGGGGTTTGTGTGACTATTTTTTGTTGGTGTGGGTAATGGGGTATGGGATTTTTCAAGGGAGTTTTGTGGTCTGTTGCAATTGATAAATGCCCAAGGAGACTAGTGGAACTCACTAAAAGTGAAATCAGAGAGATCTAACCTTTAGAGACCCATAGTTGTTTTACATTTGTGGTGATAGTAAAGGTTTCTAAAGAATTTAAGCACCAAGCAGTTAGTTTGTTCAAAAATCATTGCTGCCATCAATATATGCATCTCTTGGTTTTGATTTGAGTTGAGCTCTTGAGTGTTTATGTGTGCCCCAGTTTTTTGTTACGCTAGAATTGAACTATGTTCCTTGATTCCAATTCTAGAACCGAAAAGAATCTAACAGCCTTCCCAAAAAATTTCAATGTTTTTTGGCATCCCCTACATCTCCCCAATGACTTCCAACATCTCCCCGATGTTGCTTCAGGTGCATTTTGTTCTTCAACATCTTCTTAGTGTCCCCCCATCACTTACAAAAATATAATAAAATATTTCAACATCCCTCAACATTTTCCCAATGTTGTTCAACATCCCCTAGCATCTCGTCAACATTACCCAACCCCCTTATTTTCCTTTAATGTCTTTCCAATGTCTCCCAATTGTCCAAAAAAACCAACATTTTAAAAATTTCAGCCAATGTATCTAGTTTTACGGGTCTCCAGGAATCAGATCGCTTTGATCTCCCTCTCATGAGCTCAACAGGTTACTTGACAGCTTTGTCATTTGTCACAGACTCCCAGATTCCCACATTTTGAAGACTCTTGTTCCCAAATAAAACACATAAAAACTAACCCCATACACAATAGTTCACTGGTCATGAATCTTGATGGGTTCATTGCCCACAAAAACAACAGAATACTTGACCGAACCCACATGCATGATAATATCCAATGCGGAAGGTTTCCACATACAACTCTTCCCCCAACCTGATGATCTGGAACGTTTGACAAAGAAGATGTTCTGCCCCTCAACAAGCTCCCCAGATCTCACAATAAAATGCTAACACCAAATGATTCACAGCTAATAGTGACTGAGCAAACTGACTATCCGCTCAAACAAAGGCACCTTCAATCTGGATTAGAGTAGAATGACTTACAGTTACCTTAGATTCCGTCTGCCACTGCTTCCCGAAATCCTGACATACAAAATTTGTTACTTGTCACAAATGCACAACAGCATGGATAATCCAAATACCAGAAGCTATATGCACAGTATTAGATGAAATCTTTAAGCACCTAAGCTGAATTGAACAAGTTACACAATATATTGTGATCAAATCAATAGTATGTGTATTCTACATCATCACTTGTCATGTTGCCAAGTCCTCTGTGTGACATATGTGATATTCATATGCACAATTGGATCCTGGACAAGTAGAATGCAATAAGAATGATACTGTCCAAATATTGTTGTGCAACACAACACAGCCAGATGTGTTACACTTCAATGCATCCCATAGTGTGCATTGATCTTACAAAATTCTCAATAACACAGTACTTAAAACTGAAAAGGATAAAAGATTGTTGATCATCTACACAGATACAGTGCAGGTGAAAGCCTCATGCTTTTGGTGAATACCAGAGCATGTACAGTTTGCACTTATTATCACCTTGGACAATATTTGAACAAAATTTCAGCATGCCTCATGGTTGGCTCTAAAATCAAAGAAATGCCTGAATTCAGGTTTAAAAAATAGCCAATTTATATTTTCTTGCTCCATGTTGCTCCTCCTCTTGACCACCAGCTGTACCTGTAACAATATTGTCACTTCCAATAAAGCTTGTAAAAAAAGTTGAGTTAATTAGATCAGACAGCAACAGTTGCTCCATTACTAGCAAAAGAAACACCCTTCTCAATGCTGCCTTTCAACTCAGACTTCAGTGCTTCCAAAGCCTTCTGTTCATAGTCTGTCAAACCGGTCAAGTCCCCACTCACTATAGCCTCCAGTCCTTTCTTTCCCAGTTTCACACGGGTAGCAAAGAATGGGAGTTCCGTCACCTGGCCATCCCACAAGTCAATTCAGAATGGCTTTGCCACACCCTTTCAGCATTCAGGTAGAGTGATAAAGGTTCAGGAGAGGGAAAATCAAAATACAATTCGCAAGCCAAGCCTAAGCCACCTGTAGAAAGGATATGTTATCATCTCACCTCAGATTGCACATAGGCACACTCATACACATCAGGGTCACCATCTAGGGCACGCATGCAAGATTCTGCAAATCTTGCAGCTGCATATGCCTGCAATAGAAACACATGCACACCGGACACTTAGCTGCTGCTGTGATCTTGTAAACACCAAATTTGTCCCTTGCGTATTTACAACAGGAATTGAATGTAAATTACAAATGCCAATTGAAGCTTAGTTGCTTCACCTATCTGCAAACTGGTGAAAATCTTATTCCACTAGCGATGCTCTAAGAGGACATCTTCCAAACCATAGATTCACTACCCTCATCAAATTTACTGGAGTTTCCTCTTCTCACAGGTTATAGAGAGCATGCATTTTGGAAGCACTCACCATAGAAAGAGTTGCAGAACCGGCACCTGCCTTTGCCTGCAACCAAAAGTCACAAAAACAACAATTCAAAGTCACCTCATGATAGGCAGCATTTCTTTTCTTTTTTTTGAAGCACAAGAGCAGACCTTACCTGACAAGCCATTGGCACCCCCAAATCAAGCTCAGCAGCAGAGGGCTAGCAGGGCTTTCACCTCCACACCAGTGGGTTTGAACCCAGAACCTTTTTGAGGCCCCAGGGTCCCAGACAGCGCTATACCACTGAGCCATCACCCCTCATGATAGGCACTATTTCAATGCAAAAACTACTAACCCTTGATCAAAATGTAGCCATTACATCTGTAAGCTCAAGCAGTGCACATATTTAGGAACAAACCTCCACAACTTCTGTCCCAGCATTTTGGATGCGAACTGTAAGTTCCTCAATCTCCTCTGGTGTGAAATCCACAGTTGGTCTTGTCTTGGAAAGCAATGGCAATATAGTGATGCCTGCATGTCCTCCAATCACAGGCACATCAACATCAATAAGTCTCAGATTCTTCTTCTCTGCCACAAATGTATTCGCACGCACCACATCCAAAGTGGTCACCCCAAAAAGTTTGTTTGGATCATACACTCCTTTGGCCTTCAAAACTTCAGCAGCAATGGGCACTGTTGAGTTGACTGGGTTACTGATGATGTTAATGATTGCCTGCAGAAATATATGTGCAATCTGTCAGCTGTTTATAATCATTATATCACCTCTTTGTTGCATCTTTCTGTGGCAGCCTTGTGATAGAATACAGAAATGTTACCATGGAGGCAGAGTGCCCCAAAACTCAGAGCAATTCTGAAGCTTTAACATCTCAAATAGATTACAACTGCGACTGACAAGATAGGACTTCCAAGGAACATATATCAAAGGCCCGCAGCATAAGCAGAAGGGCACATCCAATGAAGAAGAGGCTAATCAAACTTGTTCACTAACCATGACACAAAAATTAGAGGCAGATCAGCATCAGCACTTACATTGGGGCAATTATCAGCAACTGCCTCTATTAGAGTCCTCACAATGCCAGCATTGATGTTGAAGAGATCATCTCGTGTCATGCCAGGCTTGCGTGGTACTCCTGCTGGAATGACTACAACATCAACATCCTTCAAAGCTGCTGCAAGTTCCCCAGCTCCAGTAAATGCTGCCACCTATCAACAAACATAGATAAGAAAGGCACAACTTCCCTGCCTCAGCTAAGGAACTCTAAGCCCATAAAATGAAATTCTTGAGCTTAAGAGACCTCTATACATTGGCTCAAGGCCTCTTCCTGGAAAAAATGAGAAAAACACACTCCCCCTTGACGTGTGTCATACCCCCTTGTTGAAACCCTTGATATAACCCTTGCTGAAAGGTACACACCTTAGCAGGAGTGTTGCAGTGGCTGAGATCCGCAACGACACCCTTGACATTGGCAATATCATACAAGTGCAGATCAGAAACCAGGGGTGACATTTTGATAAGCAGAGAGAGTGGTTGACCAATTCCTCCAGCAGCTCCAAGAACTGCCACTTTGTAAGCAGCAGCCCTGGCTTGACCAGGAGTGACCATTCTCTCCAAGTCTCTTACACCTCCAGGGCGACTTTGCAGTAAGGCCAGTGAATCTCCCTTTAAATGCAAGTTAGTGCTTGTGCAGCAGGCTCCCACGCTTTTCAAGCCACAGAATGAGTTCAAAGGCACGCTCTGGGAACGTTTGACGGAAAGAAACACCCCAGCAGCCCTGTGGAGTCACAGAACAAAGATTTCAGACATATTTTTACAGAGCCGCCATGGCAGCTGCACGATACGGCATTCTTTTGCAACAGCACATGAAATCAACGGATTCAAGTAAAGGACGTCCAAGATTGATATGCTTGAACAGATCACGAGACCAACGGATCCATGTAGGAAGAGGAGATCCCAGAAACATATGCGCTTCAACTGTCCATATTTCATGGGAGAGAATGTCAGAGGTGCCAAATCGCCTCCAGCGATCACAATCCACGATGTCCTCAATTACAGATGTCCGATTAAAAACCCGTGAAGAGGGCTGTATCACGGAAGGCTTAAGGAAGGTACATCTCAATGGCCGTCAGTGCGAGGCTTCTTGATCCAAGGTGCACATTTCCTGATTCGCCCGGAAGAGGTGCTTTAAATCTCTCCCCCAGAACCTTCGCCGAACCCTAAAATCCCTTCCACGCAAATCCGGAAAGCTAAAACCTCGTGTATTCAGCGATCAATACACACACACACACTTGAACAATCAAAACAGATAAAGCGAGAGAAATATCAACATATGTGTCACAAAGACAGAGAAATAGCCGCCGGGGCGGGGGGGAAGTGGCAAGATGAGGGCAGACGAGGACTCGCCTAGGCGACTGAATACGAGGCGTGCCAGCATTAACATGCTCTGCACTGAAGCACGACACATTGTGCAACGCCAAACTGCTTGTTGCCATAACTCCGATTGAAATCGAGAGTCGAAGAAACTTCAATTCCTTGTCTCCCTTTCTTTCTGCTTCTCCTGCAAATGAGGAAAATATCCTCAACAACGGGAAGAAGGAGCACCTAAAAAATGAGCAAAATATCCTCCACAACAGAAAGAAGGATCAGCGATCTCTTAGATCCCAGACGGCAACAACAAAACAGCGCCAAGCCAAGAAGGCGCGGGAGAGAAGCACAAATACACAGAGACAAGAGAGAGAGAAGAAACGGCCAAACGCAAACGCAACTGGTAGAGACAAACGAGCAACCGTTGGCAGGTAGGGCGACTCAGGGTTCGAACCTTGGACCTCATGAACATGTGCTGACAGCCCTACTTCAAAGGTCCAACCAACCTTGGGTGAAGCAATTCCTAGGTCAAAGCGTCAAAATCTGATTACTTTGGCACATTATATTTTCGCCATAAAGAGAAATTTAAAATTGAAAATTTGAAAAAAATTGGGTTTGGGAGGTTTTCAGTCGCCAGAAGTGAGAA
>Ga0116229_10010645_pt1 | contig 13751 bp, 10 predicted proteins | sample S1TSphgellanicum_3_FD_87313 | JGI IMG/M metagenome (GOLD analysis project Ga0116229, IMG submission 87313) | Host-associated microbial communities from peat moss isolated from Minnesota, USA - S1T2_Fc - Sphagnum magellanicum MG | ecosystem: Host-associated > Plants > Peat moss > Unclassified...
GCCGAGGCGGTAAGGCGCCGGCGGGGCGGGTGCGCGGTGGTGATGGGCCGTCTCAGCCCGCGCACGCGCAATGCGCAGGTGGCCCTTTACCAGGAGAAAGAGGTCGATTTTCTGGTGGCGACGGATGCCATCGGCATGGGTTTGAACATGGATGTGGACCATGTGGCGTTCGCGGGGCTTTCGAAATTTGACGGTCACCGGCCGCGGCTGCTGATGGCGCCGGAAGTGGCGCAGATTGCCGGGCGGGCCGGGCGCGGGATGCGGGATGGCACGTTTGGCGTGACGGCCAATTGCCCGCCGCTTGCCGATGAGCTGGTGACGGCGGTGGAATCCCACGCATTTGAGCCGCTGGAACAGCTTTGCTGGCGCAATTCCGACCTGGATTTTTCCTCCGTTGATTGTCTGGTCCGCAGCCTCATGCAGCCGCCGCCTGTGCACGGGCTGGTCCGCGGACAAGACGCCACGGATGTCATGACCTTGGCGGCGCTTAGCTTGGATGCGGACATCAGGCGCGCGGCCACGGGGCGCACCGCCACCCGGATGCTGTGGGAAGCCTGCCAGATTCCGGATTTTCGGAAACTTGCCAATGACTGGCACAGCAAGCTGTGCGCCCGGGTCTTTATGCATTTGCGCAACGAAAAAGTCCTGCCGGTGGATTGGATCGCGGCGCAGTTTGAAGGCTTGGATAAGACCGAAGGCGATATCGACACGCTGATGCAGCGGCTCGCCGATGTGCGGGTCTGGGCGTATATTACCGCGCGGGCGGATTGGATGCGCGATGCCACGCCCTGGCAGAACCGGGCGCGGGAGATTGAGGATAAGATTTCCGACACGCTGCATGAAAAACTGATGGCGCGGTTTGTTGACAGGCGGGCGGCGCATTTAACGCGGCGGCTGGAAGCGAGCGAGGATGAGGAACTTTTATCCGTGGTTTCGGCGCGCGGCGTGGTGCTGGTTGAAGGCCACGAGGTTGGGCATATTGAGGGTTTTAATTTTTACCCGGACCCATCAAGCCAGGGTGAGGAGAAAAAGTTTTTGCGCCGCGCGGCCAGGCGGGCTTTGGGGTCGGAAATGCCGCGGCGGATTCTTCGCGCGGAGATGGCGGCGGATGGCGCTTTTGCGTTCGCGCCGGGTGGGCGCATTGTTTGGGAAAAAGCCGAAATTGCGCGGCTGCGGCGGGGGGCCTGCATTTTGCGGCCCGCCGTGGAAATTGCCCCAAGCGAATTTTTAGATGGCGCGGCGCGGGAGAGGCTGCGAATACGCCTGACGGCTTTCGTGAATGCGGAAATCGCGGCGAAGTTGGCGCCGTTATTTAAGGCAATTGCGGCGCCGCCGCCGGAATTGCGCGGGCTGATTCACCGGCTGGGCGAGTCGCTTGGCGTGCTGCCCGCTGAAACGATCGCGCCCGAGCTCCGCCCCGTGCTGAAAAAATTCGCGATTATTGCGGGCCAGCTCGCGGTGTTCATGCCAGGTTTGCTAAAACCTGGCCCGGCGGGCATGCGCGCCTTGCTATGGGCGCTGTGGACGGGGCGCGACGTTCCCAAATTGCCGGGGGCGGGGCTCGTATCCGCCAACGCCATTGCCGATTGGGATGAAAAATTTGCGTTGGCGATGGGCTGGGTGTTGGCCGGGCCGGTGATGATCCGGCTTGATATCGCGGAGAAACTTAAGCGTGAGTTGAGCTATCTGATCCGCCGGCATCCGGTGGCGATGCCGCCGGGAATTGGATCCAGAATGTCGGTGAAGCCAGAACATTTAACGCCGGCGCTGAATGCGCTTGGGTTCCGTATCATTCCCGCCGCGGCGTTAAGCCCGGATGCGTTCGGGCCGCCGGCGCCGCCGATGCTGGCGCGCCGGAAAGGCATTTTGGCGAAGCCGGCCGCTTCAACACCCGCGCCGCCGCTGCCGGACAACCCTTTTGCCGCGCTGGCGGTGCTAAAACGCGCAGCCTCTTGAATGGATGAGGAAGATAAATCCTGGCAAAGGCTTGATAAGTTTATGTTTTTTGCCCGGTTCTGCAAAACGCGCGCGGTCGCTGCCGCGCTGATTGAAAAGGGCGGGGTGCGGATTAACCGGCTGCCGACGGTTAAGGCCCATGCCAGGCTGCGCCCGGACGATGTATTAACCATGGCGCTTCCCAGAGGCGTGATTGTTGTGCGCGTTCTAGGCTTGGCGCCCCGGCGCGGCCCGGCTGCCGAGGCAAGCGGATTATACGAGGAGATTTCCTGAAGTGAGCCCATGCCGGTGAATTGCCCAGGCCAGGGGCGCAAAAGTTTTTTGCGCGCTTTTTTCAAAAAAGCGCTACTTTGCTCCGCTTCTTAACGACTTGCGCAAAATTGCCTTGGCGCGCATATCCGGCGCCAACTTGTCACGGTATGAGGAGTGCCTGATGACCTATGTGGTCACCGAAAACTGCATCAAATGTAAGTTCATGGATTGTGTCGAGGTTTGCCCGGTTGATTGTTTCTACGTGGGTGAAAACATGCTGGTCATTCACCCGGATGAATGCATTGATTGCGGCGTTTGCGAGCCGGAATGCCCGGCCGAGGCGATTTTGCCGGATAGTGATGACCGGGCGACGGCCTGGGTGGAGCGGAATCGGGATTTCGCGAAATCCTGGCCAAATATCACCCGCAAGGGAACGCCGCCGGATGACGCGGATGAGTGGAAGGACAAGCCAGGCAAGGAAGCCCTTTTATCGCCGAATCCTGGCCAAGCATGAAACCTCCGGTCGCGTGACCGGACCCCGATTTTGTGATATATGGCGTTTCCGTGAACCAGGAACGATATTCCTGGGCATCCTTGACGGGGATTTTCATGAGCGTCGACGAAAACGCAGGTTCGAGCGCAAAAGCGCTGGCCGCAAAGCCTGCTGAAAAGAAACCGGCGGCCACGGCGAAGGCCAAACCCGGCCAAGCCGAGCCTGCCTTACAAGCAAAATCTGTTCCTAAACCTGAACCAAAAGCGATACCAAAAGTGACATCTGCCGCAAAACCGAAGACCGATTCCACGGAAGCCGTGAAGCCAGCCGCCAAGCCGGCGAAGGCCGCGCCGAAAGCGGCCGCCGAGACGAAATCCACGACGCCGAAAGCGGCGAAAGCCGCGATAGGGCCCGAAACGGCAAAGGCGGATGCGCCCGCCGCGAAGGCGGAGGTGGTGAAACCGGATGAGCCTAGCCCCTCTTCGGCCGCGCCCGTTGCCACCGCACCGGCGCCGCAATCCCATTCAGGTGTGATCTCCGGCCCGATGCGGCCGATGACGCCGCCCAGGGCCATGGCGAAGGCGGAGATTTTTGTGGATGGCGACTTTGTGGTTTATCCCACCCACGGGGTTGGCAAGGTTGAGCGCATTGCGACCGAGGAGATCGCTGGGCATACGCTCGAACTGATCCATATTACTTTTGATGAAAACCGGATGACTTTGCGCGTGCCGACCAACAAGGCGCGTACCGCGGGACTGCGTAAGCTGGCGTCGCGCAAGCAATTTGATGATGTGCTGGCGACGCTAAAAGGCCGGGCGCGGATCAAGCGGACAATGTGGTCGCGCCGCGCGCAGGAATATGAGGCAAAAATCAATTCCGGCGACCCGCAATCGATCGCCGAAGTCGTCCGCGACCTGCACCGCAATGCCGGCCAGCCGGACCAGAGTTTCTCGGAACGGCAGATTTATGAGTCTGCGCTGGACCGTTTGGCCGCGGAATATGGCGCGCTTGAGCAGGTGGATAAGGCGACGGCCATCGAAAGGCTGATCGCGCATTTGAAGTCTGAATAGAAACGCGCCGGTCGCCAGATTTCTGGCGACCGGCGACTGAAAATTACCGGCTGTTACGTTGCCCAAAAAGCTGGAGCAAAAACATGAACAGGTTAATGAAGTTCAGGTACAGCGTCAGCGCATCGTAGACGCTGCGCTTGCCGGCCATCGCGGCGCCATAGGAGGAGCCGTATTGCAGGTAGGTGGTTTTGATCCGCTGCGTGTCATAGGCGGTCAGGCCTGTGAAAATCAGCACGCCGAGGATGCTTATAATATACTGCATTTCTTGCGAATGCAGGAAGAAGTTCACCACCATCGCGATCAAAATCCCAATCAGCCCCATGATGAGGAAGCTGCCGAAATTGGTGAGGTTGATTTTCGTCACATAGCCAAACAGGCTCATACCGGCGAAGGTGCCGGCGGTGACGAAGAACACCGCGCCGATCGAGGCTTGGGTGTAGACGATGAAAATGCTCGTGATACTTGCACCCATTGCCGCGCAGAACGCCCAGAACAGAGCCTGCGCCGTTGTGGTGGAGAGTTTGTTGATGCCGAAGCTGAGCACCATCACGAACACCATGGGCGAGAAAATCGCGATATAGGCGAGGATGGTCGGGCGGTAGACCATGTACCCGTCGGCATTTGGCACTTGCGGGTAAAAGGCGTTGATCGCCGAGGTTTGCGAGATGGCCAAAGCGATGATGCCGGTGAGCAGCAGGCCGGAGGCCATCCAGTTATAAACGCGCAGCATATAGGCGCGCAGGCCCTCATCAAGCACGGCCGTGCCTGTGGCGGCGCGATAGCCGGCCTGGGCGGTGCGGTAGGAGTTGCCATCAGGATTGTAAGCCATGGAAGCTAGATTCCTTTTTAAAGTGGCTCATTGCCACGTTCTATGATTCTCTTTTTTAGGTGGTTTTTCAAGTAGAATCGCGCAGCCGCTCTTTCTGACAACGGGCGGCTGACAACCGAGAACTGTCTACCGCCGCCACCAGCCTCGCTTTTTTGCCTCTGCCGGCGGCTCGGTGCTGATCACGATTGGTTTAACGGCCGGTTCCGGTGCCGCGATAAGGGCGGGCTCGGCTGGCGGGGCGGATTCGGCCTCGGCCTGCGGCGCGGTAATCGCCTCCACCAGTGCGGCAGGCTCGGGTTCCGGCGCGCCTGAGGCGACCATGCGGGATTCGGCCTTTACGCGCAGGGCCTCGGCCTCGGCGCGCTCTGCGGCTTCGAAGATATCGGCAATGTCGGCGTAAAAAGGTTCGGGCTGGGGGACGGATTCGGGCGGCGGGGCGTCTTCGCCCTCGGCGGCACCTGGCCGGCGGCGCCGGCCGCCGCGCGAGCGGCGGCGTTTTGCGGGCTCTTCCGTGGCTTCCGGCACCGCGGCCTCCACGTCCCCAAGCTCGGCCGCGATGACGAGGTCGATTTCCGATGGCTGGTCGTCCGGTACTGGCGGGGTTGACGGTTCCGGGGGCTGCGCCGGTCCGTCGGCAGCTTGTTCGGTGCCACCCTCAAACCGGCGTTTGCCGCGGCGGCGGCGGCGGCGGCGCTTGCGCTCGCCTTCCTCGGCGGTTTCGGCGGCGCCCGTCGCGGATGTCTCTTCTTCGTCCGGCTCGGCCTCGTCCTCAGGCTCGGCCAGGTCGGGCTGCGGCGTCTCGGCGGTGATCGCGGGGCGGTATTGCGGCACGGGGGCGGGCAGGGGCGCGGTCTGGGCGCGGAGTTTTTCGATGCGGAAATTCGCGGCCGTCAGGCTGCTATCCCCAGAGAAAATGACCCGCATCGCGTAGCGGGCTTCAATGGCGGCCAGCCGGTCCCGCTTATGGTTGAACAGGTAAAGTGCCACGTCCGGCGGCAGATACACCATGATTTCGGCGGCGCGGAATTTCGCCCCCTCATCCTCGATGGCGCGGAGAATATGCAGGGCCGCACTTTCCGAACTGCGCACCTGGCCCATGCCGGCGCAATGCGGACAGACGACGAGTGACGCCTCGGCGAGCGAGGGGCGCAGGCGCTGGCGGCTCATTTCCATCAGGCCGAAATGGCTGATGCTGCCAACCTGGATGCGCGCGCGGTCGTTCTTCAGCGAATCCTTCAACCGCCGCTCAACGCTGGCGTTGTTTTTGCGGCTCTCCATGTCGATAAAATCGATCACGATGAGGCCGGCGAGGTCCCGCATGCGCAGCTGGCGCGCCGCTTCCTCGGCCGCTTCCAGATTGGTGCGCAGGGCGGTGTCCTCGATATTGCGCTCGCGTGTGGAGCGGCCGGAGTTCACGTCAATCGCGACCAGCGCCTCGGTCTGATTGATGACGATGTAGCCGCCGGAGCGTAGCTGGACGATGGGGTTCAGCATCGCGTCCAGCTGAGCTTCCACCTGGTATTTTGCGAAAAGTGGCTGACCTTCGGTCCATAGCTGCACTTTGCGGGCGTTGCTCGGCATGAGCATGCGCATAAAGTCCCGCGCGGCGCGGTAACCCTCCTCGCCATCCACCAGCACATCATCCACGTCCCGGGTGTAGACGTCCCGGATGGTGCGCTTGATGAGGGAGGCTTCCTCGTAAATCAGCGCCGGGGCGCTGGATTGCATGGTTTTTTCGCGGATATCGTCCCAAAGCCGGAGCAGATATTCGCAATCCCGCTTGATTTCCGGTTTCGGCCGGTTGGCGCCGGCGGTGCGCACGATCAAGCCCATGCCATCCGGCACGTCCAGCTCCGCCATCGCTTCTTTTAAGCGCCGGCGGTCAGCCACCGAGGTGATTTTGCGGGAAACCCCGCCGCCCGAGGGGGAATTGGGCATCAGCACGGAGAAGCGGCCGGCCAGCGAGAGATAGGTGGTGAGTGCCGCGCCTTTATTGCCGCGTTCTTCCTTGACCACCTGGATCAGCATGATCTGGCGGCGATGGATGACCTCCTGGATTTTGTAATTGCGCAGAAAACGCTGGCGCTGCCGGCGTTCGCGGGCTTCCGCGGCGTCATCGCCATCGCCGCCGAAACTTTCCGGGGCGGGGGCTTCCGGCACGTTTTCGGCGTCTTCTCCGCCATTTTCCGGGCTGGGTTGATCGGCGTCACCGGTTTCACATTGGTCCGATGCCTGGCTGTATTCGGCTTCAGCCTGCGTTGCCTCTACTTCGGCGATTTCCGTGGGCGGTTCGTCGCCGTCTGGCGGCGCGGATTCCGTGATCTCTATCGGCTTGATGTCCAGAGCCTGGGCTTGCCCGGCCTCCTGCGAAATCTCGGAAAATTCAGGCTCGGGCGTGATGGATTCGGCCAAAATTTCGGCGGCGCGGGCTTCTTCTTCCTCGTCGGCCGCCTGCTGGGCCAGAAGGCGCTGCCGGTCGGCCACCGGAATTTGGTAATAATCCGGGTGGATTTCACCAAACGCCAGAAAACCGTGGCGGTTGCCGCCATATTCAACGAACGCCGCCTGCAGGCTGGGTTCTACCCGGATTACCTTGGCGAGGTAGATATTGCCTTTGATCTGCTTGCGGTTCGCGGTCTCGACATCGAAATCCTCAAGCCGGTTGCCATCCAGCACCACCACACGCGTCTCTTCCGCGTGGCTGGCGTCGATTAGTATTCTTTTGCTCATAAAAAGGGGAACTCCGGGGCGCACCCGCGCATGCGGCGCATAGGACCGCGGCGAGCCTGCCAAATTTGGTTGATAAGAGGGGGTGGAGGGACCGGGGCCACGCCATGCCAAGCTTGATTGAAAAATAGTCAGTCGGCAGAGCGGTCATCGGTCCTTAATCTCGTCGGGCGGATTTTTGACCCGTCCTTGTTAGTATTCTACGGGCGCCGGCCGGCTCCTGCGGCCAAAATGGGCAGGAAACGTGCAAATCGGACGCTGCGGATTGTTGATGGCGTAAATAGCGCGCCCCCGCAAGGGGGTTGTGAGCGGGGGCATAACGATTGAAAAAGCCAGTAGGGTGTCCAAAACGGGGATGAACGGATGAAAATCGTCTGCGCCGGGGCTTTTGATCGCCAAGAAGCGGCGCTGCCGCCGCGGAGCGAGGCGGTTTCCGGCATAGCCACCAAGCCAAAATACCGGTTTGCAATCGCCGCCTGCGCCAGATGGGAAACGCCTTATATCGTTGAATGGTTGAATTACCATCGGGTGATCGGGTTTGACCATGTGTTTTTGTATTGCAACGATGATGATCCCACGGCGCTGTACGAAACGGTTTTGCCGTTCACGCAGGGGCCCCGGCCCTATGTGACGTTCCGTTATCACCCGCAACAGGGCGAACAGGCGCAGATTTATACGCATTTTTTGAAAGCTGATTTGCAAAATTGTGAGTGGGTAAGTTTTTTTGACATAGATGAATTTTTGCGCCTGCCGGAAGGCGAGAAAATCGCTGATTTTATGGCTCGGTTTCAAAACGGGGTTGACTGCGTTCTATTCAACTGGATATTTTTTGGCCCTAACGGCCATAAACAGCCGCCGGCCGGCCAGGTTTTGATGAACTACACGAGGCGTAGCGGCAACCTTCATCCGTTGACCAAATATGTTGCCAGATCGTCCATTTTCAGTGCCGAAAAAATCAATGGCCTGCCGAATCAGGAATCGTTTTGGCACTCGCCGCAAAGCATCGCCGCGCAGGACATAAAAATGGTGAATGTTCTGGGCGAGGACGTACGTGACTATTACGCCAATTTTGAGGACGCTTCAGCCACCATCAATCATTGGCAGCGCAAGAGCCGGATTTTGGCGGCGGCCTTCATTCATCATTATGCGTTTCGCTCGGAGGCCGCGTTCTGGGAGCGTAGCGCGCGTGGCCTGAAGGGCGCGTTCGAAGGCCAAAAAATTTGGCGGGAGCTTGCCGAAAGCGACAGATTTGCAGCGTTTCTGGAAGAGGTAAATGGCGTCCCAGAGTCGCGGCTGGCGGATTTTTGGCAGTCACATATCGCGCGCGTGTCGCGCCGCGAGATTGCGGTGATGCCGGATGAATTGACGGAATCCCAGCAAACTCTGAAGCTTGGCATTGCGATCACGACGCTGAACCGGCGCGATATGGTGTTGCAACTGGTCAAAAAAATTCGTGAGCTTACAAGGGGGCGTTACGATCTCGTGATCTGCGATGACGGTTCAACGGATGGCACCAAATCGGCTTTGGAGGCGCAAGGAGAAATCGTTATCGGCGGTGTGGCGCGCGGTATTGCGTGGAACAAAAATCGTGGGATTTACGTTCTGCTCAACCTGGCGCGGTGCGACGTTATTCTGCTCCTGGATGATGATGTATTGCCCACGGCGCCGGGGTGGGAAGCTGAATGGGTGGAGGCCGCGTGGCAATACGGCCATGTGAATTATGCCCTGCCGGCCTTCCGGTCGTCGGTCATCGCTGGCGCTTGCAGCGCGGCCGCGCCGGGGCTGGCAACAACCATTCCAGGCTGCGTACTCGCTTTCAGCCGGGTGGCGCTTGCGCAAATCGGCTATCTGGATGTGCGCTTTGGAAGATACGGTCACGAGCATTCGGATTTTTCATTCCGGGCGCTACGTGCCGGGTTTGGCGGTATAAAGGTGCGGGAGGGTGACTGGAACGCGCCGTATTTTTATGTGATTTCCGGGGGAATTGATATTTTGCCGGCAACGACATCCGGCACGCAGGAAGAATTAGAGGCAAATGGCAGATTGTTTGGTGAATTGGCCAATGAGCCGATTTACCGCCATGCATGGCTTAATGATGCGATGCGGGATCGTTTTCTGGCCGAGATTGAGGATGTTTTGAGACCTGCCGACCCCCCGCTTCGGTTAAAAAATCATTTTCAATCCTGGGCAGACCAGCGGAATGGCGCGGGCATGTTTCCGGGCAAGCCGGTACTGCCCCCCGCCGGCGCGGAAAATCTCGCGCTTGGAAAATCCGCAACCCAAAGCTCTATCTCAAAATGGTCGCGGCGCCCGACGGTTGAGCAGGATGCGGCCGGCGCGGTTAATGGAAAATGTGATGGTGTTCGCAAATTCCATACGGAATTTGAGGAGAATCCCTGGTGGCAGGTTGATCTCGGCGGTCTGGCGGTTATCCGGGACATCCGTATTTATAATACAACGGAAAACACCGCCGCCCGCTTCAAAAATTTCAGCCTGGACGTTTCGATTGACGGGCAGGCGCGGGCCGAACTGGCGCGCAAGGAAGATGGCGCCGTGGTCGGCGGCGTTGGCAGCGCCCCCTTCATTTGGAACGGCCCGGGAACCGCGTTTGGACGATTTGTCCGTATCACGCTGCTGGGCCGGGATTATCTGCACCTTGACCAAGTAGAAGTCTACGGCACGCTCGTCTAACGTTCGCAAAAACGCGGATCAATGCCGATGGCGTTGAAGAGTGTTACGATTTCCGGGAATTCGATGGAAAGCCCGCCTGGTAACATGATGGACATGTATTCCTGCTCGGTCCGCAGCATGTTCGAAACCAGATGCCAGCCTGTGCCACGAAACACGGTAAGCGACTCGCGGCTATCGGTATCGACAAAGGGCAGGAGTTTTTCGCGGGACAGCGCGTTTAGCTTGGCGTAGGGTTTGTGATGGTAATGCATATACACAAGCCTGGTCGGCTTGGCCTCGGTTGTGCGGGGCGAGGTGCCGTGATGCGAGCCATGATCCACGCTCCCGCAGCCGCCGCGGGTGAAAAATACTTTTTGGTAGGGCAGGGCGAAGAAGACGGAAGGGTGGCCAAGCGTGTTAAGGAAATTTTCCTTCACCTCAAGCATGGCTTGCTCCTTGGCCAAACTCTCAAGATAGGCGAGCAGCGCATCACGCGCGCAGGCTGGGCGCCCGGCGGCATCGCGCATCACCACGAATTCGTCGCAATCCAGGGGCAGCAAAATATCGTAAAGCCCGGTGGCATCGGCCTGGCGTAGTGCGGCACCCACATACTCTCCCTTCAGCCGGTAATCCGCATCGGCCGGCAAGGCCGAGATATGCACGCCCAGGCGGCCGTAGCGCTGGAGTGTTCGCAGCACGGCGGCGCTGGTGGAACCATGGTCCAAAACAAACAAGTTGCCATAGCCAAAAAGATAACCGTGATAGCGCAGCCAGGGTTCCAGGCAGTCTTCCTCGTTGCGCTGCATCACCACACAGGCCACCCGCATGCCGTCCCCCTTGCGTTAACCCGCCGGCTTAATGCAGTAGAACACGGTGATTTGAGGGAGAAAAGACATGGCTGAGCCGAGAACCCAAGCCGCTTCTTTGAGCATCGCGACGGTGCTTTATGATTTTGTGGTGAACGAGGCCTTGCCGGGTACCGGCCTGCAGCCAGCCGCGTTCTGGGAAGGCTTTGCGGCCCTTTTGGCGGAATTTTCGCCGCGCAACCGGGAATTGCTGGCAAAACGCGATTCGTTGCAGGCGAAAATTGATGCCTGGCATCTGGCGCATAAGGGGCAGGCGCACGCCGCCGCCGCCTATCAGGCGTTTTTGCGGGAAATCGGGTATTTGCTTCCCGACCCGGAAACGTTTTCAGTGGCGACGGACCATGTCGATGATGAGATTGCGCTGATCGCCGGGCCGCAGCTTGTCGTGCCGGTGAGCAATGCGCGCTATGCGCTGAATGCCGCGAATGCCCGCTGGGGCAGCCTCTACGATGCGCTGTACGGAACCGATGCGATTTCCGAAGCCGACGGCGCCACCAAGGGGCCGGGCTACAACAAGCTGCGCGGCGCGAAAGTCGTGGCCTGGGGGCGGGCGTTTCTGGATGCGAATTTTCCCTTAAGCACCGGCAGCCATGCGGATGCGCAAGGTTATAAGGTTGCGGGCGGCCAGCTTGTGGTGGCCTTGCCGGGCGGAGATACCGGGCTGCAGGCCGGTGCCAAGTTCGCCGGTTATTCCGGAGACGCGGAGCATCCCACGGCGATTCTGCTGAAAAACCATAATTTGCATGCGGAATTGGTGATTAATCCGGCCAGCCCGACAGGCAAGGACGACGCGGCCGGTGTCGCCGATATTCTGCTGGAATCCGCGATCAGCACGATCATGGATTGCGAGGACAGCGTGGCGGCGGTGGATGCCGAGGACAAGGTTGAAGTCTACCGCAACTGGCTGGGGCTGATGAAGGGCACACTGTCTGCTCCCGTTGAAAAAGCCGGCAAGGTTATCGACCGTAAGCTGAACCCGGACCGCAAATTTTCGGCGCCCGATGGCGGCACGGTATGGGTGGCTGGGCGGTCGCTGATGCTGGTGCGCAATGTTGGCCACCATATGCTGACGGATGCGGTTTTGGATGCGGCGGGAGCCGAAATACCAGAGACGATTCTGGATGCGGTGGTGACCTCGCTAATCGCCATGCATGATTTGAATTCCAAGGGGCCAGTAAAAAATTCCCGTAAAGGTTCGGTTTACATCGTCAAACCAAAACTGCACGGGCCGGAAGAGGTGGCATTTGCCAATGAGGTTTTTGGAGCGGTGGAAGCGTTGCTCAAACTCCCCGCGTATACGTTAAAGATGGGCATTATGGATGAGGAGCGGCGCACCAGCGCCAATCTAAAAGCCTGTATCGCCGCCGCCAAAAACCGCGTGGTCTTCATCAATACCGGCTTTTTGGACCGGACCGGCGATGAAATTCACACCTCCATCGAAGCCGGCGCGTTTCTTCGAAAAGATGAAATCAAAAAACAGCCCTGGATCAAATCCTATGAAGACCGAAACGTGGATTTCGGGCTTGAAGGCGGCCTGCAGGGCAAGGCGCAAATCGGCAAGGGCATGTGGGCAGCCCCCGACATGATGGCGGCGATGCTAGAACAGAAAATCGCGCACCCGAAGGCCGGGGCGAATACGGCCTGGGTGCCTTCCCCCACCGCGGCCACGCTGCATGCCACGCATTATCATAGCGTGGACGTGATGGCGCGGCAGAACGAGTTGAAAGACCGCCCGCCCGCAAAACTGGACGATTTGCTGACAATCCCGCTGGCGGACCGCCCGAACTGGGTGCCCGAAGATGTACAGCATGAACTGGATAATAACTGCCAGGGCATTCTGGGCTACGTGGTGCGCTGGGTAGACCAGGGGGTGGGCTGCTCGAAAGTGCCGGATATCCACGATGTCGGGCTGATGGAAGACCGCGCGACGTTGCGGATTTCCTCCCAGCACATTGCCAATTGGCTGGTGCATGGCATCACCACCGAGGCGCAGGTGATGGAGACGCTGAAGCGGATGGCGCTGGTGGTGGATAAGCAGAATGCGGGGGATGCGGCCTACACGCCGATGGCCCCCGGCTATGACGGCCCGGCGTTCAACGCGGCGTGCGATCTGATTTTCAAAGGCCGCGCCCAGCCGAACGGCTATACCGAATTCATCCTTACCGCGCGCCGGCGCGAGGCGAAAAAACGTTAGTCAACGCTCGCTTCCGGCGTCAGCACGCCGTCAACCTTGGCGGTGAGTTCGAGGTGCATTTTGTGGAGTTCGGCCATCACTTCGTGAAGGTCGGCAACGGTTTCCATCACCGCGTCATGCTGTTCCTTGGCCAGCCGGTCGGATGCGCGGGCGGCAAGTACGGTGCCGACCCCGAGGAGCGGCAAATCGACGAGCTGCAGCACACCGGAACTGGCATATTGAACGAACGCCATCGTGCCCGGCCATTTTAGCGGGATGAGGGAGAAGATCAGGCAGAACCAGAAAAAGCCCATTGTCGCGAAAATCTGGTTGGAGCGGAGCGCGATGTTGTCGTTGAATTTAGAGACTTTTTTCAAGGGGAGTTTTTCGAGGATAGGCGGCTTCATTTAAGGCTCCTGGGAGCGCCGGCGCGGCGTCTTGCTTCCGGGTGATAATCGGCATCCGGCCCGTGCCGCAAGGATTTTCCGGGGTGCGCGCAAGCAAAAGGCCCGGGACATGTCCCGGGCCTTTTTTGGCTCAACATGAGAGCCGGTTAGCGAGAACCGCCACCGGCTTCGGATTGCTGCGCCGCGAGGACCGACGCGTTAAAGCCGGGCGAGGTAGAGGGCGCGGCATGGGCCGCCAGCGGGGCGGCGAAAGCGAGGGCCAGAACAAGTGCTAACGTTTTCATTTAAGTCTCCTTTAATGCGCAACA
>Ga0116229_10010648_pt1 | contig 13749 bp, 20 predicted proteins | sample S1TSphgellanicum_3_FD_87313 | JGI IMG/M metagenome (GOLD analysis project Ga0116229, IMG submission 87313) | Host-associated microbial communities from peat moss isolated from Minnesota, USA - S1T2_Fc - Sphagnum magellanicum MG | ecosystem: Host-associated > Plants > Peat moss > Unclassified...
ACCCCCCCCCCCCCCCCCCACGCCACCTTCCTCCCTCCCTTCCCCCCTCTCCACCCCCAAGGTCCAATTTTTTTTCTCAAAGTTTTAGTGGCTAGAGTTTAGTAACCAAGTATTGGTTCCTGGGAAATTGTACTGTAGAGCCAATGGGTTAAGTCTACGTTTACTATTATTCCAAAAGGGAGTGGAAAACGAAAGAGAGAAAATCCAGATGCACCCAAAGAACAAAATATCATTCTGTAACAACCCCAGCTACGTGTGTTTCAGTTGATTTGTAAAGTGAGGCTGAAACGTGAAACATCACGTGCATAGTTTATTCTAGATGTCGTCCAAGAGCTTAAAGGATCCGACCTTCCATGTACTACGGAATGTGCCCCATAGGGAACCATTCCACTTTGGAACATGGCAAGCCCATTAGGGTTACTGCTTGTGGGCCCTCAAGGAACCCTTCCATGTAGGAAGGTGGCAAACCCCACTAGGCTAAGAGACATTCCATAAGCAAAGCCCATTAGGGTCATGGTGCGGGGCCCTGTACGAACGAATTGTTCCATAAGTTGTTGATGGGCTGAACCACTTTCTAATCGAACATTTCAAACCATTCACTCACTCCCTTGTATAGTTGAGATGATGTTCCTCGTCAGCCTAGAAACCTACAAAAGTGGAGCAGACAGATGATATATAGATCACCAGTGTGACTCATACATGGGACTTTTTGTGGAAAAAATGTGCCAAAGTCCGCCAGATTATGAGGAATTCTTTTCTCAAATTGTCATATTTAGACAATAAGTTTTTCTTTTCTTTTCTTTTTTTAAGACCATAAGTTCAAGCAGCCAAAATAATATAGCAATTTTGTTAAAATTCACTACTTTCTCCTCGGACCTGCAGCCAAATTTGGTTATTTCCTCTTGTGGATCATGGCCAGTGTGCTTCACAAAATTGAAAAAAAGAACCATTGGTCACCACCTGTCCACTTCAGTATTTTCTCTGTGACAAAATTTTACAACCACTAGGTGAATTTTTATTTTTTCAGAAAATGAAAAAATTTGAAAATTTACTGATTCTTACAAAAAAATTCCCCATATTTTGAAATTAAAATAATTAAATTAACTGTGTCTAGATCTAGGTATTTCCTAGGGCACAAGGGTTTTGTAAAAATGTTGTAGCCCACTTAGTATAGCAGCCATTTGATGCTACTTAATGCTGAGGGTCCTGAGCACCCAATTGAGGAATTAAGCATTTTAAGCAGAAACCTCGATTAAGCATTTTAAGCATTAACCTTGATTTCTCATGAGTGAAAGATCACAACCTCGCATTAGACGAATCCAAGTTTCAGATTTAAAGCATGAACCAAGAAGGCAGGTGTTCGAAGCAAGTTGAAAGACAAGCCATAGACACATTTCACCCTATTAGGCCTCTTCTTTAGCACCCAAGAACTTGACATTGTAATTTACACATATGAGACTACTACCTCTTTCTTCTTCCTTGCAACCCGATTTCCAGAAGACATAGTAGATATGCTTAAAATCAAAGTCTGCCCAAAGAGCCTTTGGCTCCAAAAGAAAGAGCTACCAACTTTCATGAACTCATCTAATGTACCATTCTAGCAAAAGGAATTCAAAGTAATCTGAGTGTGTAGTTTTTCTTGAGGTCATCTCAGTGTTAGTTGAGTAGGTAAGGGCTAGTGGGCTGTTGGTAGGCGAGTAATAAACACAGCAACTGAGTGAACCACTGTGGTTACTGGAAGCCAATGCAAAAGGTCGGTGGCACACAGTAGGGGACCATGGCATCTCACAGACTGCCCAACAACTTCAGGAACTCTAACACAAAGATCAACCCTAACAATGCTATAAGCTGGAAACCCATGGAATCAAATGCAGTTTTCACAGATTTCAACTCAGCACTGCTACCAATTAACAAAGAAAGCATCCACACACTTCTTCACTAAACATCACACCAATTGTAACCGACTGTCAACCCAGATGGTTGAAATCTGCACATAAACTTCCCTTAATCACCAACAAAATTTCAACTGTTAATAAACCATACTTTTAAACCTGTGTCAAGTAAAAGTCCATGTTCTACAGTGTCCCTCCACTTCTTCAGTCACATTGCACTAGAACTCAAATCAAATCTTTTGCCAGAAACTACCTACACATGATATCACAGATAATAGAAACCAAATGGAGAGGGACCAGAGAAGATGACTTTCCTAGTTCTGCACCAACTGTAAAGAACAGGCTGGATATGAATTATCCTCATATGACTCCGAGATTTTTTCATTCCATCATGACAAACTTACTTAAAGCCTGCTGATCTCCTCCACTGAGATAGATTCAGCAGCCTATAGCAAGGATGTCCAAATCAAGACAAACAATCCAAAGAAAACATCTGTCAATCATCCTCCAAGGCAAGCAACAATCAGAACTCGGCACTAATCATGTCAAGAATTCAAAAAGAATTTTTATCTCCAACCCTGCTCCTACATTCTCAAGGATGACAGAAATGAAAACCTGTAACAAGAAAGGCTGCTGCCTTCTCTAAGACAATGGAAGCAAAAATCTGTTACAAGAAGAAAAGCTGCTTGATCATGAGAACCAGAGACGTTTCATCTACTCCAAAGTGAATCCCAAAACCTATGAGATGAGGATCTGGAATTGCCTTTGACCAGAACTGTCATTACTTCTTTGAATTTCCGTACAGGGCATCAATCTCCATCTGCATAACACCATGCGTCATATTTATTAAATACGAACTAATATCTCCCTCCATGGTTCAGTCTCGTCAATCCAACATTGGTAGAAGACAGGGAAAGCGTCTGTAGAGAGTGCTTACCTTATAAAATTGAAGGAGCTGTGGTCTCTTCAGCTTAAATGTAGGGGTTACCAAATTGCGCTCTAGGTCAAATGGCAAAGAGTCTAAATATACTCCCCTGATGACCTCAAAGCCCTTCACCTGTGAAATTTACAAACAGTATGCATGTTTCAGGAAATCAAAGCTTGACATATGCCTCTGTATTCACACCCAGATCAAGATGCATCTTTAAGTAACTTCAAGATAGATGAAAACCTACTTATCAAAACCCGGTTTAAAATATTCTCTAATTTCTGTCTTTGAAAAACATAGTCAGCTCAGTAAAGTGCTCGCAAGCAATCATACAACTTGAGCTTGAAAGTAGTCAACCCTGTGTAAGTTCACTTGTGAAGAGATGGCCATAATTCTGCTTGAAGAGGAACTGACCTTCTTCATTTTACCAGTAGCACCAAGCTCTGACAGTATGAATTCTTTTGCCTTGGGATCCTTACATAGCTGGGAAAAGTCTCCTTCCACACCATTGGTTTGAGCCCATTTCTCAAGTGCAGGCTGGTTTGGAACAACAACTGCTACAAGTGTGGCCTCAAAACTGTTACCATATACCCAGATCTGCAATGATACAAAGATGGCATGTTGTCAGCCTCTACAAACAAATAGCCCTATGCAAATGCATTATTCTAACAGAGACATATTGCAGAGAAATACCTGGTCCACAGCTGAGCACTGCCCATAAATGCTTTCAAGATTCTCAACTGCAACATATTCTCCTTGAGAGAGCTTAAAAATATTTTTCTTTCGGTCTATGATTTTCATGGCTCCATCTGCTTGCCACTCCCCAACATCGCCTGCCATATTGCATGCAATTTCAGAACCAGAATTCCATAACTAGCCAGTGCCCCAAAGCTTCAAAAGTATGTACATGCAAACAGAGAAAGATGAAACCTGTCAACACAAAAGAAGGGCAACAAAGGATTTGATGAAATCTCAAGCCACAACTGCTGAGATTGCAAGCTCTAAGTGAGGGACTTGAACAGGCTTATCACTTTTTATTGTGCAGTCCAAAGACAGCAGCAAATGAATTCCAATCAGTCAGAGAAATATGCACAATCAAGTCATGTCATCTCACACAAATCTATGCAACTGAATGCACAGGTTCTGAGCATCCATGGCTTAAATGGTATTACAATGACACCTCTAAGAGTTTGATACAAAGAACATGCTGGTTAAAAAAGCAACTCAAGTTTGCAACTGGCAAATAGGCAAGCCACAGAATCTAAAGGCTCTGGAAACTTCAATGGCCTTGACTTCTCACCTGTATGAAACCAGCCATCAACAAGAACCTCATGAGTAAGGTCCTCTCGTTTGTAGTATCCTGCAAACAATGTGTTGCCTCTGATGCAGATCTCTCCTCGTGGTGGATTGGCAAGGGCATCATAGCCCAACTCAGGAACAGACTCCAAACGCACATCAATGTTGGGCAAGGGGGGGCCTACTGTCCCCTGCATGGAAATGCAATTTGGCACTTGAATGAAGCTTGCAGCACATGACTCCGTCAACCCTGCAAGAACAATGGCTTTGCCACATAAGAGATTTTGCTATTATGACTACTGCTATCATCCAGTGGATCTCTTTCTATAACAATTGTAACTACCACGTTCCTATACTTGACAAGGATCAATGGCATTTAGACTACATCAGGGAAGGAGCTGACTAAATGCAGCTCGACACCTTCATGCAGGGCTCACTTCAGTATTGACTTAAAGTGAATGGTTTGTACAGGCTTGCTTGGCTCCTTCTACAAAACTGTTTTGAGAGTTCTATTCATTGGCGAGATCATGCTCTATCCCTGCACATTGTGAAGAGAGAGGCACTGACACTGTATTAATAAGACTCTCCTTGTCATAGACCCACAGAGAGAACAAAAGATGCGAGAGACCATACCATAACCCTGCACAACAGGAGCACATGTGACAACCCGTAGAAAATCCTCAACGTGGACAGGTAGAGGTGCTGCCCCTGAGATCACAAGCCTAACATTCCCACCAAGGCTCATTTTGACCTACAAAACCACATACCCTGAAGCACTTTCATGAAAGAGCTCAGCTATTGCTTCAAAGGACACTGAGCTGTACATAATAGTCTGCTCAACAACCCCACAGTCAGCAAGATCCCTTAATAGCCATGAAATTTGCACTCAAACAAACTCCCTTACACATCCAACAAACAGCAGCAGGAAAGGCTAGGCCTGCACATATTTGGTATCACACAGCTTTGGCTCACCTTATTGAAAAGAAGTTTGTCAAAAAGTGGTGCAGCCTTGTCATGCTTGGCACCCTTCAAGAGAGACTTCATTTTCCTATTCTCCAAAACAAAGTAAGCACACCCAATTTTCAGCACCCATGTTTATTCAAAGAAGAAATCCACAAGAAGATCACTAAGGAGGTCAACATGATGATCCTATCAGCTTTGAAAACTGTGGTGCTTATTATCTCCCACTGCAAACAAGGTTCAGAATTAGACCATCATGGCTAGAATTTTTGTTGGATGGAATGAGAGCCAGCCCAGATACCAACACCCAATATTCCAAAGTACAGTTGTGATAGCACTGACCAAGCACTGTCAATCTCACCCAAGTTGGTGTGCCCTGATTGGCACCAACAGACCCAGGCTACTACAGAGCCATGTCTTTGAGGACCTTATGGCCACCAATTGCAAACACTGGATAGGTATTGCATTTGCATGTCCCACTCTCCTATAAAATCACAACTAAGCTGAGGATAGTCTTTCTGGGATACAAAGTTAAACAAGCATAGTCTTATGAGAGATTCTCAAGAAGTCATTACACTAAACTTTGTCTCTCCCTGTCCAAAGCAGAGAACTCACATGGAGAAGCCAAAATCAAACAACCACTTCCGAATAGCCCCTGTGGTGGCGACCCGTGAGGTAATTCCTGGACAACATTGTCCCCAACAACAACATGCATCAATATGACACTTTTGTTCATCTATGGTAATGCATTGAACTGGAGAAATTTGATGTCCATATGCAACTACTGCCACAGAAATTCAATTCTCCTAATCAAATTCCAGTACAACCTCAACAATTGAAGCAGACCTGAATAGATGCGGTCAAATACCCGAGGTACAGCAACAAACACTGTTGGCTTCAACTCTGCCAGATCTTCCATTATCTTCTTGACATCCTGCATTCAACAAAAGATGCTTGCCTTATGAACCTATTTCACCCATATACTTTCATAAGGAGGATCCCCAATGTTGACTTGCTGCTTTATCTGTCCTGATATTTTTTTGATAATATGCTGCAGATACAAGTTCACTTCATGTACACATAGCCAGACTGTGGATTTGTCCAAGACATTGAAGATCAAGATCACAACTACCTATGGTAGCACATTGAAAACATTTGGCATTCGGTCCCTAGCTGCATGTGGATCTGACTTGGAAAATTGCAAAAAAACCAGCATTTGGGTTCCATTTCACTTCGTTAATCAAGCATGACTCAAAGACATGCATGCCAATCTTACCCCTTGCCAGAACCCAATAGAACCACCAACAAAGACATAAAACTCCTCAGTAACACGATCAAATATGTGTGCCAGAGGCAAAAAGGAAAAGTAGACATCATTTTCATCCATCTGCACAATGCCACCATCAGATTATTATATTAGAAGATGTCACACAACCTACTCACTACTCTACTATGAACTTCTCAAGTGAAAAATTAGTTTGAGTGTAAAGAATCAATTTCACTGTTAGAAACTGCAGTGCAACATACAAAAGAATGGCATCTCCTGAATTTTTTCTCAATCTCTGCATTACTCCTATCCGTACCCAGCCCCAGTTACATCTCTTGCAGAGTCACCTATGTATGTGTTGTATTTGAGCCACAGAGGATATAAAGAGGAAGCTCCAGAATGATATACTTAACGACTTCATTCCGAGCCTTGAGAAAGTGATCAAGACCATTTATGCAGGTCACCACATTTTCATGGGTGAGGAGCACTCCTTTTGGCTCTCCAGTGGTACCACTGGTGTACATAATTGTGGAGATGTCATGTCTAGATGGAGGTGTCAGATCCACTGAATTCTCCTTTCCCTGAATAATACAATGATCCCACAAATTAGTATTGTTTATTGTTTTTACCTATCGTTACACAATCACATGCCTCAACCAAAACTTTCACAGATCCAAAGAAAAACTTGCAGTATGTAGGTTGAGAAGTCCATGTTACAGAGCAATGCCAAGAACAACCCTGGAGACAGAGAGCCTCCTGAAGCTTTACCAAAAAATAGATTCAATTACCATCTTAAGACCTGAAAGGTGCAAAGATAATTTCTTGAAGCTGCACCATCACAAGGTGTAGATATCTAGACCAACAGATGAAAACATGATCCATTAGACATGCCAGTGACAACACACCAGTTGCAGAAACTCCTCCCAGGAGTACAATACAACACCAGCTGCCTCTGCTGCAGTTTTCTGCTCACTGGTGACACTTGTGAAGCTCACAATAGCTGCACCCAGGCACACACAGCCCAATAGTCAAAGTGGGCCTTAAATAGTCCTGAAGTTCACAATGAGCCCCTAATTGAGTGTACAGTAGCCTACCAACAAGGCACTCTGTATCTGGCTCCACCTTGAAGAAAGCACTCAAAATACAGGTAAAACCAGCAACTTATAAGGGTAAAAGACAAGGATCAATTCTCTCGCCTTCTGATCACCATTACAAAGAAAACATACTAGAACTTACTTTTAAGATGGTCTGTGCACTTGGGCAAGGAGGCAATCATCTGTCAAAATCAACAATCAGCATGCTTAGAAAAAGAAGATGAATCTGAAGTCTATGCACATTGGACTAGCATTTGACAAGTTGTACCAGTAGGCACAGAAAGTACTGTCAGGAGCTGTACATGCCATGGACTGATAGTGCTCATACTTTTGCAAATCACTGAACATGTACAAGCAATAGGTATGTCTTGATGATGCTAAGAGGTGGGCGGACAAATGGACACAACTCAAAGAAGTCACCCAAAAAGTCAAGCTGACTCACTTTTATGAACTGAAAAGACACCAAAAGACTACAAAGATGCAAAACATGTGAACTGACTAGTCAGCAAAAATAATTACAAAGAGGACAGGCAGAATGAAAGATGGGCAAAAAGAAACCCAAATGGCAGCAAACTGTTAATACCAGAGGGAGCTTTGTGCCTTGTGCAAAAGCTATGGAAACCTCAGCATGATTCACAATAAACTCCACTGCTTCAGCACCTTCAATACACGAACAACAAGAACATTCAGTTTAGACAGTGATCTCCAATTCCTGAAAGCTTGATTCAACTGAAACTATAAAAGAGCATGTTTTGAGGCTGCTCTTTTGCATCTGGCAATGGTAGACCAGCTGCGAAAGAAGAGGAATACAGTTGGTGTGGCTGTAATAAGATTGGGTTTTTGGTACGTAAGTCCGTGACCTTTCTGAAAGAAAGAAGAGAGAGAGAGTCATTTACCAAGAGTGTCATAGAGAGGAACACAGATAATGCTGTGGGCATTACATGCCTGCAACAACAATAAATTCTTAGCAAGGCTCATGGGAAATCAAACAGGTGATAGTTTATCCCATTCTAGACCACATCCCATGTAATGATAAATAATGGTTTTTTTTTCATTCCATTTAAAGCACCAATTAACCAGAATAATCTATGGATTGAAAGTTGAACAAGTGCAGATTTTTCTAGCAGATAAACAGGTAAGTAGAGAAAAACATGTGGCATAATATATTCTTACCTCCATTGCAATGAACCATTCAGGGCAATTTGCTCCATATATCCCACACCGACCTTTCTGAGAACACGTTACAAGCCCCACAAGCCAATGCAAACCAGTTAGAGTGCAACAAAGTAGGTTGATTTTCTTGGTGATGGCTGTTGTAAACTTCTCTGGCGACCTCAGTCAACTGTTAAAGACTGACATGGGCAACACATGGCATCTGGACAAAATTATCTGAACTGCATCAACCTGGTACAGAAGTGAAATCATGGAAAGCACATTCTCTGTGTCAGCTCATTGCTCTAAGCAGTACATGGTAACAGTTTTCATCTATCTCAATGTCTACATTGACAAGATGATCAAACTCTTTTTTTCCAGACTCTTATGAAGTCTAACATCCAATGATGTTGTCCTATCCTTTGATATTCCCAATGATTGTATTCCAGCACATGAGTTTGGGAACTCACAGGTTCTACACCAATATGGCGCATTGCTGAGCCAATCAGGATCACTGTCTCATACGTCTGCTGGTATGTCTGCCAGATATATTTCCCTGCCTGCAATTTCACAGAAACTAGTTCAAGACGTGAAAGGAAAGAGACTGGAAGGGGCTCAACAGCACATCCAGATCAATTGAAAGGGCTCTCAGATTGCTAAACAAGTGGAATTTAACCCTTTCTCATTTCATCAATGAAAAGTTCAATCTTCAGACAGCAAAATCTCTCAGCTTTCTCAATGACACAAGAAAACTCAAAAACTTAAGTACAGCCCAAGCAAACAAAAAGAACCCACTTGCTAAAACAATTGTCAAAAGAGTTCATCTCACCACTGGTGCCCTGCACAGAAAGAAAGATGGTGAGACCTGACAGTTCACTTCAGGAGCAAAGAAATCAAGATTGAGCACTCACAACTCCATTTGTCACCTCCCGGGCTCCAAGTAAATTGTTGTTTGGAACTCGCTTCACAGAAGCACTGCAGAGAGCAATGCCAGCAAAGGAAGGAGACAATCAGTAAATAGTCTAGAAGCAGAATACAATCAAAGCAGATTAACAGAGACATTCACAGAGCTGCTGCTCGCTCTTCTTCCAAAAGCTACAGAATCCTATTCCCAACACTCAGTCGCGTGTACGAAACAGACTGCAGAGCATACATTCAGAGCTGCTCCTGTGCTTATGAGAACCAAATAGAGGCCTTAGATCCAGAACATAGCAGCTCGTCCACAGTACACCATGCAAGTGCTCCATTTTGATTCATTCAAGAGTCATTTGCTAGACATCAAGCTTTCCTTATAATCGTCTGAGTGCGAAAAGCTTTGCTTCTTGATTCGGAAGCGATCTCCATACTTCTGCGACGACGCAGACACATACAGCGACTGTACTAATTTCAGACGGATTCTTCCCGTCACCTTACGACGTACAGAAGAACCGGAACGAGAACGAAGAGAGAGAGAAAGAGAAAGAGTAGTACGGGACGAAAATGCTTACGTGAAGATCTCCCACGCTGTTTGCATATTGTCTGGAACCGGCGGGAAGCCATCCTTGGCGATAATGCTCCTGTAAACCGGCCCCAGTGATGGCTCTTCACCCCTTCCCTTGACCGCGTCTTCTATTTTCACAATAAAGCGCTCGGCATTTGCCATCTCGTCTCCGAATTTCCCGCCGCGTCCTTCTCTCTTCTTATCTTCTTCTCCAAGAGAGCCTGAACCAGCCAGAAGACTACGTTATCTCTCGCAAAATCCTCTTTCGCACGCACGTAACCAAAAAACAAAAACAGATCCATGCAGTACAAGTCGCATCCACTCTCCGTTCACCAATGCCCCACTCCGCTGATGCACACAAGATCTCTCTCTCACAAGATCTCAAGATCTCAAGATCTCTCTCTCTCTCTCTCTCTCTCTCTCTCTCTCTCTCTCGGTGCACAATCTGTAACCAAAATAAGCGAAAAGCGAGAGCAAGGGAAGAAGAAAGGCGGCAAAACAAAATTCAAATGAGGAGAAGAAAATAAATCTTGGCCAAGAAACGAGACAAAGAAAAGAAGGAATTATTTTCCACTTACCGCGATTGTGGACGGACGACGAGAATTGCTGAAGTCGCTGCTTCTTCCGATGAAGTGTAACTCCCCGAATTGCTTCCGGCTCCTGGAAACAAAGACGATCCGAGCTATAGAAAGGAGATAGAAGCAACAGAAGACGCACAATGCGGAACAGCGCACGGCGGCGAGCTGAAAAGACGACGAGGAAAACGGCGGCGAGAAAAGCGAGAAACAAGACTTGTGCGAGAGAGAGACGAGACGGGGGGTGGTGTTGGTTCGTGTGCATGAGGCGAATTACGAACGTAGCGAGGGCGCCAAGCCAATGCGTGTTGTTTCATCCTCAGGTTCCGCCTAACAATATCCGGCGAAACTTCTTTTTCTTTTTCCTTTCTTTTATTGGCCTGTTTGCTCGGTCTTGGAAAGACTCATCCACTCTTTTCTTTCGACAGAAAAATGTGAGAAATTGTTGGGAATTTTATTTTTCCCCAAAGTGTAAATTCAACTTTTTTCTAATCATCATTGGAAAAATTGGCCAATCTGTTTTAGGCAAGATCACAAAATTGAAACAAGAGTTTGAACAAGCAGGGTTTTTCTTTCAATTTTGTGATGTCAAAAACTTGGCAAAATTAGTCAAATTTACACCCCAAAAAAAAATTAAAAAATCCCATTTTTTTCTCCCCCAAGAAAAAAAACAACAACAACAAAATGTGTAAAAGTAATTACTAATTACACTGGACTCATATTTCAATGATGAAGAGTTTGATTTGTTTACCACATTTTGAGGAATGGCCACCAGGTGTCTGATCTGAACTGTGAGTTCACTTTGTGGGAATTTCACAGAGCATTTCCTATTTTGAACTTGGCCCGTAAGTCGAGTCCAGAGTTGGGTTCATCCTTCTTGTTGGGCCCTACCTCCACAGGGGCAGGGACTATTGCATTCGATCCAACTTTTGGAAGTTTTACCTTATTGGAACTGGTTTCACAGTAGGTGAACTCCTTTCTTTGGTGAAAGTATTTAGACTGTTTAAAATTGGAACAGATGTTTTTTGGTGTTGAGAGTGTGGACACAGTAAGTAGATGTACAACATCTTATTTATTGGCAGGGCCATCGTGTTTGTGTTTGTGACACCCTTTTTTTTTTTTTTAAACATGGACAGCAACAATTCATGCCACGATTCAGGAGTAGCCACAAACCTCAGATTGTATTGTTTCCGATTGTAGCTATTGTTACACCTAAGTAGTATTTGTTCAAATAGGTACCTACCAACTCCCTCATTTCTAGGGAAACACTGGACTCAAGACTTGGGACATCAAGCCCCACCACAACTTCATCATTTTTTCTCAACTCGCTTCCCCCAACATCACCGACCTCCTCATATGACTTTGTCATTTTTGCCAACTCCCATCCAGGGGTTCTGGACGTTGACAACCCAAAACTTTGTCCAATCTTTCCAAATTTGCCTCCAGGCCTGCTGGACATCATGGAGGACTCATTCAAGTGGAGGATTCATTCCAGGGGGCGCTTGAGGTTCCTCAACCCATTCCGACTTCCTTCGTATTGTTTTCATCAAAAGTCTATTATTTTTCACTGCAGAGAACTCCAAGGTTTTTTCTTTCTGTTTGAAAACATTCCCTAGTCAGTTGAAGTCCCTTCCACAGATGTCAAATGCAGACCTCCCACCATTTGAACAAAATGCACACCCAAACATGCAAGAACCCTGTCTGTAACTACCAATTGTTAAGTTCACTCAAGATACCTAAGAAAACAAGGGATGTGTCACCCTGCGGCCTTCGCCATTTACATTAAAAATTATCTTAAGGCAAAAGAATTATGGAAACTCAAATATTTCACCATGGAAAAATATAATCTTCAAAAAATCCTCTCAAAGAAACCACAATCCTTCAAGATACTATAACTCTATAACTAAGCTCAAATTTCAACACAGGCCAAAATATCATATTTCAAAAATCATCATATAAAAATAGACAAATTACGCAAGAGGCAAAATCCCTTAAGCTATTATCTACCTATATAATATCCTTGGTTTTGTCCGCTTGCAGTAGTGTTCGGTTGTCCTTTCCATCCATCCATCCCGTCATCCGTCGTCATTCGTCCCATCATCCGTCCCCTATCTGTCCCGATGACGGCCACCAGTGCTAGCCTTTCCATGGCGCTTAACACTGCCGCTACATCTACGGCCACTGGTGCTAGCCTTTCCCTGGCACTTAACCCGTCGTCGCATCCATCCTTGGCCGTTATTCTTTGGCCATGCCCGCTAAGTGGACTCGCTAAGGTTATCGCTTGCCTCCAAAGAGACAAATAGTTGGGGCTACTATGTCCACATTCAAAACGTGTGGTTATGCCCTATTGCTTTACCTGCTCTTGCGCCTCTTCTTCTTCTTCTTCTTCTTCTTCTTCTGATGGCCCTGACTTACAACGTCGAAGTTGAAGGTGGCTTTTGCATTTCCTACCGGTTGTTCAGCAACATCTCCCATCCTTCTTCTTGTGTTGGTGCACCAGGGTCAGATTGTGTGACCGCCTTGCAAGCTGACGAAGAAGCAAACCACGACCACTACTCACCACTGTCTGATGTCTGCGCTCGCATATTACATCGATCCAGTTAGCACCACACTGCTAAAAACGCCTTGGCCAATGAACTTTGCAGTGGGATTCTGTTGTTGGTGAGAACTAGAGCAACAAGAAGAAAATCTTCAAAACATTTTCCACTTTCTCTTCTTCTTCTTCTTCTTCTTCTTCTTCTTCTTTCGATGCTACGTTTTCTTCACCAGCAAGGATGCAAGGAAAAACGAGTTCCACTGGCGCAAGTAAGGCGGCTTCCTTTTTGTCTTTTCTCCTTAGTTGATGTTGATGGAATAACAACCAGTAGTTTGTTTGTTGTTGTCCAGGAAAAATTTCAAAGCGTTACTGCTACTACAACATCATAATAACATGTTGTCATCAATTATTCATGCTCTATTTTGACTTATTGGTTTTTCTTTTTTTTTCCTCTTGCGAAATTGGTTTTCAGAACCAGATACAATTGGTGGGAACCAACTATGGTGGCATGGTGGCATTTCGGATGGCAGAAATGTATCCAAATTTTGTGAAGAAAGTGGTGATTTCCA
>Ga0116229_10010651_pt1 | contig 13748 bp, 10 predicted proteins | sample S1TSphgellanicum_3_FD_87313 | JGI IMG/M metagenome (GOLD analysis project Ga0116229, IMG submission 87313) | Host-associated microbial communities from peat moss isolated from Minnesota, USA - S1T2_Fc - Sphagnum magellanicum MG | ecosystem: Host-associated > Plants > Peat moss > Unclassified...
GAATCAAATGAAAAAGAAATTATTTAAAAATCAATATTTATATAAAAGAAGGGGATTCGAAAAGGTGAAGAACCTTACCAATTGAGGAAAAAGAAGAAACAACCCCCACACCCCCTGCCCCCCCCCCCCTTTTTCAAAATCGAGATAGTCTCAATCGAATCATTAAAAATGAGATAGAATTAAGATTTAAAGTTCTCAAATTAATCATTAAAAATGAAATAGAATAAATATGTTTTAAAAAATTATTGCTATATTGGTGATTATAATTTTAATTATGGCAATGCATAAAATCATTTTTTTATTTTAATTTTTTTTATCAAAATAAGCATAATTAGGGATTAAATAAATTGAAATTTACCTTTTTTTCACATTTTTGACAAATTTAAGTTACATTTCTCCATATAATCAAACATAATATGTCACCATTTGCCCAATTTTTTTCTAGACCACTCATTTTTCTCATTTTTTTTTCATTGTAAGTATAATATTTTTCTCTTTTTTTTGGTTACTCTCATTTTGGGAATGGGAATCAATTTAAGGATTTTTTAAAAATTAAAATCTCCTTCAACTTGTGAAAATGAACATTTCAACCTTCCATAACCAAATTTTTTTGTATTCATCTTTGAAACATTTTCATTTTGTGCATTTGCAAGGGTTGAAAATGTGCTCCTTCAAACAACCTTTTGTAAATCTACAAACCTAACCATGTCAACATTAAATGTTCTCAAAAATGGAATGGTGGGTATGCTCTCAATGTAATGCGATGTAGTGTGAAGCCCAAGTAATAACAACAATGAAAGAGACAACCTTGGACCCTAACTCACATCTTGGTTCTCCAAACCATTATAAATCCTTTTAACTTCATTTTTTGATCTGGATCAATTGAATTTCCTTCCAAAATGATGTCACATAAATATCATTTCAAATTTGAGGTGAATTGGTTTTGAATTTTCATCTAAAGACCTTGGGTTCAATTTATGGTTCTTGACCAATAAAATTGCTCCATTTTGTTAGACATTCCCTTTGGACCCTCATCTAAAGTGCTCTTAAGAATACAAAAGGATCCTCATTTTTTAAAACTTTCATATATGGTATGTGGCCAAATTTGATTAAATAGTTTTAGTGATGATAATCACCTGAGCAACATAAACAAAATTGGCAAACAAATAGGGCACAACCTTGGCTAATTTTTATTAATAACCATTACATACATCCATATTGTATGGTCTCTATTTGTATATAATGTACCTTGGCAGCTTTGACACTAATTATGCTATTTGTAGAAATGTTGAATTTTTTTATTTTTCATGGTGTCATTTGCACTCTTTCTTCTATAGTACTTTGCAAAAACCACTAAACAGTATTTGGTTTTTTTATTAGTTTAAATCAAGGTTGTCAAAAATGATGCATTCGCCATGTTTTTATTGCACATTGTAAATTTTTGCACCACAGTGACAAAGAGAAAACAAAATGGGAATATTAGTCACATATGCCTGATTCTTTTACACAAATTTTGCCAAAAAATAAACGACTTTTTTCTTGGGGAAAAAAATGTTGCCACTTTTTGACTACTCAAATATTTTGTTGCTAATTTGCTCTTGTTTGGAGAAAACTTTGAACATCTTTTTAAAAACTATTGCAAGTAAGTGTTAAATCTACCAATGGTCATTGCTTACTTCTATTTCAAAAAATGGTATGGGGTGTTTTATTTAGGATACCAACAAATGGGAAAGGAACAACGTCAAAAATGGTGTATGGGGTGTTTTATTTGGGACACTAGCAAATGGAATTTAAAATTACATGAAAAATGGCATATGAATGTTTTCTTTTGCAAGATTAACAAATGGAAAAGGAACAATGTCAAAAATGCTATGAGTGTTTTATGTGGGACATCAACAAATGGAACAAAAAAAATTCAAAACTATTGTACAGGCATTTTTCTCAAACACCAACAAATGAAAAAAAACATCATCAAACACATTGTACATGTGTTTTGTATAAGGTAAAGCTTAAGGCCACATGCTTTACCAAATGTAAAGGCATATAAGTGTAATGACGCGTTCCCAAGTCACGGGGTGAAACCCACTTGAGGGTTTCACAAAGTCAAGTTGCGGAAAGTTGAGACTCGGAGGCACGCTCTCGGCTTCCAACTCTAGAAAAGGGTAGAGGGTCGAGTTGGGAGCCAAGGGATTAGACTAGGAAGAGGGACTAGCTTAGCTCGTGTGAATCTGCATCCAAAAACCAACCACAAGAGGTTAGTTTAGCATTTGGGACACCCTTTGGTGTTGGGACTTATCACGGGCACTTGGACACACAAGACTCACCATGGCCTGGACTCGGGGGAAGCCACCACCTTCCCCCTTATAGTATTCTCTGCGTCTCACCGCGGAGGCTACATCCAAATGGCACATTTTGTTGCGACTCCCGAAATGGAGTCCCAAAATTGTCCTAGCGAGACTCCCGGAACTTTGAACAGCCATAACTCCTGACTACAAAGTTCGATCGCGACAAGGTCTCAACCAAAGTTGTAGCCCTCGTTGAGATCTTTCCAACGCCGTGTTGCACTCTCAATTCGGACGTCAGGAAGAGGTCGATTCCTGACTTTTCGTGGTTGGGAGTCAAACTGCCAATTTGACTCCCGGCGCTTCTTTTGCCCATAACTTGGGCTGCATATGTCCGAATTGCCAATGCGAGGCCATTTTTAATATCTACGTTTCAAGACCTTTCCAATGACACTAAGAACGCCTCAATTCGAGGTGTTTTGGGCCTTACTGTTGAGCTCTGAATATTCGAGAGTCCCGGAGGACTCCAAATTCCCAACTTTGGAAGTGTTGGGCTTCACCCCCACACTTGGCCAAAGTGGGTTTGCGACATGTAATCACCTACCAAATGGCTATTAAATTTTTTTAATTGGTTCATAACCTAATCAACTCATATTAAAATTTCAAAACCTAGTAATTTATTCAAATGGCCTAGTTATCATCTTGGTAGGTTATCAATCATAAAACATTAAACAATTTTGTGATACAAAACCAAAAAACAAAAAATATTGTAAAATTTTTAAAAACTATGTAAACAACCTTATAACCAACTAATAATCGATAGGATGATTGATGGTTATCAACTGGTCATTTGATAACCTTCTTTTATGCACAATCAATAGTTTTACTCAAAAACATTGATAATCTAATTGACACCCCATTTTTATATTGATAACCTCATTGACACCCATAATTTTCTTAATAAAAAACCTACTTAACAATTATGAAAAAAAATCAATAACTAGAAAACATTGGTATTCACACTTGGGAAACCAATGAAAAGACAAAGACAACATAAGAAACAATGTGCATGTGTTTTATTAAGAAACTGACAAATGGGACAAATGAACAAACCAATGTCAAAAATGGAGTACAAGGCATACTATTTGGGACACCAACAAATTGAAAAAACCAACATATTTCAATACATTATACAAAATATAGGCTTCTATTTAAAAGTTTTGTAAATAACATAAATTGTAAAATGTCAAATTTATATTGTAATGAATTTTTTTTAAATATGAAAAAAAATCATTTATTATTCTTGATATTTATGATCTAAATTTATTTTGCTCAAAAATCAAAGACTAATAATCATAAAAATTAGATTTATCCTTTTTCTAAATCAATATATTATGAAATTTGATACTGGGTGGAATTGAATGCATTTCAAAGTTTTTCAAATGTAGACAACCTAGTAACTTGGTGCAACATTTTTAAGTTTAATTTTTTGTAGGTGAAAAACTTCAAATACATAAAAACTGTAGCATACACATGTTAGCATTTTTTTTGGAACTAAAAAAGAAATAAGATTTACAAATCCATATTTCTATAAGATGATGATAATGTTTGCTTCCATGAATATCAAGAGACTATTTTTAATCCTCATTGTGCAATGAATTGGTCTTTATATAGGTAACCATTATCTTGTAAAAAAGTTAACTATTATAAATCTTTTCTTTGTACACATCAACATGCAATTCATTTTTTCAATCAATACTTGATTTTTATAATAACATCTTGAGTTTCATTTTTTCAAAAACTTTCAAAAATCAAAGAAGCTTTAGTTTTTGAAGATTTTGGAAAAACAATAACTTTTTTCTAAGTCAATAGCAAACCCAATTACCACATTATTAATAGTATTCTCAATTGAATTACAAAACTTTCACTTGCTCACCAACAAGTTTGAACCCAAGACCTTTGTGGTCCCAAACAAGATTTACCATTAAGCAATCACTAGTGAGGGAGAACTAACAACTATCATGAAATAACCAACAAACAACCCAACAATATTCTAAAAGGTTAGTTCACTTATTTTCAAATCTTTTTAGAACTATGGCTATAGATTAGAACCAGTTCTTTGATTTATTCAAAAATGCAGTTAGATGCCCCAAAGAATTGGTAGTTCTAGAGAATTGGAAAATTAGATGCCATTTCTAAGTATTGCCCAACACTTGTCTTAAGGTGCTAATAATCATTTGTTGAACATAGATTTTTGCTTTCAAGTTTTCATCTTCCAATATAAAATTAATAATAAATCTTCTACAACCACATCTTAATAATTCAAGATTCGGCAAGGGAGCTCAAAGTTAAAGCAAGCAAAGGGCCCAAGAAAGTTGAAATAAACATTGATGACCATTCACCATAGTGATCCAATATGCATTGTTTGGACAACTTCAACATCCTATACAATTTAAAGCATAACTAAAGCACCATACAAGTCTTCCAAAGTTTCTTCGAAATAATAAAAAAAATAATATTGTCATGTACCTTTGATTTTAGTTGTTTACTAGATTATATTGGAGAATTTTTTTAGTTTTCCCAATTCCTCTACAAGGCTATGACCAAATACAAAATCACCTTGACATATCTATTATGAAAATGTTAAGTTCAACATCTAAATCTACTTAACTTTTGCTTATCTTCACACATGGAAGATTGTGGGGAGGCAAACTTTTGCACCTTCATTGTTGCCAACTCAATTCTACACAACAAAAAATTCAAGTTAGTTCAATTGGATTTAATTCAAACACATCATGTTATATCTCAAGCTCCAGTATAGGTATCCATGTATTGAAAGTATATTTTTCCAACACACTCGAATGAGACAACAATTCAAAAGGGCGTCTATATGTTCAAAAGAAATTAGGTACAAAATAAATACATACTTCAGCTTCATCATTGCCTTTCTTCTTCAACATGGTTTCACTTGATTTATTGAAGGCAAGTGCATGGGACCAAAAGGAATGTCAACTTCTAGGTTCCCAATCATGTTGTAGCATGTTCCTTTTTCATGCACAACATCCCAAAGTGCACCACCAAAGTCCATTTGCTGAAATGAGATGGGAAGTTGCACCAAACTAGAACCATTAGCAAAAATTATAGTAGACTACCCAAGACTTGCTTCACCAATTGGCACATCTACAAGGCTAAGCTTATATGTTAGGCTCTTGACACCTAAAATCAAGTTAACACATTAAAGGATTTATTAGTGACAATTCAACATGCCAAAAGTCCTCACAATGAAGACCTAGAATTATGGAGATGACTTAATCTATACCTATCTCAAAGTGATTATGGTTTTTGATACTAAAATGCAGTGTGGCAACTATCTTCTCAAATGAAAGGTGGTCCCAAACTATTTTATCTAGGTCAACATTTGGTTTTTTGTGGAATAGGAATTGTGCCCTCCTTCTTCAAAGGTAAAGTGACTTGTCCAAAAATAGGCACATGTTAGCCACCAAAAATACCTGCCACCCAACTTCACAAGTTATGGGCACTTCCAAACACCTTTTATTAATTTTTAAAAGAATAACAAGTTAGTTCAACATATTATAATGTGTTCACCAAACATGAAACAAGCACACAAGTTTGGATGAAAAATGGATGGTAAGCTTATGAAATAGATACCCAATTTTTCCATGCAATCTTTCTCCTTCTCTGAAGTCAGTCACTTCCAAACTCGCACCCCCCCCTTTCAAAGTTGATGTTCTTTCTTTTTCTTTTTATCTATGTGTTGATTTAATCTCCAGATTGAGTTTCAAATGTGACTTTAGAAATGTGGCATGTTTGTCATGGTTACCAAAGTGGTTTTAGTAGAAGATGTTACAAGAGCAACATTGTAAGCAAATAGTAATAACATCAAAAAATGAAGCAACATGCCACTATAGCCCACCAACTTTGAAAATGATGAATTCAAGAGTTTAGAACTATGGGTCCCTTTTTCATTGGAACCATTAGTTACAAGAATGGCAAGCCCATACAAAGTTGTGGTCTTATTAATGGTTGGAAACAACTTTAGGGACTTGCTCATGAGTTGGCTTTGTGGACTTCATCGTTTCAACATTTCCAACTTTGATGTATTCGCGCTCGATGATGAGCTGTACCAATTTGCTGTTCTTCAGGTATTTATGGATAGCAAGTCTCATGCATAAAAAGCCCTATGAAAATCCAAAAGCACATTTGAAAATGCATGCATGACAGGAAAAGGGTAGGGATTACTAATAATGAAGGTAGCACAAAGTATGAATGTGAACAACAAAAAATGCCACTTTGGAACTGAATGCTTTCGAAATGTGACAAAAATGATGTCATGCATGCATAGTGTTGCATCTTTTACACCTTGGCTACAATGACCTTTTCAATGATGTTGATGTTTATTGGTTTTAACTATGTTTAAACCCTAAACATCAATCCTTTCAAATTTGAAACCAAACTCCATCAACAGATCTATGTACCTTAAACCATGGATCGAAAAGCAAACAAATTGTTGAATTTATGATAAAAAAATTTGAGAACCATGTAGAACTTTGATCCATATGTCAAACAATGCAAGCAAAGTAAAATAAATAGCTCACTACTCCTTATAAATAAATAAAAACATGTAGCCATGAAAAAAAATTAATGTATTGAAAGTAAAAAATGTTTTTTGTACAATAATTAACATGATGATAATATTTCATTTTACATTTAAAATGTTGAAAAACCCCATCTTGAAAATATAATTAAGTAAATTTTTTAAGAATATTTCTACTTGCACAAAATGTTTGATCTTACAAATGGGCTACATGTTGATGAAATATTATTTTTTTAAGATTTCAATTTAGTGGAGCCTTAAAAAATACTTTATGTATTATTAAATTATGGATGTTATAATCATAATATATCTAATTTTTAATATGAAATAGGTTTGAACACCATTTTGACCCAATTAGTTTTAAACACTTTCAACCTACTTTTAGGATACCAAAGTTGTTCAAACTTTGTGTCCAACTTCCCATAAACTAAATGTAAGGCCCTATGGTTTTATATTTCTACTTCAAAATATTTTGAATCTACTTTTTTGTGTCCATACTAAAAATTATTCCATTATTTAATTGGATTACAAGCAGACTATTTTTTTTGTCTACTTTACTTTACCAACACCCCAAACATTTTAATTCTAAGTTGTAGGGTTTATGAAACTTACTCAAAAACATTCTTCTCAAATTTTTTTAAATTTGGAAAGCAAAATGTGATTATGATAAAAAAAACACCAATATATAAAATAGTTAAAATTTGACAAAAAAATCATCCAAAAATTAGGGCCTAATCGTCCGAAAAAAATGTGAGCTCATAATATTAGCCCTTGAAAAAAGAATGGGTAAATAACAAATGTCAATGTGAGATTCTTGTGATCATTAACATCATTCATGACTACATTCATTGGTGTTTTTTCACATTAAGCATGATATATAATTTCCTAACAAAATTATAGAAGTCTTTATTATACAATTTCACAACAAAACTACATAAGTGTTTATTGTCCACCTGGCTGTTGTTTCAAGTTTAACAATTTCAAAGTTTCACCACAATCCACCTTGGCCTCCACCTTTTTGATTCTTGATGTTGTTATTCTTGTGATACTCAACAAACTCCTCTCGACACCAAGAAAGTTACACAAGTTCAAAAATCACATGGAGACATTATTGAATGATATTGTTACCAACCTAAACATTGCAAGTCAAATCATATGTTAGGAAGCATACAAGTATACTATGACACACCCCAAAATTTTATCATAGTAGCTAGGACAATAGCTAAGCACAAACATCTTTCTATGAATGCTACCCAACAGGTGTAGTAGTTGGAACTTGTGTCTTCCTATGGTTAGCATCGCCATGACTACCAAATAACTCAAATATAGTTACAATGAGTAAGCTAATTCTTCAATCATGGAAACTTGTAAAACAAGTAATGACAATCTAACACTTTGCACCCACACTTTCTAGGACTAAAATGTGCACTAAGATTATGTTCCTCGATCAATTTATATACTAAAGCAACAAAAACCTCCACCTCCAACCCCATTTGTATTGTCATATCAATAACATTTTTCTCATCATTTTTGTCAGATTATCACATAGTCCTTGGATGTTCTCTATCTTTGTTTGGCTTGGAAAGTAGGAACTCTTCCATCAAAACTTTGTTGCATGTAATCTTGACAAAAAATGGCGCCCAAATGAAAGCATCCTATTCCATCAATTGTGTAAAGTGATGCTTTTCAAAATTACCTTCCCAAGGAGGCTTATTTTTTCTTAGGACATGTATTTTCTTGTCTTAATTTGCACCATGCCTTTAAGAATTTGCACCTCACCTTCAAACACATGTATTCTCTTGTTTTGAATCTATACCATGCCCTCAAAAAGTGGCAATAACCAAAATCATTGCTTTATCATGTGCTTTCAATAGTTAATGCTTGCAACTTCACTCTACACCTTAAAGCAACCCTCGAATACCTAAAACCAACATCAACAAACCAAATTCTAGTCAAGACCCCCTCTTGAAGGCAATAGACACAAAATTACATGTTTAGTGCCATGCCAACAACAACAATGACATTAAAAATAAAAAATGTATCAAATTGCAACATGATTAAACATGTAATTCTTGACCATTAATATGTGAAATTACAAATTGCATTATGAAACATGTAAGCAACATCCAAGCCTTGCAAAAAAAAAAAAACAAAAGTAAAAAAAAATCAAATTCATTTGTTTCATGTTTAATTCCACTTCTAGAAACTTCAACCAGTAGAGACACATAAGACACAAAACACAACAAGGAGGGACACAAAAAAACTCATTATTTGGGGTTTACCTTGCACAAGAAGAAATCTAGTCCTTTTCCACCCCCACACATTACGACTATTGTTCAATTTAACTACATTTCAATTACATTTGACCATCTTAAGTTTGCAAATGGTTTGTTACACTAATTAATAATCAATATTGTTCATAGTTGTTACGTTCACTATGTTATTCATTTATTAGTATAATTTAGACCTTATTTAATTTTTAAAATAATTTCAAATTATTGATGTGGAAATTGAGGTAGCCTTTAACTTTATTTACACATTGCATTATAATGGGTTAATGATTTTTTGACATTTCTTCCACTATCAACTTGGTACATGAGTTGAACCATCAACTTTTAATATGTTAAAACCATTACTTAGGAGTTGCATTTTATACTTACCATAATTTATTAAACACATGTAACAATTTAAAACCCCATATTTATATTGTAATGAATTTGTGATTTTTTTCACATTTTTTCAATTATCAAAGTTGAACTATTCATTTTTAATATGTGAAAAACATTATTGACAAATAAAATTTTGCACTTATTATAATGTATTAAAACATATGTAACTCAATATTTTGCAATTATACTTGAATGGTATAGTGGAATTTTTCACATTTCTTGAACTATCAACATCTTTACATGAGTCAAATCATCCATTTTGAATTTATTAAAACCATTATTCACACGCTGCATATTGCACTGATTAATATATATTGAAACACATATAACAATTTAATTTTCACATTTATACTTGAATGGGTTAATGATCTTTTTGCATCTTTTGACCTATTAACATTTGCATATGAGTCAAATTATTCATTTTGAATGTTGTTAAATCCACTCCTCATGAGTTGCATTTTGCATTCACCATAATTTTTTGAAATTGGTGCATAAAAACTTGTGAAAACTCACATTTATATTTGAATGGGTTAGTGATTGAGTCAAAATGTTCATGCATGCAAAGTTTAAAATGCATGTAGACATTTAAATTAAATTTTTTTCATGTATTAAATTTTTGTACATTTATGTAAAGTAGAATGTATGTTTTTCTCTTTGTTTGTTTTAGGCATCATGGACAAGTTTCTTATTATGAACGTTCATGATGCCACACAAATAAAAACCCCAAAAATAAACCCTAATTTTTTCCCCATCTTTCCACGTTGGTGTATAAAAAAATCCATGTTAAAAAAAATGATTAATTTAAATTTATTTTAAGTATTATTATTATTATGAAAAATTATCAATATTTTATACTTATTGGTGTTTAAAATTTTAAGCACAGTTTATCAAAAATTTCAAAATTATTTTGTTATAGGTTTATATTTAGATATTTAGAGATGAATTAAAAATTTCCATTTACAAAATTAATGGTGATAATAAAAATGACATCAATGATTTTTTTAATTTTTTAACTTTTTCAATTTTGCAATCTTCTTCAAAACAATCCACAAAATATTTTTTCCATGTTTAGCTATAAGCTATATATGGAGGTACAATTTTTTTAAAATATTTATATATTTTCGCTATAAGTCCTAAAATTCATTTAAAAATTAAATCATTTTTAAATATAAAAATGTAAAAACTGAATTTAATATTTTGTTGATATTGATGGCCCTTCTTATGTTCCCAAAATGGTGGAAATTCAAGACAAAAAAAAACTCAATTACATCATTAATATATATTTTAAATTTTTAAAAAAATTGAAAAAGATTTTTAATGATCTCAAAGATTAAATGAAAAATTTTCAAATAAATTTCATGGTGGGATTTTTTATGTGTTTAATGTTGGAATTATTAAAATTATTTTTGGACTTTTATTCATTAGGGGTAACCTTTTTTCTTTGAAATTTTTTTTTAAAAAAATTTTGATTTTTTTGTTGTTTACATTTTTTTTTCTTGAATTTGCATTATTTTTTCCATTTTTTCCCAACAAGAATTGCCACGTTAGGAAAATTTGAAACCAAAAAACATGTTGGTTATATGAGGGGGGGGTGGTAATCAAATTATTTAAGCCCAAATTTTATTTTTTTAATTTTTATTTTAAAAAGGAAAAATATATTTAAAATATTTTTACATCATTATGTATGTATGTTGTGATTTTTTTTCAAAGTTATGTAATTAACCATTTGTATTAGTGTATGATTCATCTTGTTGAACAAATATGGTTTTGATAATTAAATGGTTATATTGATTACTTAATTAATGTTTCTTCTTGCACCAATTTTTTCCCAATTTAAGGGGGCAACAACATTAAAAAAAAAATGAAAATTTTTTTTGTCGAATTTAAAATATATAATCAAAATATACAATAAAATATAATAAATAACCATAAGATTGAAGTATTTAAATAAGTTTCCAACTACCGTACCGCCGTGCTCGTTTCACACCACCCGGTGCGAAATATTTAATTTTGGACGATTTTCATTTTCGCATCGACCCACAAATAATTAATTACAATGGTCTGTCATTTCACACTTCAATGGGTCTGCCAGAATTTGGGCGAGCTGAGGCCACGGCCTAGCGGCTCGGGCGGGGGCGGGCCAGCCCCATCCCGCGCCGCTACCGCCCGGCCGCACAGGCTCAGCTGCCACGACTCCGACAGCTGAGCAACCACAATCGTATGGTCTCAGCAAAAGCAAGTTCGAGATTGACGGCCATATGCTGGTCTACAATTCGCGCCTTTTCATTGAAACCAACTTTCTGGTAAGCCTGAGCGACTCGGAATCACGTTCTGCTCAAGCTAAAGATCAGAGAAGCTCAAACTTGCTTCAACTTGAATCACATTTCAGGAAACTTGAGAGAAGAACAGTTGAAGGGGGCGCATTGGGTAGGTCATGGCTACTACCATGATCGCCATCTTCTTCAATAAAGCCACACATGCTGATATTGAGGAGCAAAAGAAGCGAGATGCGGTGTATTGGGTGAAAAGGAAGGAGGAGGAGGCTGAGAAGCTTGCTAGGGATGACGAGCAGCGAGTGGCAGCTCAAAAGGCAAAGAGGCTTGTAGGAAGACCCAAGATGAAGCGTTAACCTGATGTGGTGCTCATCTTTCCTGTTGAGGAGGTAGAAGTAGAAGAACGGGTAGCTACCCAACCCCCAACTAAGAAGAGTAGATGTGGAGGTAGCTATTCGAGGTGGGGCAACCCCGATCTGTGGCCTCTCATTGCCCAGGCTGTTGTGTTGCATCCACGATCCCTCAGAGACGCTCTCAACCACTTGCAACACATTACGAAGCCTGGCAGAATTGGAAGCCCATTTGACGCGCTAACGATCAACACCATGAAGGGTTGGTATGCAAAGGATCAAGGGACGGGGCATTGGCTTCTCAAAGATGATATGCAGGAGAAGATCGGCCTAATGGCAGCAAAGAAAGCCGCGCAGGTGCGCCACAACACAGAGAAGCCTAGAGGCATTTTCAAGGATCACCCCGAGACAACCAGCCAAATTGTTGATCGTCTCAAAGGCATGCGCCTGGCTAGCCAACAGATTGACAACTCAATCATCAAAACCACGATCCAGGGTGTGATCGCTGTGGGGGCTCCTGAACTGTTTGACATGGTGGTTGGTAAGGACAAGGACGGTCAACCTATCAAGTTTAGCATCTCCAAAATGTTCGCCAAAGCTTTTGCTCAGAGGCACCTTGGCTGGACTTGGCGACGGACGACGGGGGCAGCCAGGAAGCTTCCTGAGGACTGGGTTGTTCAGGGGGAGGAGATGGCATTCCGGGTTGCGGCGCTCCGTTCGATGCATTCAGTCCCAGATTGCCTTGTGGTCAACTCTGACCAAACGGGAGTGCACCTGAAGCCTTTCTCAGAATGGACATATGAAGTCAAGGGGGCAAAGCAGGTGCTCAGTTTGGGGAAGGAGGATAAGCGTCAGTTCACGGTGCTTGGGAGCGCTGCAGCAGATGGGGTCTTGCTTCCTCTTCAAGTTGTGTTCCAGGGAAAGACGAGGCAAGTCTTACCAAATAATACAGCTGTAGTGATAGCCGCTTCAAAGGGGTGGCACCTCACCCATAGTGCCAATCATTGGTCTACCCAGGAGACCATGAGAAGCTTCGTTCAGAAGGTGTTACACCCATACTTCGAGGGGAAGTGCTTTGATCTTGGGTTGAATCCTTTGATGCAGTGAATGATCTAGCTGATCGACTGTTGGTCAGTGCACATCTCAGCCAAGTTTAGAAGGTTCATGAAGGAGAATTTCCCCCACATTCTCCTCCTCTTTGTGCCAGCCAATTGTACCTCTAACCTGCAAATGATGGACGTAGTTTTCTAGCGGCCATTTAAGCATGCAATCCACCAGCTCTACAATCAATTCCAGGCAACAGAGATAGCCAAGCAGATCAAAGCAAGGGTTGATCCAAGCAAAGTCAAGCTTCAAAGAACGGCAGCTCAGCTCAGGGGTGAGGTCATGGGCTTCCTTAGGGGCGCCTGGTTGCAAGTGCGGGCGCAAGATGCTTTTGTCGCAACCCCACTTTGGCCAAGTGTGGGGGTGAAGCCCAACACTTGGAAAAGTTGGAGGTGTGGAGTCCTCCGGGACTCCCGAATGTTCAGAGCTCGACAGCAAGAGGCAAAACACCTCGC
>Ga0116229_10010654_pt1 | contig 13746 bp, 16 predicted proteins | sample S1TSphgellanicum_3_FD_87313 | JGI IMG/M metagenome (GOLD analysis project Ga0116229, IMG submission 87313) | Host-associated microbial communities from peat moss isolated from Minnesota, USA - S1T2_Fc - Sphagnum magellanicum MG | ecosystem: Host-associated > Plants > Peat moss > Unclassified...
ATCAAGCGGGGAGTTTGCCGGTGGATTTCGCGACCCAGGTGGCAATGTAGTCCATCAGGCCGGGGGAGAGGCAATCATAGGGCTCGAGGCCGAGTTCCTTCAGTTTGGCGCGGATGGCCGGGAGCTCTTCCGGGTTGACGCCGGATTCGATGATGGAGGAGACGAAGGCGGCGAATTCCGGGGCCGCGGCACCGGGTGACTCGAAACGCTCGGGATGGACGAAGCTGAGGCCCTTGAAGGGATGCTCGCGCTCCACCGGGCCGTGCATATGCACGCCGCAGACCGTGCAGGCGGCGCGCTGGATCAGCGCCGACGGGTCGACCACGGCGAGCTTGTCGCCATTTTCCAGCACGCTGACCTTGTCGGACGGTGCGACCGCCACCATCGAGAAATTGGCACCCTCCGGCTTCCAGCATTTGGTGCAGCCGCAAACATGGTTATAGGCGATCTGCGCCTCGACGCGGACCTTGACCGGGTTTTCGGTGCAGTTGCAGACCAGGATGCCGCCGGTGAATTCGGCGGAGCCTGGGGTTACGCCATGATCGACGGATGGGTGTATGTTGACGGACATATGTGTCTCCTGACGGCTTTTGGGCGCGTTTGACGAAGCCGGACCCTAGGATGATGGGCCAAACCTGCCCACTAGGCGGTTTGTCTTGGGTCTTGCCCCCTTGCTTTGCCGGGGTTGGCCAGGTTGCACATCGCGCAATACTATCGTCCATCAGCTCAGGTTTTGTTGCGACATGCTGCATCCGCTCCTCGCCATCGGGACTGCCCTTGTTGTGCTGCTGCCGTTTGTTACAACGGCGGCGGCCAGCGAGGCGGCGGGGCGGCTGAACCAGGTTCTGCGCGCCTATGATGGGTTTCTGGCCAAGGATGACCCGATCGGGGCAGGGTCGCGCGGCGATGTGGCGGCGCAGGCCAAATGGCCGGACGATTCGCCGAATGCCGTTGCTGCCAGGGTGGCGGCGCTGCGCAATTTCCAGGCGACGCTGGGCGCCATTCCGGCGGCGAAGCTGGCGGGCGAGGACCGGCTGAACCTCGATCTGCTGCGCTGGCGGGTGGATATCGCCCTGGAGGGCGAGGGCTTCGACGAAGAACGCATCCCGTTCGATAGCGATGAGGGTTTTTTCGTCACCCCTCTTTACGCGGCGGAAGGCACCGTGCTGGCCGGCGCGCCGCAGGTTGAGGCCTGGCTGACCCGGCTGCGCACACTGCCCGCCTATTACGCGACCGAGACGGAAAATATGCGGCGCGGCTTGCGCACCGGATTCACCCGGCCGCGCATTACCGCGCTGGCGGCGGCGCGTACCACCCGGCTGGCAGCCGATACGCCGGCCGAGCAGGACCCGTTGCTGGGGCCGTTCGACACGCTGCCGGCCAGCGTGCCACCATGGCAAAAGGCCGCGTGGCGGGCGCAGGCGCTGGAGATACTCCGCAGCCAGGTGAAACCGGCCGAGCGCGAACTGGCCGATTTTTTCGAGAAGACCTACCTGCCCCAGGCAAGAACCACGCTGGGGGCGGACAGCCTGCCGAATGGGCGCGCCTATTACGCCTATCTGGTGCGGCGGGAGACGACGACGAACCTGACCCCGGAGCAGATTTTCGCCATCGGTGAATCGGAGATAAAGCGGATTCGCGCGGCGATGATGGTGCAGATTGCCGCCAGCGGTTTTACCGGTGATTTCAAGGCGTTCCAGGCCATGCTGCGGCGTGATCCGCGGTTTTACGTGACCACGCCGGAGGCATTGCTGGAAAAGGCCAGCCGCATTGCCAAGATTGTGGACGACGCGCTGCCGCATTTTTTCGGCAAGCTGCCGCGGCTGAGCTATGGCGTGCGGCCGGTGCCGGCGGCGATCGCCGAGGGCTATACCTCGGCGCGCTACGATCCGGGCAGCCCGCAGCTTGGGGTGGCGGGCGGGCTGATGATCAATACCTCGCATCTCGATCAGCGGCCGCTCTATGAACTGCCCGCCTTGGCCGCGCATGAAGGCGCCCCGGGGCATCACATCCAAATCGCGCTCGCCCAGGAGCTGACGGACCTGCCGAGTTTCCGGCAGGATTCGGAGATTACCGCTTTTGTCGAGGGTTGGGCGGTATATGCCGAGCAGCTGGTGGCCGAAATGGGGCTCTATCCGACGCCGTACGAGAAATTCGGCATGCTCTCGATGGAGATGTGGCGCGCCTGCCGGCTGGTGATGGATGTGGGACTGCACGCGAAGGGCTTTTCCCGCGACCAGGCCTTGGCCTGTTTGCGGGACAACACCGCCTTGGCGGAGAAGAACATGCAGAACGAGGTGGATCGGTATATCGCCTGGCCAGGCCAGGCGCTGGGCTACAAGATCGGCGAGCTAAAAATTATGGAATTGCGCCACCGGGCGGAGGCCGCCTTGGGCGCGACATTCGACCTTCGCGCCTTCCATGACGCGGTTCTGGACGAAGGGGCAATGCCGCTGGCCATTCTGGAACAGCGTATCGACGCCTGGATCGGCAGCCAGGCCGGACGAAAATAAAGCCCCTGCCCTGCCGCCCGCCGCCGGGCTATATCGACCGGACTCGTCGTGGAAGGGGCCACCGTGGAATTGGTCGCAGTCGATCTCGGTGGCACCAATGTGCGCTTTGCCATCGCCGAGGTGAATGGCGGAAAGGTGGTGGCGCTTGGCGAGGCAACGACACTGCACACCGCCGAGCATGCCAGCCTGGCGCTGGCTTGGGCCGCCTTTGCCAGCCGCGCCGGACGGCCCTTGCCGCGCGCCGCCAGCCTGGCGGTGGCCTGCCCGATCAGCGGCGATGTGCTGAAACTCACCAACAGCCCCTGGGTGCTGCGCCCCGCCACTTTGGCCGGCGAATTGAGCGTGGACCGGCTGACTCTGGTGAATGATTTCGGCGCGGTTGGCCACGCGGTGGCGCAACTGCCCGAGAGCTGCCTGCGCCATATTGCCGGGCCGGATATTGGCCTGCCGGAGGAGGGCGTGATCGGGATTGTCGGCCCAGGCACCGGGCTGGGGGTGGCGCATGTGCTGCGCCAACAAGGCAATTACCATGTGATGGAAAGCGAGGGCGGCCATGTCGATTTCGCGCCGATCGACAGCATCGATGACGGGCTGCTGGCGAAATTGCGCGCCCGCTACCGGCGGGTCTCGGCCGAACGCATCGTCTCCGGCCCGGGGCTGGCCAATATCTACGAATATCTCGCCGGGCTGGAGGGACGATCGATCGCCCAGCTCGACGACAAGGCGCTGTGGGCGGCGGCGCTGGATGGATCAGACAGTCTGGCGGTGACGGCGCTGGGGCGATTCTGCATGACTCTCGGCAGCGTGGCGGGGGACCTGGCTTTGGCGCAGGGGGCGCATGCGATGGTAATTGGCGGCGGGATTGGCGCGCGCATTGTCGGGGTGCTGCCGGGCTCGGGCTTCGCCAGCCGGTTTACCGCCAAAGGCCGGTTCGAGGCGATGCTGAGCGGCATTCCGGTGAAGCTGATTGTGCATGAACAGCCGGGGCTGTTTGGCGCCGCCGCGGCGTTCGCGATGGAGAACAAGGGGTGATGCGGGGGGAAGTCCGTCGAGGCTGGGCAAGAATTCTACTGCACCGGCCATCCGACGCGGGTTTGTCATGTCGGAGACATGCTTTCGCATGATGCTCCGGTGCTCACGGCCAAAGCGGCCGCTCCGCTCATCGCGTTCGCTGCTTGAACCTGTGGCGCAGGCTCCGCGATCTCCAAAACCCCCGCCGGCCGGTGCCAGGGGCGCCTCTGACCCGGTGCAGCGAAGTCTTGCCCAGCCTCGTCGTGCCATCCTCGCGCTGCCGGTGCTGCTGGCCGCTTGTGTGGGGACGCCAAAACCGCAGTTTTCGGCGGCGGATATGAGCGATATCGACCGGGTGAGTGCGTATCTGAACGCGACCACGCGGTTCGAGGCGCGGTTTACCCAGACTGGCGCTTTCGGGCCGGGGGCCGGGCTGGTCTGGCTGGACCGGCCGGGGCATTTGCGCATCGATTATGCCGGGCCGGGGGCCAGGGTGATGGTGATCGGCAATGGGCGCGTGCATATCCTTGACCGCAGCAACGGCGCCACCACCACCATGCCGGTTTCGCGCACGCCGCTGGGGATTTTGCTGGCGCCGCAGATCAGCCTTTCCGGGGCGGTGACGGTAACGGCGCTGCGCCATGAGGCGGGCGGGGTGCAGGTTTCGGTGCAAAAGACCGACCAGCCTGGGCAGGGCAGCCTGACGCTGTATTTTTATGACCAGCCATTGCGGCTGGCGGCGGTGACGGTGACCGACACCTATCAGCGCAGCCTGACGCTGAGCCTTTCGGATATGAACCGGAACCCGAAGCTGACGCCGGACCTTTTTCAGCCCCCTGTGGCTGGCTCCGGATCTTAGGGCCCGTTCGACATTAACCGAATCGGATTACGGGGTCGAACGGGCCCTAAGCTTTTGTTTGAAGCGGCATCTTTGTCGGCGTGCCGACGCACTTATGGGCCGACGATGCCTTAGGGCCCGTTCGACATTAACCGAATCGGGTTGCTGGGTCGAACGGGCGCCTCGCGCCTTTGTTTGAAGCGGCATCTTTGTCGGCGTGCCGACGATGCCTTGGCGGTGGCGCCGGCGGCGCACCGCCGGTAAACCAGCGCCTATGCTCGACACCCTGCACTTCGATGACCATGGTCTGATCCCCGCCATTGCGCAGCAGCACGATAGCGGGGAGGTGCTGATGCTGGCGTGGATGAACCGGGAGGCGGTGACGGAGACGCTGGCGACCGGGCGCGTGTGCTACTGGAGCAGGAGCCGCAAGCGGCTTTGGCGGAAAGGCGAGACCTCCGGGCAGGTACAGGCGCTGATCGACCTGCGCTATGATTGCGATGCCGATGCGCTGCTGCTGCTGGTGGATCAGACGGGGGTGGCCTGCCACACCGGGCGGCGATCCTGTTTTTACACCGCGCTGCGTGATGGCAAGGCGGTGGAGATCGCGGCGCAAGAGGTGGACCCGGCCGGGCTGTATGGCGGAAGGCCCGATAGCTGAAGGCAGCCCGACCATGTCGAAAATCTGGTTGCTGGCGGGGGAAGCGAGCGGGGATGTGCTCGGCGCGCGGCTGATGCTGGCGTTGCGGGCGCAGCGGGACGGGCTGGAATTTACCGGGATTGGCGGGCCGCGGATGGAGATGGCGGGGCTGCGTAGCCTTTTCCCGATGCGTGATCTGGCGGTGATGGGGCTGGCGGAAATTCTGCCGCGGCTGCGCAGCCTGAACCGCCGGCTGGACCAGGCGGTGGCGGATATCACCGCGCAAAAACCCGATCTGGTGGTGACGATCGATAGCCCTGGCTTTGCCCTGCGGCTGCTGAAGCGGATCAAGCCGCTTGGGATGAAGCGGGTGCATTATGTCGGCCCGCAAGTATGGGCGTGGCGGGAGAGCCGGGTAAAGGGGTTTCCCGGCTTGTGGGACAGGCTTCTATGCCTGCTGCCGTTCGAAACCGCGTTTTTTGCCGGGCACGGCGTGCCGGCGGTGTTTGTCGGCCATCCGGTGCTGCAATCCGGAGCGGACAGGGGCGATGCGGTGCGGTTCAGGGCGCGGCACGGGATTGCCGATGGCACCGTGATTGTGGTGCTGATGCCGGGCAGCCGGCGGACAGAGGCGCCGCGGCTGATGCCGGTGTTCGGCCGCACCATGGCGCTGCTGCGCCAGGATTTTCCGGCGCTGCTACCGGTGATTCCGAGCTCGGCGGCGGTGGCCGATGTGGTGCGGCGTGCGGCCTCCGGCTGGGCGGTGAAGCCGCTGATCGTGACGGAGATCGATGACAAGCACGATGCCTATGCGGCGGCGGGCGCCGCTCTGACGAAATCCGGCACATCGACGCTGGAGCTGGCGCTGGCGGGGGTGCCGATGGCGGTGACCTACCGGGTGAACCCGATCACCGCGGCGCTGGCGCGGCGGCTGATAAGGGTGCCGCATGTGGCGATGGTGAATTTGCTGGCGGGGCGGGAAATTGTGCCGGAATTGCTGCAGCAGGATTGCAACCCGGAAAAACTGCGGACAATTTTGCGGTTATTGCTCAGCGATGCGGCAATGGCCGGCGCGCAGCGTGGGGCCTTTGGGCCGGTAATGGAGAGTTTGCGCGCGGCGGAGGGCCTGCCGGCCGATGCGGCGGCGCGCGCGGTGCTGGAGGTGCTGGACCATATCGTTTCGGTATGATACCGTTCTGCCTGGGTCGGGAGGGTGGCATGCTGGTTCGCGCCTTATGTGTTGCGGTGATGGTGAGTGCGTTGCCGTGTTGGGCAATGGCGCAGAGCGCCGCACCACGATTTCCGTCTTCTGTTGATGCCAAATATGCGGGCGAGAACGCCGGACGGGCGCGGCTGCATACATGCCGTGACCAGTATCGCGCCAACAAGGCCGGCGGCGGCAATGGCGGGCTGAAATGGATACAGAAGGGTGGCGGCTATTACAGTGCGTGTTTGAAGAAGCTGAAATAGGGGTTCGACGAAACGCCCTGGTCGGCGACGCGTTAGGGTGCGGACAACCTTAACGTCATGAGGGCAAATTGAGCCGTATTCTTGTGTTGGCCGGCGCGATCATTCTTCTGCTGGGTATTGCCGGCATCGCGGTGCCGTATTTCACCACAGAACAGACGAAGAATGTGGCCAATGTCGGGCCGCTGCATGTGCAGGCGACGGAGCAGCAATCCCACGTGATCCCGCCTTTGCTGAGCGACGCGGCGGTGGCGGTTGGCGTGGTGCTGATGGGGGCTGGGTTTTTCAGCCGCAGATAGATATCTGGCGGGCGGCGGCTTGCTATGTTTCAGAGGTCGTCCAAGATGACGGGCAGATCGCGCGCCTGGTGGACGAAGCGGGCCACGACCGGCGGAACGTTTTCGGTGTCGATCACCAGCAAAAAGGGAAAGCCCCGCAGGGACCAGAACCGGTAGCGCGACGGCGCCACCCTGATCTCGGTACGTGCCATCGCCGGGTTGCGTGTGACCCGGATTGCTGCTTCCAAGGCGGCGGTCAAAAGATGTTCCGCGGCGGCGGGGTTCTCCTCGGCGATCCATTCAGCCGCGTGACGCAGTTCACGTCGGGCGCGCGGGGTGAACAAAGCTGCTGTCATCCTTTGCGGGCGCGCACGGCCTCGATGGCCGCGCGAACATCGCTTTGCACAGCTTCAGCTGTCGAAAAGCCCTCCCGGCGCCCCTCTTCGACCGCACTCTCGAGGGAGGCCACAAAGCTGGCCCGGCGCTCTTCAGCCTCCTGCAACATGCGCAGGGCCGAACGAACGACCTCGCTGACATTATTGAACCGTCCGCTCGTAACGCAGCTCTGGGCAAAAAGCTCCAATTCCGCCGTCAGATTGACGTTCGTTCCCATAGGCCCTCCTATATCAAGGATTGATATAGCCACGGCGGGACCTGACGCAAGGTTGTGGTGCATCCGGCCGGCTTATAGACAGTCAGGGGCGCCGTGGCTTTATTTCGAAAGCCACTCGTCTGAGTGCGTCAGCTTGCGGGATTGGTGGGCGCGGAAGTAGTGGGTTGCCCAATCGCAACTACGGCGGGGGGACTTGCAACGATGCTGAATAGTATTGAGAGAAAGTGAAGTTCTGGACTCGGAACAATAGCGGGCAAGTAGCCGTGGGAAAACCCGCGCCGCGGGCGTAGCGCTGCGGGTGTGACGGTGGGGCTTGGTGGGCTGAAGCCCACGCTACGGGATGGCGATGTGGCGGATCAACCCCGAGGCCTCGGCTAGCTCGCGGGAGCGGGTCATGCTGGTGGTCACTGCCAAGGCGGCTTCCAGGGCGCGGCGGCCGGCGAGCGCATCTACCAGTACCGGGGTGCCGTCCAGGCAGGCGCTGATGAAGGCGGTGTGTTCGGCTTCCAGAACGTCGTGATCCTCCCAGGCGGCTTCGTCGAGCAGGAAGCCGTCGGTGCCGGGGACGGGGATGCCGCGCTCGCGGCCGATCATGGTGAGGCGGCGGGCGACGAAATCGGCGGAGAGATAGCCCTCCTGCGAGAATAGCCGCATGCGGCGCTCGGTTTTGAGCGAGATGCGGCTGGCGGTGATGGTGGCGACGCAGCCATTGGCGAAGCGCACGCGCGCATTGGCGATGTCCTCGAACTCGCTGGAGACGGCCGCCCCCAGGGCGTCGACGCTCTGGATGTCGCTGTCCACGAGGGAGAGCACGAGATCGAGATCGTGGATCATCAGGTCAAGGATGACGGAGACGTCGGTGCCGCGGGGTTTGAAGGGGGCGATGCGGGTGGCCTCGATATAGAGCGGGCGGGTGATGCGGGTGGAGATGGCGCGGTGTTCGGGGGAGTAGCGCAGCAAATGGCCGACCTGCAGCACGCGGTTGTGGGAGCGGGCCAGGGCAGCGAGGCGGTCGGCCTGGTCCAGCGTGGCGGCGATGGGTTTTTCCACCAGCACGTGGCGGCCGCGTTCCAGGGCCAGGGCGGCAATGTCGTAATGCGCTTCGGCGGGGGCGGCGATGATCACCGCATCGGCGACCTCCAGCAGGTCGGCCAGGCCCAACGCCGGCACGCCACCCAGTTCCCGGCCGACCAGGGCGGCGCGCTCCTGGCTGAGATCGGTGAGGCCGACCAGCGCCGCGCGCTGGCTACCGGCGATTTTCAATGCATGGAAGCGGCCGAAATGACCGGCGCCGATAACGCCGATGCGGAGGATCTGGGACATGGGACGATCCTTGCTGCGATGAAGTACGTCTTGCACCGCCGGGGTGGTGGGCTGCAAGCAGCCCTCCCTACAGTGGCTTGCAGGGCGGGTGGGGGGCTGGATAGTTTGTAGGTATGCGGGTCGCTGAGCTTCATATTTTCCCGGTGAAATCCATGGCTGGGCGCTCCGTGCAGACGGCGCAGGTGGAAGGCTGGGGCCTTGCGGGCGATCGGCGGTGGATGGTGGTGGACGAGGCGGGGGTTTTCGTCACCCAGCGCGACCAGGCGGGGATGGCGGTGATCCGGGCTACCCCCAGCGAAGCCGGTCTGCGGCTGAGCGCGCCTGGGCGGGAGGGTATCGACGTTACCGCCGGCGGGGCGCCGATCGGGGTGCGGGTGTGGAAGGATCAGTTTGACGCGGCGACCTGCGCGGCCGAGGTGGATGAATGGGTAAGTGCGGCGATCGGCAAACCCTGCCGGCTGGTGTATCTGGATGATCCGGCGCGCCGCCTGGTGGCGGCGGGCTACCGCCAGGCCGAGGAGACGGTGAGCTTTGCCGATGCCTTCCCGGTGCTGCTGACCTCGCTGGACTCGCTGCTGGATTTGAACACCAGGCTGGCCTCGCCGATCCCGATCGGCCGGTTCCGCGGCAATATCGTGGTGGCAGGCGGGCAGGCCTGGGCGGAGGATGGCTGGCGGGTGGTGCGAATCGGCAGCGCGGTTTTCCGCCTGGCAAAGCCCTGCGAGCGCTGCATCGTGACCACCATCGACCAGGAGACCGGCACCCGCCCGGACAAGAGCGAGCCCCTGCGCACGCTGGGCATGTTCCGGCGCGATCAGCGGGGCGTGATGTTCGGCCAGAACCTTATCCCGCTAACGCAAGGCCACATCACCGTCGGCGACCATGTGGATGTTCTGGAGCAAGGACCGGCCAATGTGACCCCGCTCTGAAAACTGGCAACCGCCCCTGACTTGCCTGCCCATCGCTTAGCCTGCATATCCGCGCCGCCGATCCTGCTAAGAGTGGTGCGCGTCACATGATGTATTTCAGCCGGACAAAGACCCTCTCTGTCGTGGGGATCTGTGTTCTGGGCTTCCTGCTGTGCCTGCCCAATGTGATGGCGGCCCCTTCCGCCTGGCTGCCCTGGCGGAAGGTTCATCTGGGCCTGGATTTGCGCGGCGGCTCCTACCTGCTGATGCAGGTGGATATGGGCGCGGTGGAGCATGAGCGGCTGGACGGACTGGCCGATAATGCGCGCTCGGTGCTGTTGAAAGACCAGATCGGCTACCAGAACCTGGCCTCCGAGCCGACGAACCACCGGGTGTTCCTGCATCTGCGCGATCCGAAGCAGCAGGATGCGGCGCTGGCGGCATTGCGCGGCATGCCGATGAACGTGCCCAACGAATTTGCGGTGACGCCGCTGGTGGGTGGCAATCTGGCGATCGGCCTGTCGCCCGCGGCGCTTGCGCTGAGTGCCACCCACGCGGTGGAGCAATCGATCGAGATCGTAAGGCGGCGCATCGACGAGACGGGGGTGGCCGATCCGCAGATCGCCAGCCAGGGCGAGGACCGCATCGTGATCGAGCTGCCTGGGGTGGAGGACCCCAACAAGATCAAGGAGCTATTGGGCAAGACCGCGAAAATGACGTTCCATCTGCTGGATAACAGCGCCATTCCTGGTGAGCCGGCGGGGCCTGGCTCGGAAACGCTGCCGATGCAGGACAATCCGAATGAAAAGATTGTCGTGCGCAAGCGGATTGAGGTGGATGGCGCCGATCTGACCGATGCGCAGGCGGGGCCAAGCCAGGATACCGCCGGCTGGGCGGTGAATTTCACCTTTAACAGCATCGGCGCCCGCAAATTCGCCGAGGTCTCGCGCGCCAATGTGGGCAAGCAATTTGCCGTGGTGCTGGATAACCAGGTGCTGACCGACCCGGTGATCCAGGAGGCCATCACCACCGGGCGCGGGCGGATCACCGGGCATTTCGATGCCGCCAGCGCCAATCAGCTGGCGATATTGCTGCGCGCGGGCGCCCTGCCCGCCCCGCTGACGGTGGTGGAGGAGCGCACGGTGGGGCCGGAGCTGGGGGCCGACAGCATTCGCGCCGGCGCGCTTTCCCTGGTGGCCGGGTTTCTGCTGGTGGTGCTGTTCATGGGCACGTTTTACGGACTGTTCGGCTGGTTCGCCAATATCGCGCTGCTGGTGAATCTGGTGCTGCTGGTGGCCATTCTCTCGCTGTTCCAGGCGACGCTGACCCTGCCTGGCATGGCCGGGTTGCTGCTGACCCTGGGCATGGCGGTGGATGCCAATATCCTGATCAATGAGCGCATACGCGAAGAGATCAAGAACGGGCGAACGCCGCTGAACGCGATGGATACCGGGTTTCGGCGCGCTTTTTCCACCATTCTGGACAGCAACGTGACGGCGTTTCTGGCGCATGTGATGCTGTTTGTGTTCGGCACCGGGCCGGTGAAGGGGTTTGCGCTGACGATTACGGTGGGCATTGCGACCACCCTGTTCACCGCCACGGTGTTGGCGCGGCTGCTGATGGTGCGCTGGTATGCCGCGCGGCGCCCTTCCTTGCTGCCAGTGTAGAGCGGACCTGAAAACAATGTTCATCAAGCCGCTCTTCCGCTTTGTTCCGGACCATACGAAATTCGCCTTCATGCGGGCCCGGTTTTACGGGCTTGCCGGATCGTTCATTTTGTCCGCTGCCTCGATCGGGCTGTTCTTCTATCCCGGGCTGCGGCTGGGGATCGATTTCAAGGGTGGCATCACCATCGAGGCGCGCACCCAGGGGCCGGCGGATTTCCAGAAATTGCGCGTGGCCTTCGCCCAGGCGGCGGTGCCGACGGCCGGGCTGCAACGTTTCGGCGCCGATGACGATGTGCTGATCCGCATCGATGCCCAGGCGACACCGGCGGAAAATCAGGCGCTGCAAGGGCGCGTTGAGCAGGTGCTGCAGAAGGCGCAGCCTGGTACCAAGGTTTTGCGCAACGACGTGGTGGGTGCCTCGGTGAGCGCGGAATTGTTCCGCAACGGCATTCTGGCGCTGGTGATCAGCCTGGGGATGATTTTTGCCTATATCTGGTTCCGCTTCGAATGGCAGTTCGCGGTGGGCGCGGTGGTGACGCTGCTGCTGGATGTGACCAAGACGATCGGGTTTCTGGTGATCACCCATATCGAATTCGATTCGGTGATGGTGGCGGCGATCCTGACGATTATCGGCTATTCCACCAACGACAAGGTGGTGGTGTATGACCGGGTGCGGGAGAATCTGCGCAAATACAAATCGATGCCGTTGCGCGAGCTGATCGATCTGTCGATCAACGAGACGCTGAACCGGACATTGGGCACGTCCAGCACGGTGTTTCTGGCCAGCCTGCCGCTGGCCTTGTTCGGCGGGGCGACACTTTCCGGCTTTGCGATGGCGATGCTGTTCGGCATCGCCATCGGCACGGTGTCCTCGATCATGATCGCGGCGCCGATCCTGTTGCTGCTCGGCGAGCACAGGTTGCGGCGGGAGGTGACGGCGCCGGTGGGGGCCGCGAAGAAAGGGGCGTAGTGTCACGAGCCGCTCATTTTGCGGCGTTCGAGGCGTGGACGTGGCGGGCTGAAGCCGACCCTGCGGGTAAGGGCGGCTTTGCAGAATCGTCTTGCCCTGGAGCCGGGCTCGGACTTATGGACGAGCGGAAGGAGACCAAAGGATGACGGACGCAAAGCTCGCTCCCAACCTCCCGGCCTGGATGGTCGATCATGCCAAACGCTATATGGCCAGCGGCGGCAGCGACGGGCACCTCTATACTATCAACCCGCCTGGGAAACCGCCGATGACGGTGGCCTCGCTGTTATTGACGACGACCGGCCGCAAATCGGCGGAGAAATATATTTTCCCGCTGTTTTATGGGGAGGCCGGCGATAGCTATTTCGTGATCGCCTCCAAAGGCGGGGCACCGGAGCATCCTGGGTGGTTCCGTAACATCCTGGCCAGCCCGGAGGTGGAGATCCAGGTGGGGACCGCGCATATGGCGGCAACCGCCAGGGTCGCCACCGGCGAGGAGCGCGCCGGGCTCTGGGAGAAGGCGGTGGCGTTCTTTCCGCCTTATGCCGAATATCAGCAGAAGACAGATCGGGAAATTCCCGTCGTGGTTCTGGACCCTGTTGGGTAGCTCCTGATCCGCCGCGCCGGGGAGCCTGTATCGTGCCGACGATAACGTTACATGACCGGAAGGAAACGTCTATGTATCGTAAACTGACGCTTGCCGCCATGTTGGCATGTGCGGCCGCCCCCGCTCATGCGGCGCTGCTGCAAAACCCGGCCTCGTTGCAATGCATGGGTCTTCAAGCGCAGTCGACGCTGAGCGGGCCGTATTCCTTGCCATGCGCGGCTACCGGGCTGGCGCAATGGACGCTGGTGAACGGCCATATCATCTCCAGCAGCTACCAGGTGCCGACAGGCGGCAATGCGACGCCGCTGTGCATGGATCTGGCCGGCGGCGTGCCGGGCGACCCGATCGTGCTGAACGCCTGCTCGGCCACCAAGGGATCGCAGAACTGGGTGATCATGAATGGCCATATCGTCAATGGCGATCCGAATTTCAGCAGCCTTTGCATGAGCCGGGTGAATGGCCGCGGCAAGCCGATCAGCTCGGAGACGTGCATCACCTCGGGCGCCGGCGAGGCGGCCCAGCTTTGGGGCGTGTATTAGAGCATGATCCGGCACTATGCGGTCAGCTGCCGGATGAACATGCTCGCCAAAACAAAGAACTAGTACCTCGTCCCAGTGGTTTTGACAGGTTGCAAAGCGCTGCGTCGCTGCCATGATACTAAGCTTGAGTCCGGCGACGTCGGCTGAGGTTGGCCGAGAGCGTACGGGCGGCTTTCGGGCACTAAAGTCGTTGAAGCGGACATTCGCACCGAACTTCTGCACCAACTAAGCCGTTGGCAAACCTGGCTCTAGTCCTACTGAGTCGCAAAAATATGGCATGAACGGGCTGATTTTCCTTGGCCCGGCGCCGGTGCGGTTTGGTAGCAGTGAAGATTCGAGCTTTCCTGGAGGGAGAGGATGGATCTTCACGATAGC
>Ga0116229_10010659_pt1 | contig 13739 bp, 8 predicted proteins | sample S1TSphgellanicum_3_FD_87313 | JGI IMG/M metagenome (GOLD analysis project Ga0116229, IMG submission 87313) | Host-associated microbial communities from peat moss isolated from Minnesota, USA - S1T2_Fc - Sphagnum magellanicum MG | ecosystem: Host-associated > Plants > Peat moss > Unclassified...
CATTTTTCCTCAGAGGCATCTGTGTGTAATGTATGACCAGAGCTGTGTGTTGTGTCGAGTGATGCGTTGCTGGGTCTGTCAGTCTTCAAGTTGCAAGTAGATCGGTGAGCGATGGCAAGAAGATGGTCCAAGTCAGGAAAGGTTAGGTGTCTGTGGATTTGAGGTGGATTGATAGAGTGTGAGGACCAGGGTCCGTGGGAGATCGCGTCATTCTGCGGGTTTTCTGGATCCTCCTTTTTGGTTACAGTAGCACATATAATGTATATTGCAATGTGGACCCCATAGTCAATTTATAGGCTGGAAGATTCAATGAAGTTGTAAAACTAGTCCATGAGATTAATATTTAGAATGATCATTGAGAATATTTCATACAATCTAAATTGTAATAAACGTAAGCTTACATTGAACATAATGTGACTCACCATACAAACCACAAGAATAGTAATCAATAGCAAAACAACCTTTTTTGAACTGTGAAATATGATAACAATAACACCTTTCTAGCAATTAATCATATCAAGCTCCAAGCTCACCAAATTAATTCTCACATGAACTCATTTACACAAAAAAAAAATCTCAGTTAATGATATATTAGATCTCAAAAACCAAATTCCCATTATTACATATTCAAAACAAGGACCTAGAAAAATAAAAACATAATCAAAGACAAATTCCCCTAACCATATTCAAATTGAATAGTTCATCAAAGAAGAAAGTTTCACATAAATGAACATATGAAAACTATTTTGGCTAATCACACTTTCTAGTCGTTATCACTATCTACAATAGTTAAAGCTTGTGTGATACCAACTAAGGCATATTTTGGCAAAGTGTAGATGGGCTCATTCCCAAAAACACTATGGTTTGTAAGAAGCATGCAAAACTTTATGGCCTAGACATGGGAAACATGCAAGTAGATAGTGTGGGATCGATGTAGCAAGACATAAGTTTTTTCCCCAATTTCCCATTTTTGGTAATATGTCCTTGCTACAACATTATCTGCTTGAAATTGAATGCCCCAATGACATGTATAATCCTCCTTCAAAATGTGTGCTAGTTGTGTACAAAGCATAACATAAAACTCAACACCTTCTTCATTACCTTCTTTAGCATTGACCACAAAGTTGTCACCCAACTCCAAGCAATTTGCAAAGGAATTTGCGCATCCCCCAAATTGGTCCCATTCCTCTTCTTACGTCCTTTCTTGAATAACATCTCGGACATATTGAGAGTTATTAGTATCTAAGACCTCTATTTGCCATGCCTTGGTTTAAGCCAAATTCACACAATTCTTGTAATCAAAGTTTAAACAAAAACAACAAAAACAAGACAAATCATTTTCCAACATTTTGCTAACATTGAGAATGCTAACAAACTTCACACAATGCAGATTTCGGCTTCCCTTCACATAATCACAAAGGTACTTGGTATGATGATCAACATCAGTAGTCTTAACATGCCAAAAAACACATGTTACAAGCTTCCTTTCCCCTATATAAAATGTTTTAGGCCATGAAAACAAATGTGCGCACATGAGGGTGACCACATCCTCTACATTTTGTAACTTTGGCCCATTAACATCTAGCTATGATTTCCTAATAAACCTTTTTAGAACTACCCTGGCACCATCATGGGGCCTTTTCCCATGCCCTGTGCCAAAAAAACTCCACATCATGTTATAGCCTCCTGTTAGATGAGGATATCAAGTAACAAAGAACCATGGTGTCTTGTTTTTAAAATGGGAAGAACACCCATTAAACCAAATCCAATGGTTCTTAGGATGAAAGCACTTTCCATCCAACACACTTTGCCAATGTAAAAGCAATGAATGTTGCACAAAATAGTTGTCATGTGACTTGGCATCAAAGATATAAAAGTGGTACCTCATGATTACATCAAAACTAGTTTCATCATGTAGATCTAGATTCGAGTTTTGTTACCAAGTAACGTGTACCAAAATTGTCACCTAGTAGTTGTGCCAATGCATAAAATTGTACCTTATTTTGAACATCAAAGCTATAATTTTCAACAAAATCAATTACTAAAGCCATGGTATCACTTGGGAAATATTTTAAACATTATTTGAATTGTTGGTCTTGCCACCATGACACAAAATTATGACGCATAAAGTATTGTAACTTAGGCTTTAGGTAGTTAATAAGCTTAGCAGAAGATGAGGATTTGTAAAAGAGTATTAGTTTTTTCTTCTCCTCCCCTTTTTTGGTCAATATCTTTTTTGTGGAATAATATGTCCAACTAACCAGAATGTTAGGACAACCTTCTTCTTCAACATGACAAATGGGAAGATTATCTACAATTTTCACAAGTGCCCAATAAATAGTCCCTATTATGCCACTTTGAATATTCATCACGAGGACAAACCATTGACTCCCAAAGAAGTGTTAAAATAGGGTATGTGGTTAGGGTACCTACACATTTAAAAGACTCTTCATCAACAAATTGACAAATTTCCTTGCATGAACATTGACATTGTGAATTAGAATGATTCCCAAATTTTGTGTGCATGTTATTCAAAGCACCTCGAAGCTCATCAATTTCCACATGGTAGATGCAGCAACACACATTCCATTCTTTCATCTACTTGACAAAGAATGGGCACAAAACATCAAATGACCTCTTCCCAATATTGATTTGTGGATGCATCTTTTGGAAACGCAAATAAAACTCCATTTGTTTAAAAGTCTAAAATGCACAACATCAGTTTTTGACTTCTCCAAAAAAATTACACTTTCATATTTACAAGTCATAAGGTCACCAAAACTCCATCCAATACTTCTAAAATGAACGAAATGAAATCCATAATGTCATAGCAATTCACCATAACTAGAATGAATTACCTTCAAAATTTCACATATAACTATTTTAAAATTTTATATTGAATGTAAATAGTGGTGTATGTTCCCTAAAGATTATGTCCAAAACAAAAACTAGAAGCATTTGCAACTTTTGGACCAAATTAGCAACCTTCATTATCATAGTCTTAAACAAAGATTAAACATAACTTGTAACCTTCAAACTAGACCAACAACCTTCATTTACAAAAATGATTACCAAATTCAACCCCAATCACTTGCATTTTTTAAATACATGACCATAAGTTCAAATGAACTAACAAAAACAACCTACATTTCCAAAATATGTCACCACAGTCCATAATGAATAGCACTAGTAACCTTCATTTCCAAAATACATCACCATAGTTCATAATAAAATAGCACCATTCTAGTAACCTATATTTCCAAAATACATTAGCATAGTCCATAATAAAAAGTTCCAATGGTAACATACATTTCCAAAAAACTACAAGATGATAAAAAAATTACAAAACCAAAACAACATCCATTTTCAAAATGTATCAACATAATCAAAAATTAAAGAACCCCAACAACTTGCATTTTAAAAGAACATGACCACAAGTTCAAAATAAAAACCACCAAATTTGCATTTTATTGTGACGTGTAGTGTTGTGATGTGTGGTGTTGTAAAGGTGTAAATCCATAGTAAACTCTACTGAACAAAAAAACTAAAACCAGTTAAAAATAGAAACTAATCAACCAAAAAGAGATGCATGCACATACATATATAATGCACAAAAGGAGGTTGAGATGAAATTCTAATGTATATTAAATTGAAAAGAAGGAAAGAAAATGTAGTGTATGTAAACGATGGTCGTGTAATAGCTGCCATGAGCATCTAGAAAAACTAACAAGAGAAGGGAAGAGTTGGCCTTTTATACAATTGTCAACAAAGCTAAAACTTTAAACAAGCCAACCCTAAAACACTTAATGGCGTACAGTAACCTAATAACGTACAATAACCCTAAGAGCATACATTAACCCTAAAGGCATGATTAGCATGCCCATAACCGGCTGTCATGTATGAGGCCATGCATATGGGCATGATAATTTCCAAATAACATCGCCACAATCTGAGTTTCCCAAATACATCACCACAAGCTCAAAAATAACTTGGATGTAAAAAAACCACATTCCAACTTGTAATATAAAGACCACAACAACTTGTTCGTTGTTCAAAAAAAAATCACCTTATTCCAAAATATAATCTAAAAAACAACTTGCATTTTCACATAACATCACCACCTAAGTCCATGTCAGTCCTACAAGTTTCCTTTTAAAATCTTGCATATTAACATATCATCCTTGGGAATATCCATAAACATTATTGAAGTTAATTACAGTCCTACACATGGTATCCCTAACTTAGTCCCATATACTTACAAAACCTTTCGTTGTTCTATGATAATCTCAACAACAATATCCATTGAGTCCCTTAATGTGATAAAAGTTTATCAATCTTATACCTGCATCATCCATTAACTACTATAAACCCACAAAATGTCACTAATTTTTTTATGATAATCCTATAGAACATCCATTGAGTCCTTAAGGGTGACAGAGAATCCATTAAACATATCATGGTGTCCCTTAAGTCCTGTCAACCCACAAAATGCCACTAAATGTTTTATGAGAATCCTTCAAAACATTCATTGAATTCATAAGTATGATAAAAACTCCATTATTCCCATACATGGTGACCTTTAAGTCATCTCAACCCACCAAATGTCACTAAATGTCTTATGGCAATCCTCCAAAACATCCATTGAGTCCATAAGTGTGATGGACAATCCATTAATCTTATACATGATGTTCTTTTAGTCCTTTAAACCCACAAAATGCCACTAGGTAGTCTAAGATAGTCTTCCATGACATCTATTGATTCCCATAATGTGGTTCAAAACCTCCATTATACTTGTCATGGTGGTCCATGAATCTAATGGACCCACAAATTGCCACTAGCTGTAATTATGTGATTTTCTTTGGGAACAAATCCATTGAATTTCTTTGGGAATAGATCCATTGAATTTCTTGGTATGACTAGACCTCCATGACATCTATTGATTTCCATAATGTGGAAGAACCTCCATCAGACTTGTCATGGTGGTCATTGAATCTAACAAGTCCCCACAAATTACCACAAACTATTCTATGACTATCCTTAAGAGCAAATCCATTGAATCCCTTGGTATGCCAAGATTTTAATGGCATCTATTGATTCCCATAATCTGATAGAACTTCCATCAAACCTATCATGGTGGTTTTTAAAATCTAATAGACCCACAAATTGCCACTAACTATTATGTGATTATCTTTGGGAGCAAATCCATTGATTCTATTAGTATGACAAGACCTCCATGACATCTATTGATTCCCATAATATGGTTCATGACTTCCATTACACCTATCATGGTGGTCCTTGAATCTAGCACACCCACAAATTGCACTAACTATTCTTTGACTATTTTTGGGAGCATATTAGATCTACTGAATCCCTCACTTGGTATAACAAGACCTCCATGACAACCCAACAAAATCTACATCTAGTAATGAAAAACACTTAGAGAAATGCATGAAACCAAAGATAATAAAGAAGAATTTGACACCTGGGTTTCCATTAAGTAATGGGTGTACTTTTCATCTGCCACATGAGGTGCTATAATTTGCCTTCAAGTGATTTCCTTTTTGTTGGGACTGATTTTTGTTTCCAAAACCCACCATGAAATAATAACAATTTTTACGGATGGTGATAACACATCACTTTTCTTTTTGTGCAAAAAGAAACTCCACAAGAATTCACCACTTTGATCCATAATCCTCCTTCACTCCATTGCTAGAGTAATATTTCAAGGATGAACACCCAACACTTATGCTTTACATTGCATTGGTGAGTTACCCATGGAGCTTATAACTGCTGTGAGCAAAACATGTTTTGTGGCAAGTTTTGAAGTAGAACATAATCACTTCATCTCTCCCAAACTCTTCATCAATCCATTCATGACCTCATCTTGAGTAGCTATTAACTGTGAAGCGACTCAAATCGACTCAGACAAGACAAAACCCACATTGGTAACCACAAGCTTCTGAGAACCCTTTGCAACACAATTTTTTTTTAATCATTACTTGGATAGATAGACAATGCATTTACTATATCAACGATGATTGTTTGTACATTCCTTCTAATCTAGCGATTTGACACATGTATACCAAAAGCTTATAACCTCTTTCTACAATTTGTTGCTACTCTTTTAAAAGCTCATTGTTGTTGCCTACACAAGCATTGTCTCTTGAAAATTCTTGTTTTTTCATCTATTCAAGCTTGATTATTTATTGCACATTTGGGTAGGCCTAGGCTTAATCCTCTTCTCCTTTCATTCACTCTCTTGTCACCCATAATGTGTTATTGTGTAACCCAAGGAACCAAATCCTTGACGCATGGTGCTCGGACCAAAACCCTAACATTGCTTCATCACACCATCTTTCCCTTTAGAAAACCCATGTGCAAATAAGATTAGAAAAGAAACTAGGAATACAACAAACATATATAGGTATTAGCTCACTTGAAATATAAGTTTCACTATAAGCAAATCATCTTGTAAACTTAAAATTTTTGCAATGGCCATGTCTAACCTAACAACAACAACACAAGCTAGCTCCACATAGTCTAGTAGATAATCTTGAAATTAAAAAATGTTGGATACCTCATTTACACATTCAAAATGCACACAAAGTTAAACATAATTTGCAACTTCCAACAAATTCTTTTGCAAGCAACTGACTCAAGTAAACATAAAGGAAGTGTAACCTGGACCATCTACATGATGACATTCTGTGGATTCTTGAGCAACAACATGTCACGAATCAAACTCTGGCATGAACATATTTAATCAATGTAGCAACATAACAACAACTAAGAGGCAAAACATTTTCACTTGGTGTGCAAGAATGCAATATAGCTAGAAGTTTAATCTCAAACAACTCAAGCTACACACATGAACTAAACCTCATCGTAGCCACAAGAAACAACACCTTCCAAAATTTTCCCTCCACCTTAAACCCTAACAAAAGTTAGGAATTCTTAACTTGGGTCATGTTCTTAACCTAAGGTAAGATTTATGATGATGTCAAGAAAATCCAACCCCTAGATTTTGGGTTATTTTAAAAATTAAATCCATACCCTTGTATAGGTCCTTAAATTGTGTTTGTATGAGAAAAATAAGTATAAAAAACCTTAATTTGAGTTAGATAAGGACTTATAAACATTTAGTGTCTTTCAAGCAATTTAAAAGTCCATAACTATAATTATAGAAGTGATAAGATGGCAAACTTTTCAAACTTGTGTTTTTTAAAGAACCTTTAACCTAGGTAATAGTCCTTATAAAACATATTAAAAACATTTAGGTCATTTTAAGGTCCATCTTAGAAGATAAAATTCTAGAGGACAATCCATACTTTTGACAATTTGAAGATGGAGCATGTTTTTATGAAAGTTGAACTTTTCATCTATAAAAAAAGGAGCAAGAGGAGCCAAGTCGAAGGTCATAGATATGGAAGAATAATGTAGAAAATGTAATCCCAATTGAAAAAGGGGATGATGTTGAAAACAGATTACTACCGAATTTTTTTACTAAAACCGGTTTTTTATTGGATGTTCACCAAAACCAAAAAATATTTTACTAATTAAAAAAAAATTAAAACCAATTTTACTTCCGATTTAAATTGTTTAATTTTAGGATTGATTTTGTTGGGAATTAGGTTAACTGCCCGTTCCATTGTTTTTGATTTTTTCCTTTGATGTATTTAAGCCTTTGTCCCTATGTGCATTAGACAAGAAAATATTTTATGAAGTAAAATCACTTTTTCCTACCATACCTTTTGTATGTGGAATTTTAAATGTGGTTGTTTTCCATCGTGTTTTAAGTTAAAAGTTGTATGTTTCTTCACAAGTTTGAAGTTTTTGCACAATAAAAACCTTTAGTCTATTTGAACTACCGATTTCAGAAACTTTTGGTGACTATTTATCACTTAATGTTGCATAATTGAAATGTTCATTTTCTACTCCTATTTCATTTAAGTACCTAAAACCCGATAGTTCACTAGGTGGCTTTAACAATGCCATAATGATTTTTATTTACTTATTAATTCAACAATTAAGATTCTTCAAGATCTACCACCAAATTTTCAAACTTTAAAGAAAATATTAATGAACATGTAACCACAATTTATTGAATCATCAAACTACACCTTATCAAGATCATTTTTGTTTTTTAAAATTTTCATCAAACATGTTTGTGATGGGTAAGTTGCATCAGTTAATAAATAAAAATATATTTGCATTTTTGAAACATCAACTAGAGGTTGAGTTAAAATTTCTCAAAAATTTAGTTCCCTATACAAATTATTTAATTTGAATGAACCACCATGAACAACTCCCTTAGGTTATGATGTTAAAATATTATTATTATTTTTAATCATAATCACATATCCTTCATAAAGCAATGTTATAAAACTTTTTGTGATTGTAAAAATCTACAATTGATGCAATGACTCTTGTTTTAGGCTTCTCAAACAAAAGAATGTGAATCCCATCTATCACATCAACAATGTTTTACAACCTAATGATATATTAAATTTTTTTAATGATTGAGTGTAAACAAACAACTTGTGCTATGAGTGCGAATATAAATGCTAAACATTTTGTCATGGTTGGCAAACATTTCATATACCCTAATTGTGTGCTTTTGAATTGTTGATGCCTTAACATTCTACAAATCTATCTCTTAACAAAAACCCCATTTGCCAATCAATACAAAACAATCTTCACTACTTTGAAATTGAAAAAAAAAAACTCACACAATTATTTCAACATGTGATTTTAGGAATGCACGCAATTGCTCCAAAAGGAATTGGAAAACTAAAAATACCATTTTATATGATTGCAAATATTTCCTCTCCAACATTTTTGAACATACTATTAGTAGGTTAAACATTCCCTTCAATAATGTCATAATAGGTTGTAATAAGTTTTAACCCTTGATTCTTTCCATGGCAACCTTTGACAATGTGGCTCCTTATAATAGAAATAAATTAATATAAGAAAAAACTTTTACGACAATGACCTTTTAAGCAGAACAACTACATGTGCTCTTTGCATTGTGAATGTTTTATAAGCAAGGAAAAAAACCAAAGGCTCATTATAAGTGCATTAATCTGATGATCTATGTTGTCAAACTTCACCTCAAAAACAAAAAAAAACTTTCAAAGTTATGTTGTTTTTATGTAACAAAGTATGTTTGAAAAAGTTCACAAGCTCTTCCCCCTGATAATAATAATTATTTAGGAATTACTGTGAAGTTACAAATTATTTTGGTGATCCATAGAAGTCAAATTTTTTTCTTATATTACGAAATAAATTGCCTAGTTTAAAAAAAAGTGTGAAGCCAGGGATAAAGAAACTTTCATGGGCATGGTCCCTGGCGGTGCAGCCAATCCATTTCGATGTCTGTGGGCCACATAGCCAAGGAGTTTTCAAGACGTGTGCCTGGCCAAAGAGCCAACAAATGGCCCATTGAGTAATGGCTCTGCCCTAATGGCAAGTGCAAAGTTCAACCCAACAACAACTAAAATAGCAAAGGTTCCTGGAAGTGTAGGGTAAGGCCCAAGGAGTGGGGTGTTACCTGATGCAAAGTGCCACAGCAGGGGAAAAAAATAAAATTAAAAAAAAAATAAAATTTGTGTGATATCCAACGAGTATTTGGCAGGTAATCATTGGGTGTTTCAAGAAAAGCAAAGAAAAAATGATGGGCATTTTGGAAAATCAGTCAAGAGCGGGTGTTTCATTCTTTGAAATGCTCGATGAATATTTATGCTTTACAACATTACCTTCAAAGACTCTACAATTTTCTGCCAAGTGCTTCAGGTTCCCAGAAGATGAACTCACTGTTAACATTCCTCAAAATGCAAGATGAAATGAAAACCAAGTGTGAAACCTTGGCTAACTTCATTAAACAAAACACCCGACACAAGAATAACAGATAGAACAAAGAGAGAGGACCCAAGTCTGTGCCATGAGAACAAAACTCACAGTCAGTCACTAGAGGGCAGGAACAAATCATGTTCCAAAACCCCCCACCAGTCATAAGAAGCATATCGGAAAAAGAAACGGATGAAAAACCTGGAAAAACAGTTACCCTATAAAACCCTAGAAAAACCCTCACCTGTAACAATGGCACACATCAACACACAGGAGGCCTGAAAACTAAGTCATTTTGTGGTCCCTCCCATATTGGCAGAACCAGAAAAGTGAGTGGGAACCGTTTCTTATTTGCGGATTCTGCATAAGAATCAGCTTGATCCAGGTATCTACATTACCTTTACACTGAAAAGGGGGCATGGGCAAGAGTGATGGCTGTAATCCTGCCTACATCCATAATTGACTCATGGTTTGTGTCCTTATTCCATAACAATCAAATAAGGGGTCATCTACAGAGAATAAATCAATAATGGATGAAAGCCCATATAGGAGTTAGGGATATCCCTTCCCTTCTCCATGAGACAGGGATCTGATGGAAACATTGGTCGGAGTGTTCTTTCGTTTGTTCAGCAGGGTACATAACTAGACCATAATACCCGGAAATGGCATCTTCCCTGTTTTGTTTTGTTTTTATTGCTGAGCTAAAACAAGGTACGGAGACAAGTCTCTCACCAATTCCAAGGAGGCTACCAGGTAAGGTGGGAATAGACAACAAGAAAATAATTTTGAAAGTCAGAATGAAAGCATAATTTGCTCATAAAATTTGCACATTTTAGACACAACAAAACAAGAAAATAATTTCTTAAGTTGGAATGATAGCATAATTTGCTCATAAAATTTGCACGTTTCACGTGTATATCGAACCCCACTTGTTGCACCCACTTGGTGCAAAAATAGAAGGTGAATTAAAAAAGACTCAGTAGCATGACTGTGGATGGCTTTTGGCAACCATTGGTTGTGGTGGGGTCATTTAGCCCTTTCCTTCCGCAAGAAGTCACGTTTCTATTTTGTGTGTTTCGTACACCAACAACAACCAACCCATGTCTTTCAGCCAGCTCAACCCAATCAAAAGACAATGATGTTCAGAAATGTACCTTGGCCACTTCGACACATGTTTGTCAAATAATTAATTAATTTCGAGGATTCCATTTCCACAAATTATATGTTCTCAAATATTTCATCAGATTTTTAAATTTTTGTTCTGGGAATTCAACATTTGTGAAACTAAGAAATTTTTTAAAAAACTGGCCCAGGTACTGTGGTAATAAAAAACCGAAATTTGGAAAAAAATAAATTCAAGTTGATTTAAAATTGAAAATTTTCAACCCAAAACTTGATACACGTTACTCATTTTAAATTTCTTCTTCCCTTTCCTTTTCAAATACCCACCAATGTTTCAATTTTTCTCTTTAACCTTAGTAGCTACCGTTGGTGTTGTTCATTTGGTTGTGGCTAAACCAATTGTGTAATTTCTAAGCTTTGAATATAATTATGTTAAATTGGTTTAAAATGTCCCATAAAATGACACACAAGGGGCCATTGATTTTTTTTTTTTCTTTTCATTTCCCAATTTCCACAAAGGCAGGTTGCTCACCAGCAGGTTTGAGCCCAGGACATCATATCCATTAAAGCAAGGTTCATACCAGTAAAGCAGTACCTAGTCACACGTTTCAATCTTTTTCTCCAGCCTAATTTACATTTTACTTATGGAGGAATAAAATTTTACTATTCATGTTGGCCAATGGCAATTTGGTATACAATAAAGAAATTTTAGGGGAAATTTTTTGAAAAAAATTCATGCTTTTAATTTGTTGGAACTTGGAGTTAATGAACACTCCTCTCCCATTTTCTATGCTATACTTTAAGTTATCAATTTTCAACTCAATTTCAATTCAATTTTCCATCATAATTCATTTTATTTAACTTTTTCTGCCAAAAAATAAAACTGCCATTCAAAATCAATTTTTATGCCCAATTTGTGTGGATAGTAAGATAGATACATATTTAAATTAAACTTTTTCAATATGACACAAATATTTGATATGATATTATTCAAACTTAAATTTTGCCCTAATGTTCTCAACTTAAAAGTTGTGGTGCTCAAACCCAGAACACCTAAAGAAATACTTCTTTTGGAAAAAAGTGAAAAAAAAAAAACATTCAAGTCAATTTGGTACCCACTTGTGTGGATAATATTATTCAAACTTAATTTAACTTTTTGACTATGACACAAATAAGGATATTAAGATTCTTGAATGTACTATCGAATTGATTTATATTTTCTTTCTCCTCTCAACTCAAAAGGTCTAGTGCTCAAGCCCCAAATCACTTTTAATAAATTTGGAAAAATTGAAAAACGGAATAAAAGTTAGTTATGGTACTAATTGTGGAATAATAACATACAAATGTACATTTAACTTTTTAGATATGACACCAATGAAAATGGTTAAATTCTGAATATGATACTGAAATTATATTTATTTTCTCTCTTTTCTCACCGCAAGAGGTCAAGTTGCGGCCTCCAACCCCAGTTCCTTATTTTGGAAAAAGTGAAAAAAAGGAATATAAGTAAATTCGAGTACCTAATTGTGTGCATAATAAGATACAATTCTAAACCTAAATTGTGTTAAATTTAAATTTGTATCTTATCTTAAATTTGTAATAAGATACAAATTTAAGTTTAACGTTTTAAACTTGACGCCAATTAAGATGTTAAGATATTTAATATGATATTTAATTTATATGATATTTCATTATCTTTTTGATCTCAAAAAGGTCATGTACTTGAAAGTTGAAACCCATTTATTATTATTTGGAAATGTTAAAAAAAATGGAATCAAAGTTAATTTTAGTACCCAATCATGCCCATAAATAAGATACAAATTCAAATTTACATTTTAAAAATGATGACACAAATAAAGATGTTAAGATTTACAATGTGATATTGAATTTTTATACGATTTTTCTTTTCTCTCTCCATGCTGAAACCCCATTGATTTATTTTGAAAAATAATAATAAAAAAGGAGCAAATGTTAATTTCAGTACGCAAATTGTGTGGATAAATAAGATTCCTTTAAAAATCTAACGAGATACAATTTTAAGTTTAACTTTTAATAATATGACACGAATAAAGAAGTAAAATTTATAACCAGCTTAAGCAGAGTTCTTTTTTCAATTTTGCAATGTGGCGATCACTTAGTGACCGTCCACAAGAGGAATTAGCCCAATTTTGGCTAAAGGCCACACAGGAAAGTGGACCTCTTGGAATCTATTATCTAAATATGGCGATTTCAGAAAATCGTGAAAATCTAGCGACTTTGGAGTTCTTTTTCACAAAAATCATTTTCATGAGTTGCATTGCATTGGCTTTTGTCTTTTTGTCGCCAAGTAACCAGAATTCTCCCCAATAAAAACAAAAACGCGGTTGAAAATTAAACCTATAATATGATGTTGAATTTTTGTATGAATTTTTCATTCTCTTCTCAAACTGGAAAAAAAGTTAAGTAGGTCCAAAGTCCCAACCACGTCCCGTGCTCAAAGTTACCCACTTATTTTGTTTTTGAAAAGTGAAAAAAAATTATAAATTTTAATTTTTGTGCTCTGCAGTATATGTTAAGAAAATCTAGCAACTTTGGAGCTTTTTTTTTAACAAAAATCCTTTTTATGATTTATTTCCTCCCGCCCCACAAACCCCCCCCCCCCCCCCAAAAAGAAAACGTGGAATTAAAAAAAAAAATATAAAAAAAAATTAAATTTTTTATAATATTTTTTTTTTTTTTTAAATTCAAAAAAAAGAAAAAACCCAATTTCCACACACAGGCCCCGTGCC